>Ga0209815_1000886_pt1 | contig 21063 bp, 26 predicted proteins | sample CoawatmetaG00DNA_FD_187507 | JGI IMG/M metagenome (GOLD analysis project Ga0209815, IMG submission 187507) | Marine microbial communities from the West Antarctic Peninsula - Coastal water metaG002-DNA (SPAdes) (version 2) | ecosystem: Environmental > Aquatic > Marine > Coastal ...
TTATTAGCCTGCTTAATAAGTTTCTTTTCTAGTCTCTGCAGTTCCTCCTTCATACCCTGCACTACCCAACCATCTGTTCTGTTTGCTGCAGCTAGCTGCTGCCTTACGTATGCTATTCTTTCTTCTATCTTTCCCATTAGCTTGATCTTACTTTTAAGCCTTTTATTTGTGTTAAAAATTCTTCCACAGTTATTGTCTTTCCTTTGTCTGTTTTTATTGTTACATCTGGTAACATTTCTGGATTCTTATCCACCATCGCCATCAGAGCTTTGAGTCCGCTGCCTGCCCAAAATACGCCAAAGCCTGTATTTTCTCCAAGTTCGTTTGATTCAAACAGTACTGATTCATTTGTGTCGCCAGGTAGCATTATAAAATACTTCAATGTATACTCTTACTTAATCGCATTTACAAATCTTCTTTTCTTTTAGTTCTTCTAACCAATATTCAATCATTTCGTTAAGCATAGTTTCAAATGTATAATTGTGTTTCCACCCTAGTTTATTCACAGCTTTACTACAATCTCCTTTAAGATGTGATAGCTCTTCTGGTCTAAGAAACTTAGGATCAGAAGAAACATGATCTCTCCAGTCCAAGCCTAGTCTATCAAATACATACACTACCAAATCTCTTACTGTATGGGAAACTCCAGTTGAGCATACGTAATCATCGGACTCTTTCTGTTGTAACATAAGCCACATAGCCTCTACGTAGTCTTTAGCATGTCCCCAATCTCTACTAGCATCCATGTTGCCTAGTTTTAGTTTTTTTGTTATACCATATTTTATTTTTACAGCCTCTTTTACGACTTTGTTTGTTACAAAATTAGTGCCTCTTCTTGGTGACTCGTGGTTAAACAAAATACCATTTGACACATGCATATTATAAGCATTTCTATAGTTTCTACATATATTGTAACCATATACTTTTGCGCAACCATAAGGTGAGACAGGATTTAAAGGTGTTGTTTCTCTCTGATATCCGTCTTCATCTATATTGTTACCAAACATTTCAGAGCTACTAGCTTGATACATTTTAGTCTTAGGACACATAACCCTAATAGCTTCTAGCAAATTCAGCGTTCCAGTTGCTATTGAATGTGTTGTATAAATTGGCATGTCGTAGCTAATTCTCACATGTGACTGAGCTGCTAAATTATATACCTCGTCTGGGTTACATAGCTGCAGTATTCTAATTAGCGATGACATATCTAACATATCACCATATTCTAAATGCAAGTTCTCATTCTTGAATACCTTCTCGGGTATTCTAGCTGTTTGGTTTTCAGAAACTGAATTCCTTTTTAGCATACCCCACACTTCGTATCCTTTATCTAATAATAATTCTGCAAGGTAGCTTCCGTCCTGTCCATTGATTCCTGTAATTAGTGCTTTCTTCATTTTATCTCGTCTGTAAGTATGGGTCATTGAATTTCTCTGCCGCAGTACTTTTAATTATGTTTGTTATTTTTAATATTTCTTCTTCTGATAAGCCGGGGTGGTTGGGCACATAGAATCCATACTTATCTATCTCTGACACATTGGGCAACTCTCTTCTACCATATTTTTTTACGTAAAAAGGCTGTGTTCCCATTGATCCGCAAATCATAGGTCTGACTTCTATATTTTCTTTCTGTAGTTTAGCTACGATTGCGTCTCTGCATTCATGTATAACAGGGTATGCAAAGTTCGATACAAAACCTTTTTCTTCTATATTAGGAGATATACCTGCTAACTCTTTCTGATACATCTTGAAGTTTTTGTTTCTTTTTTCACATATTGAATCTAACTTGTCTATTTGACTTAAACCTATAAATGCTTGCAAATCAGTGGATCGTAAATTAAAACCAGAGTGGTAAAAAGTGTAAAGAGAATCAAAATCTGACGTCTTCCATTTGTCCCTAAGCTGCTTGCTGTATTCTTTGCTAGCATCTCTATCCCAACCGTGACTTCTTATTGACTTCAGTACTTCATATAATTCTTCATCGTCAGTAGAAACAAAGCCTCCTTCAATTGTAGATATGTGGTGGCCAAAGTATGTTGAAAAACTTGACATCAACCCGAAAGTACCTAACTTCTTATCACCAAATTTAGAGCCCATACTTTCGCATGTGTCTTCTAAAAGTATTACGCCATGTTCTTTGCATAGCTCTAATATCTTCTCCATATCAGGTACCAAACCTAGCACTGACACTAGTAATAAAACTTCTGGTTTAGTTTCTTTGAATATATCTTCTAAATGATTAAGATCAACAGATAGATCTTCTAAGTTCGAGTCACATAATATGGGTGTCATACCTAGCTGTATTACTGGAGCCAAATCTGTTGCCCACGCTACTGATGGTACTACAATTTTAGAATCTCTGCCAATTCTACCTGCTTCGACTAGAGCCCATAGCATAAGTAAGTTTGCTGAGGAGCCTGAATTACAAAATACTGTATTCTTAGTGCCTAGCCAAGCTGACCACTTCTTCTCTAACTCTAGAGTTATAGGACCTTTTGTAAGTCTAGGGTAATTACCAAGCCAGTTTATCAAGCTGTCTATATCTGCATTATCTATTGTATCATTAACTAATTTTATCATAAACCATCTTCATTCCTTTTTGTAAACTTGTAAATTCAAAACCTTTTAGTATGCTGTTTAGTTTTTCAGAACTAACATCTTTTCTATACTGACCATCTAACTCTGGTTTTGAGTATACTATTTCTCTGTTAATATTTAGGCTGCTTAACGCCATTTCAGCCATCTCGTTTATTGAGTAGTTATAGTTGGGAGCAACGTTAAAGCTCTCTGTAATGTTTTTTTCTACAACTTCTTTTATAACTCTTGCAAAGTCTCCTGTATACATGAACTGTCTTAAAGGTTTGCCTGTCCCTAGCAAACTAAGCGTGGTGTCAGAATCTTTTATCTTCTTTAAAAGTGCTGTTATGAAGTGCATCTTGCTGCCGTTTTCAAAGTTGTCTAATTCGCTATACAAGTTACAAGGAGTTAAATAACTATACTTTGTGTCATACTGCTTATTATACGCCTCTATCTGTACTGCTAGGCATCTTTTTGCGTATCCATAGCTGAAATTAGTTGGTGCTGGTGGGCCTAAGAACATATCCTCTTCCTTCATTGGATAGCTTTCAACTACATCTGGATATATGCAAGTGCTTAATATTCCAATGAATTTTGATACGCTATGCTTGTGGCTAGCTCTTAATATGTGAGTATTCATCAGGATATTGTCATCAAAAAACTCTGCAGGTTTAGCTATGTTGTCTTGTATACCACCAACCTTTGCAGCTAAATGTATTACGCAATCAGGTTTTATTTTGTCTAACAAAGAATCAACTGCTATCCAATCTCTCAAGTCAAACTCACTTCCTATATATATTGCATCAGGTAGCAACTTCATCAAGTGTTTCCCTACCATACCTGTCCCGCCTGTTACTAATATCTTATTCATATAGATCTCCAAAATACTCCATTAAATATTCATCTAAAACAATTTTATTTCTATGCTTTTCTACGGAAAGAATATCCCTGAAATGCTTTATGTCGTTTTGAGGTTGATGCATAGGGCTTTCGTTTAAACCGAATGTCTTGTTTTTTAATTGATCATACCATTCATCAAAATAACAATTACCTGATTTATCCCAACCTCCCATGTTATAAAAACTCAAGCCTGTAATATACAAGTAGTCTATATCATAGTTTAGCAGTGTCAATATTCCTATGAAACCCGTATTTGGTAGTGAGCCTAAGTAGTCATATAAATAACCTGGCTTACCTTTATTCCAATGGTCATCAGATTTTATATGGTGATCAGGGACGTTATATGAAGGTACTCCTATTTCAGAAAACCAAGCTTCAATTGTGGGTGTTTCACTTGATCTAACCATAGGCTGTATCAAGAATTTTCTATTTCTTACCCAGTCTAAATCCTGTGCCAAATGTGTTCTATCGTGAGAATTGAAGCTATGCACTAATATGTCTGACCTGCTGCCGTAGTCTACTTCTTTACCAGTCTGGCCCATAAAACCAACAGGCGGGTCACCTACCCTCATTACGATATCATGAGAATCTATATGTCTACCCATAGATTTGCCCTGAATATTTGGTGCAGGACCAACATAAGCTATTTTTTTATTTTTTACGATGTCATTAAGACTTTCGTCTATAACATAGTCGTCGCCTAAAGTGTTATTTATTAAATCCATATTCTTGTAAGTATATTCTTATTTTGTTGATTTCAACGTTTGTTAAAAGCATATTACCTACGCCTTTTGTTAAAACGCAGTTTATGTTATCTGCTTTATTATTTTTCTTATCTTTTTTTAGTGCACTTATAAAATATTCAATATCAATGCTCATATCAAAGTCTGTAGTGTGTACGCTGTATATAAATTCTTTCAAGCTTCTGTATGTGTCTTCTGCTAGATAGCCCATTTTCATAGATATAAAATTAGCAATGTCCATACCAAAACATACAGAAATTCCATGAGGGTATGCGTAGTTTGTTGTGCTCTCTATAGCGTGACCAAAAGTATGGCCGTAATTCAACAAAAGCCGTCTTCCTTTGTCAAATTCATCTATCTCTATAAAACCTTTTTTTATCTCTAAACATCGCTTTATTATTTTATGCTTTGAAAGCTTATAGTGTTTTTTGTAAAACTCAAAGTCTGAGCTACTTGACACTAAGTAAAAATGTAACATCTCTCCAAGGCCTGATTTTATTTCTTTTTCGCTAAGAGTTGCCAGGAACGATTCGCATACTACAACTCTATTAGGTGGATTGAAGTTTCCTAGCTGGTTCTTGTAATTTCTAAAGTTTAAAGAAGTTTTGCCTCCTATGCAGCTGTCGCCTTGAGCTAGCAGAGTTGTAGGGAAAAATATCCAATCAACTCCTCTAAATAAGACTGACGAAATAAACGAAGTCACATCCTGCGTTACGCCACCTCCTATAGCTATAAGCTTATTTTCTCTGCTGAAAGATGTTGAGAGAATCTTATCTATTATGTTGGGTAGAAAATCGTATGATTTAGTATTCTCTGTTGCTTCTATCTCTATAATATTTCTTGTAAGTTCAGTATTCAAGTAAGGCACATTTTTATCTATTATTATTACGTCGCCTTCTCTATAGTCTAGCAGTGACTCAAAAAATTCACTGTAAAACGATACTTTGTATTTTTTTATTGATGAATTTATTATCATGATATTAAAAACCCTCCATCTACAACTATGTCTTGACCTGTGATATACGTATTATACTCGCTACATAGAAATGCAACAGCGTTTGCAATCTCTAAAGGCTCTGCCATTCTTTCCATAGGTACTCTTTCTGTAAAACTTATTATCTGTTCTTCTGATAGAATTCTAGATGTAAGCTCTGTATTAGTAAAGCCAGGTGATACAGTGTTAACTAATACATTACTTTTCGCTAACTCTATTGCCATTGTCTTTGTCATACCTTTTATTGCAGCTTTTGAAGTTGTATAACTAGCCCTCTTCTCAACTGAGCGTGTGCCCCAGACTGATGAGATGTTTATTATCCTGCCCCACTTCTTTTTAATCATATTCTTAATTACATGCTGAGATATTAAGTATGGTGCTTTAACGTTTACCTTCATAATTCTATCAAAGTCATCATCTGCAATTTCGCTGAAACTGTCTATCTTGTTTACACCTGCGTTGTTTATCAGTATATCTATATCACTGAAGTCTTTGTCGCTTTCTAAAAACTCTTTTATATCATCTTTTTCAAAATCACAGTCTTTGCTGTTTAAAGCTATTACATCACCACCTAAACTATCGAATAGCTCTGACATCGACATACCAATACCTCTTGTGCCTCCTGTTATTAGTATTTTTTTATTTGAAAAACTGATATTCATTTTAACCTCCGTTAAGTGGATTTCTAGCTAATGGCTGAGAAGTACCTTTTCGTATTACTTCCTCTGAAATTGATGGACATTCTGCACCGCAAGCATGTATAAGATCATAAAATAATATAAGTGTTAATACTTCTACTGTGTGGAAGTATTTGCATTCCATTACTATGTTATTGATCTCGTCTCCTAATACACCTCTATCTTGGCCTGCAATCATTGCGGTTTTATATCCATACTTCTTTGCCCAATGACAACAAGATACTACATTTTTAGAACCACCGGAGCAAGACAATCCTATAATCATGGCATCGTCTTTCATCTTGCCTGTCTTCCGCTGAAGTTCCAACCACGACACGAATAAATTGTTCCATCCATAATCGTTTGCCAAGCTTGTAATTAAACACTGGCTGTCTAATGATGTTATTGCTTTTTTGATGCCAGCTTTTGCAAATAATCTAGTACAATCATCTGCTGCGTGAGCTCCTACTGCCCAAAGACCTCCGTTTGCTACTATGTAAATATCGCTACTTTCAGAAAAATCTTTCTCTAACTGCTTCCACTCTTTTGTTTCTAGAACACTATCAAATTTTTCTTCGATGTCTTCAAAATCTATATGTCTTGCCATTCCTGTTCTCCTTTATTGTTTTTATTTATATCTAATATAACAAACTTTTCCGACATATTAAATGGTTTTAAAGCTTTTTTGTATTATTTTTATAGCAGCATCTATTTCTTTCTTTTCAACTGCTAAGTTGGGCCTAAGTCTTACAGAAAAATTACCTGTAGGGTTACATATCATTCCATTTTTATAAAGATTCTTACAAAAGGAGTCTCTGCGCTCTTTACTGGTAAAGTCGAATGCAATTAGCAAACCTACGCTTCTCACATTTTCTATATACTGTAATTTATTTAGCTTTGACTTGAAATATGTGCCTAGCTCCTCTGCATTTGCTAGCAAATCATATTTTTCTATAGCTTTAATAATATGCTTGCATCTTATCATGTCAACTAAGTCACCATCGAAAGTTACAGATAGCCTCTTGTGCTCTTCAAACACTTTTGAGTGAGAATCACTTACTACTATGCCGGAAACTTGAGACTTCTTACCAAATGAAGTTATATCGGGCTTGACGCCTAGATGCTGAGAATACCAAACTTTACCTGTAGATCCAAAGCCAGTCTGTACTTCGTCAAATATTAAAGGTATATCATACTCTGTGCATGCATGCCTAAGCGCGGTAATTGACTCGTAAGATAAATGATTATCTCCATAAGTTGACTGTATTGGCTCTATTATAATTCCCTGTAGTGAGCCTGGGAGGCGTTCATTGTTCTGTATGTGGTGGATTGCGTCACTGACAGTGTCTGCTTTTGGCCAAATGCTGTCACCGGGTAAAGCACCCAGTCTAGTGTCTATTCCAGAAAATCTCGTTGTAATTATATTACCAACTGAATTTATTCCGTGAAAGCTATTTTTTATAGAAAGTATATATCCATCATGTCTAGGGCCTTTGTACCACATAGCAGTCTTTATAGCCGCTTCGTTTGCAAGAGCTCCCGTACAAGTAAAATGTACGTTGTCTGCATCTGTAAATTTGGTGAATGAGCTGTGAAACTCTTCGTATTCATCGCTTAATATCTCACAGTTTACTATCTTTAATTTAGATACTCGCAATATATCTTCGCGCCACTCGGAAGAATCAAATATCACATGATTATAACCTAAAGGTAAGCTTGAATACATGCCCATAAAGTCTAAATATTTTCTATCTGTATTTTTGTCAAATATATAGCTTCCACTGCTTTTTTCAAAATCAATTTTTATATTATATAAGCTAGTACTATTCATAAATATGGTCAACATCATCACGGCTCACAGCCAGTCTTATTGCTTGCTTATCACCCGCAGCTGTAATTTTATGTCTTTTGTTTCTTTCTATAAATACGATGTCGCCCTTTGTAACTTTCATAGTTTCTCCTTCTACCAACCATTCCCATTCACCTTTTAATATATACCACCATTCGTCCCAATCGCTATGATAATGTAGTCTATTTCCTTCACCTGGCATTTGAGCAATCAACGTTGCTCTATTTGATTTTGTGTTTATGACAGTATACGACCAAGATTCGTCGTTTCTGTTGCTGTCTATGACTGCTTTCACCTCCGTTATAGGATTGTTAAAATTGTATAAGTCATTAAACGCTACCCCATCATCTGTGAGTACCCTTTCAACATTGTGGTCATATACTTTATTTTTGCTATAATATTCAGGTTCTTTATTCTCTGAGCTTATTATCGCTTCAGCTAATTGAAAATCTTGCTCCTCATCTATATCTACTGTAGCGTTGCCATCTAGCTTGAAATATCCAACGATACCATCGCCTCCATGATAAGCTGCGTTATACTTTTCCATATCTTTAATGAAAGTTTTATATCCCCAAGACATGAGGGAGCACGCGTAAGCATTTATAGGCTCAAGTAGCTGACTAGGTGGTGTTTGAGCTTTTTGATCAAAATTTATTGGTTTGTTTTTATATATCGATTCTATCTTAACCTCCTTTGTCGAGATCAACGTGTCTACAAGCTGAGATTTCTCTACAAAATCAACTATCTGCTCTTTTGTTATAAAAGGTGAGGTCGCCAATATCTGTACTAATATATCGCCTTTTACGTTTCTCATAAAATCTAATGTAAAGTCATCGTTCGTTGCAGAATCTGATGCCAACTCTATAGGTCTTTTATAAAAACTTATATTATGATCATCAGCTATTTGCTTAAATATTTCAGATTCAGAGTTTATGTATATATCATCGAACATATCTGACTCTTTTACAGTCTCTATTACATGCGATATCAAAGGCTTATTACCTAGCAATCTCAAATTCTTGTTTTTGACTCTTTTACTGCCTAGTCTAGCAGGTATCATTGCAATTATTTTCATGTTATAACCTTTTTAATATATTTTTATAAATCCAATCTTCAGTAATTTCGTATTCAATTGCAGCGTGATGGTTTATATACACTGACTGCTCCATAGATCTATACAGCTTCTCATCAAGTGTTTCAAGTAAAGTGTCAAAGTCTTCTATGGTATCAAATTTTATTATGCCTGAGTTCATAAAAAAGTCTCCTATGTTTGGGCATCCCCAATAAATAGGCACAGTACCTAGAAGAGCAGGGTCAACAATTTTTTCTGTAAAGTAATTTTCACTTGATATATTTTCTATAACTACTGTAAACATATAATCGCTAAGAGCTTCTTCTTTACGCTCTATTGGTTTTTCTGATCCGTTTCCAAATAAGTCAATCTTATCAGAATACTTTTCTGCTATCTCATGTCTCAGTATGTGGCCTGGGAATTGTTTTTTACTAGAATATATCATAGAAACAAGCTTGCTTTTCTGTTTTATTCCGAAATTTTCCTGTCTTACCCATCCACCGCCAAAAGGTACAAACTTAGCCTTCTCAGGATATCTAGCTAATAATTCAATGTCGTTTGTCAATATAAAATCTAGCTCGTGTATATAAGAATCGACGTTAAAATATGCACCCGGCACTACGTTTCTATTTTCTAAAAACCAACCTATTTTTATTGTACTTTTAACTGCATTTATAGAGTTTATATTCAGATGTGAGTCAGTAAATATAGTTATTCCTTCGTAGTTCAATCTGTCCCTCACCCATGTAATGTTCTTAGGTCTTTTGTTATGTACCATAGAATACTTCCCTTCATCATTAACTAAGTGCCTAAAAGACTCATCTATCAAATTTATTTGCAAGATATTTCTCTCCAAGTACCAGGTATTAGATCAGACGTGTCTTTGCCTTTAAGAGCTCTACCAAACCATTTATTCGGGGCCACAATCTGCTTACTTGTGTTGTTATTAAGCCACGCTCCCCACCAACTGAATGTACTATTTGCTATAATGTTATTTCTACATCTTGCCATTAAATACATATCTATATAATCAAATTCATTGTTAGAATATATCAACTCTACATCATCAAATACAGGACCTACGAAGTTCTTCCTGCACCATTCTACATCATCTGAAAATACCAAAAATGAAGACTTGTCTCTTTTAACAAATATGTCTATTGCTTTTTTATAATAATCTAAGCTTAACATAGGATGATGTTTAGGATATTTTTTATAATCGCCTCGTCTGACGTGCATAGATACTAGGTCTTTAGCTGCAAAAAGATTGCCATATTTGCTTTCTATATAATCGGTCGACTCAGGTGATTCTGAAAACATTTCTCTTATTTGGTTTGAGTGTTTTTCAAAATATTTTTCACTTTGGAAATAACCATCAAGCATAACACTTCCTTCAGCAAACGGAAGTTTGTTGTATTCAAAGCTGGGCTCTATCAGCATAGTATCAATTCCATCCCAACCGCCTTGCATAGCGTCTCTAAATATGTTATCTCTATAAAGTGCTATATCTTTATGGGCTGCAATAGCGAGATCAAAGCTGTAAACTGGTATCTTGTTATGATCTAACGAGTATGCTTCAGTTGCTGCAATTTGAAACATATAGTTGCCTAAACCTCCTTTTAGTGTTGTTGATACTTTATTCAATTCTTCCATACTTATCTCCATTTCTTATTTCGTGTTCAAGTCTGACTTGATATGAGTTATCAAGCTTGTGGTCATTCAGTGGGTTGTCTACATTATATACATACAAAATATCATCTACATACGTGCTTCTGTCACCTGCCATTTCTAACATAGGAAACATAACTGCAAGATCCCATGTCATTTTATAAAAACAACCTTCACTGTCCAGAAAATCTTCCTTCTTAATCCTGTTCCATAAGTGTGCTTTAAACGTTCTTAGGTGTGAACTGCACCATTCCCATGATCTAAAACTGTTGCTTTCTATAACGTGACTAGGTATCTGCTTTGTAAACTTACCACGCTTATTGCTAGGGTATTCGGAATAACTTCCATAAGTCAACCAACAGTTGTCTGTATTATATGTGTCGTTTATTTTTTGCAAAACTGATTCAGATGCTAGCCAGTCATCACCGTCAAGTGTTATAATGATATCTTCTTCAGATGGTGATGATATTTTTACACCATCATAAATATTTTTTAAAGCAAGAGCTTTTTTTGTGTTTACAACCAACTTAAATCTATCGTCGTCTTTTATTTCTTTCCTTATAACTTCCAGACTAGAATCTGTTGAAAGATCATCTAAAATAATGCATTGAAAATCTCTGTAGGTCTGAAACTTAACTGACCTTATGCAGTATTTTATCCACTTCTCTACATTATACAGCGGTATTATTATTTTAAAGTGGTTATTCATTTAGTGCCTCCCATACTTTGTTAGGTATATCAACTAGCTTTTGCTTCATTACTTCTATTAACTCACCGCCTTTTAGCTTGATCCAAGGTTCGTATGAAGCACCTATGTTTTTGTTGGTGGTAGTTTCTATACCCATCATTCTTGCCTCAACAATTATTCTAGAAAGCGTTTCAGGTGTAGAAGGTAAGAATATCAATTTCTTATTTTTTGAAAGCTTTACTAAAAAATCTTCATAAACCGAGGATTGAATAACTTCAAAGTCGTATCCTTTAAGCTTGCAATATTTTATAGTCGACTCAGTGTTTTTATGAGGAGTGCTAGAACCCATTATTGAATATCTATCACTCTTTTCTTTCTTAGAAAGATCGGTTATCATGTCCAACGTCTTCATGTCCCATAGGTTACCTGAATTGTTGTGTATGTTTTCTAGCTTTAAATTATCTTCTGTTATTTTTTTATGAAAAGAAGATTGGCAAAATATTTTTTTTGCATTTTTATAAAATTCAAAATTTATAATATGCTCTTTTGGTGCTAAAAAATCTTTGTATAATCCCGGATTCCTATGTTGTAAATATTTGTGGTCGTGCTCATAAATAACATATTCAAAATTATGAGTAAGCATATCTTTAACTGCTTGCTGTAGTGATGTAAAATTTGATACTATAAACTTTGAATCTTTATTTTTTTGCAAAAACTCAATGTCTATCTTGCTACAGCTTATCTTATCTATAGATGCGTTAGGAAACAATATAGCTAGCTGAGAGCATAATACATCATCGTTCAATTCCCCTCCACCAATTAGCTCTGGATAGATAAAATCTGCTGTGTATATTATATTCATTACGATGTTTTAATTTTAGTTGGGTTTCTATCAATAGTATCATCAACATCTGAATCAAATCTATAATCTATTAGCTGCACAAGCTGCATGTTGTTTATGAAAAGAGTTCTATAACTATTGTTATATAAATTCTCCATGTTTGTAGCTAACTTACTATGATAAAAACGATTCGATGATTCTATCATAGTAAGTCTAGGTATAATCAAACCTCTTTTCTTAAATCTAGGTATTATCCTTATCCCAGTAGTTCTTGCAAGCTCATTAAATCTTCCATTTGTAAACTCATTTAAATTTAAAACATGTACCTTGTCTCTAAACTTCGGGTTCAGTATAAGAAATATATAGTCTTTTGTCTCACCTTTTATATTCTTATATCTGTTCTGTATAACCATACCTTTTTGCAGCTGATGCTTAGGTATTATAACAGCAGATTGCTTAAATGTAAGATGTTGACTATAATAACTCATTATATATCGCCTAAGCTAAAACCATTCATTTCTTTAAGAGCTTCCAGATAAGTATCGAAATATTCTGCAGAATCCATATCTAGCTTTTCTGTGAATTCTATATGCTTAGACAGCTCTTCAGTTTCTTTTTCAGAAAGCTGCTTTACTTTAGCAACGCACCAAGTTTTATCTTCATCTTTCTCCCCTACAGGAAATAACATTTCATCTGGAGTCCTGATAGTTGTCAAATACCAATATGACTCTCCATCATCGAATCTAGTATCTTTTATTATAGAAGGCATATTTTCTTCATATAGTTTTATATCAAACTCTGGCCACTTGCTGTGGCTTAAAGGGTATTCCAGCGTGTAATAGCCTGTGCTCAAATCCATTTTAGACACACCATTTGTGTCGTCTAGCTCTTGCATCACCATCATTTTTTTAGTCTGTGGACTTTCTGTCCAATTTGCTTTGCTCATATCTATTCTCTTATCTGTTAATTACTATTTCTTCATCAAGCTGTTTAAGCCACTGCTGTTGTTCTTTTTCGTGCTTAGGTAAACATTTTAATATTTCAGAAAAGTTTTTAGTCATTTCTTCAAGTGTGAAGTTTTCTTTTATATACTGAGTTTGTTTTCTAGACTTTTCAGCATATTTTTTGTAATTCTTTTGTATATCTTTAATTACTCCAGCTGCATATCCATAATTGACAGTGAACCATTTTGCTCCTTCTGTTATTACTCCTTTGAATAATGCTGAAGGGTGTACATCTGTTAGTTCTCCTGGTAGCATTACGCCATAAGCGGACATAAAATCTAAATGACCTGACCAATTAGATACAATAGTGGGCTTTCCTGTATTTGAAAACTCAAGAAGTGGACGTCCAAAACCTTCGCCTTTTGTAAATGATATCATAGCTTTTATTTTGGGATGATTGTATAAACCATTAAGCTCGTCTTGCTCTAGATCTCCATGAAGTAGATATATGTTAGGTAAGTCATTTCCTTCTACAGAATTCCTTACATGCTTTATCTTATCTTTTATCATTTCTCTTTCTGAAACTGAAAACCCTGCTCCTGATGTTTTTAATACTAAAGCTGGCTGGTTTTTCTTACTTTGAGATTTGAAAGTCTCTAAGAATACGCGTATTGTCATTCCAGTGTCTTTTCTATCCTGACCTATCTCACCTTCTAGCCAGTGCCCGCAATACAGGAAGCAAAAATCTTCAGGTATCTTGTCAATAGTATTTTTTATAGAACTTGGTATCTTAGCAGCCTTGTTCCATACTTTTGTATCTAAGCCTTCGAATAAAATTTCTATAGGTTTTTCCAATTTAAGCTTTGTCTTCTCACCAGTGTTTTGAGATGTCTGTTCAAACTCTGACACTTCCAATGTATACTTTGAATGTTCAGATGGAACTATAATTCTATCCATTCTATTACAACCCTGAATCCATTCCGGTACTGCTAACGTAGTTTCTATGCCTGCAGTTATTCCTATGTTGTATTTACCTACTGCTTGAAATTCACTAGGAACTGTAACTTGGATCCATACATCGGGCTGCTCAGTCATCTGGCTCTGCATTATCCTGTCGTATATGTCTGTATCGTCTAAAGTTAGAGCATTTCTTGGACACGATCCCCAAGGCTGGTCCATAACTTCGATGTCAAATTTATCCATAGATATTAAGCTGCGAATAAGATCTCTTGAATGGTCACCGTATCCACTTCTAGAAGAAGCGGGACAGCTTATAACTAATTTTTGTTTTATTTCTATCATAATAATACTCCGCTTGGGTAAATTGGTTCTGGCTTATTCATATCGATCAATTCGTATGATTCTCTCTTTGTAAAGTTGGATAAGCAAACGTCAATTCCTTCAATCATCGCGTTACACATACCTGTATCAGTAAAGCCGTTTTCTATTGCCCAATTTCTTGCTGCAATTCCTTTAGCTATCCTTTCCTGCTTTGTTGTGGAATACCAATATTCCAATCCTTTTGTGATATCTCCTATTGTAGGTCGTGAGTCATATATATACGGAGTTGGTGGAGAGCCTTGCAAGCTCTGATTTGGCCACATAGGATATACCCATTCACCGTGGTCTTTAGATATCTTACCTGTACTATTACTTGGAATTTCTGCAGTAAAATCTTTTACCGACATCTCTACGGTTTCCACTGCGCCTTCAACACCATCAACATTTTTTGCAACCTTAAACCCCATCTGGTCCTGTAGACCTCCGAGTACAGTTGCAATCGTTGGTGTCCCTGCCATCATTGATTCCATATGAGATAAGCCGAAACCTTCTGCGGATGATGGTTGACACGTAACATCAGCAATGTTATATAAAAAATTCATTACATGAGGGGGTACTTTCTGATTGCTAAATATTATGTTACATCCTGGTGCTACAACCTCAGCAACTTTAGGTAAATTAGTACCATGCTCATCGATAGGATCCGTGTGTAGTAACAATGCACATTTGTCACGCTTTTCTTTTGGTAGTTTCTTTACCATATTTGCAAAGGCTGATATCAAATCTGATGTCATTTTTCGCCTTATATTCCTGCTATTGAAAAACGCTATAAAGTCGTAAGTTTTACCTTGTAATACCTCCTGGGTGAACCTTTCATAATCTTCATTTTTCCCTAATATGGGATGGAAGGTGTTTTGGCATATGCCATGCTGTACATAAAATAGATCTTTACCTTCTACTCTAGGCTTTCTTTGGCAAACCTCTTTGTTTATATTATATGTCTGTTTAGAAATTGCCATTAACGCATCGCATGATTCGTATGCATTTTCATTCCAATGAGGGAATGGTAAGTCGTCCCAAATATTATAATACATAATAGGAACGTGTTGTCTTACTTCGTGTTCTATCGCATACAGCCAGCCCCAAAATCTTGGATCTGTAAAATGCATAATTGCATCTGGCTTTTCTTCTGCGATTATTTTTCTTAGTGCAAGTTGATCTCCATATCCATTACAAGGATACAGCTTTACGCTTGCATGCTCCACTCCAGTTTCTTTTTTAACATCTTCTGAAACGTCTACAAATTTTCCATTCTCTGGGTGTTGTATTGCACCTGCCATTTGCACCCAGTCATATTTATGACATGTTCCAAATACGATTCGTCTAGACATTGTGCCTACGCCCGAATGTACTCTTATGTCATCTGATAATAGTAATATTTTCTTTTTTGCCATTTTTCGTAACCTTCTCTTTTATTGATTTTCTAAAACTTTTGCTGTTAATAAACTCGTCAATTGATATCATTACCAATTGTCTAAATGTTATCTTCTCATCAATTGAGAGTTTCTTGAAATTATTCCAAGAATCTTCGTCAACTTTTACTGATGTTAATTTTTGTTTTGTCATAACTTTTTCTCCTATTCAATATATAAATATATACCTATATATGTTTTATGAAATAATTATGACATTCTTTTTTAATTTTTTAGCCTCTTTTATAGTATGCTCAGCCCCACTTGATTTTTCACCTTTAGGTATGAACGCTATAATACAATCGCAGTAACTAGCTAGCATCTTGTTTCTATGAAAAAAATTCTTAGGCTGGTAAGTTTTTCCGTAGTAGTTTTCTCTAAGTGCAGAATATAGATTTTTAGGTGTGTGAGCTGGATTGAATTCTATATATTTACAACCAAGTTCTATAGCATACTTTTTTGCAAATCTATCTGCTCCATCTAAACAACCTCCTGATACAACTGTTAGGTCTTCAGGAAACCTGTGTTTTAATTTGAAAACAGTATCTTTTACTTTTCTAAAATTCTGATATCCGTTGCTACCTATTATGCCTATTCGCATGGAGTGATTCTATCTTTAGGATTGCATAGATCATGACGTTTCTTAAAAGCGCAATACGTACAGCCTGTTCTATATGCTGGATAAGAGCCTTCCTTATTCTTCTTTCCGTCTGGAGTAAATGAATTCGAAACAAATTCTGACAAAAGCTTAGTTGTTTTATTCATTGAAGGTTTACCTGCAGGTGGAGAATATGTCTGTATTCTTCGCTGTGGAAAGTCAACGTTGTCGTATAGCTTTCTTTTTACTATGAAGTATTCTATATCTATAAGGCTTTCGTCGACATCATATTGTTTTGAAAAATATCTCTTATACAACCTTAGCTGATCACCTTCCTGCTTTTTCTTCTTGGGCCTCCATCCAAAAATAGATGTTTTAATATCTATTATCTTTAATCTATCACCTTCTTTTATTACAAGATCTACAAAACCCATAATCATAAGCTTGTCGCTTCCTTCTACATCACACAATATAGGCATTTCTACACCTACTAGTTCAGTATTTTTTTTAGAAAAATATGCACCACGCTTACGTTTAAAATAATCTAATATTTCCACACCTTCATAATAAAACTCTTCCATCTCCTCCTTGCAGCTGAAGTGTTTGTCTCCAAACTCCTTTACACGGCCCGCATATTCTGATGACATTGTATCAGATAACATTTTATGCAAATTTAACTTATCAGCATTTACTACTGATTCATCGTACATAACGCTTAGATATTTCTGTAAAACCTCGTGCATAGCTGTACCGAAAACTAAAAACATGTTTGGTGTAAATTCTTTTATGCCGTCTATATATGCAAGCTTCCACTGTAGCGGGCAGCCTTTATACATGTTGAGTTGACTATACGATATAGTCTTCTTACCCATCATCCGGGCTTTTATTGCTAAATCTTTAGGAGTTTTTAATTTCATTGTTTTCTATTAGTTTATCTAAATATTGTTTTGCTTTAAGCAGATCTTCCATACCATTTTTATGTCTCCATCTTGTAACATACTTAATGATATTACCTTCAAAGAAATCGAGATTTTGAGAATAAGCGTACTCCCACATCTCGATTCCTTTTGTGTAATGTTCCGGATGTTTTACAACATCTTTATTAGGCATCTCTGTTCTTTTGTAAAAATTCTTTATTTATATGACTACATGCTGTGCACTTATACGATTGCAGTGGCACGAAAGTATCTTTCCCTGTCGGGGATAGAACTGCCGATAGTTTTTTAAATAAGAAAACTGGTTCAAATGTCTGGTTTTCACATTTTTCGCATAGTACGTCTTCTAAATCTTCTGGATTCAGGTTTATATTGCTTTGCTGTCCGTTATTCATTTTTATTTCTTTTCCCATTATTACATTCCCATCATTCCGGCCATTGGATTCCCAGCTGGCTCGCTCTTATCATCTTTAATAGATGTGATTAAACATTCTGTCGTCAGCATAGTACCTGCAATTGAAGTAGATTTTTCCAATGCTACACGAGTTACTTTAGCAGGATCTATAATACCAGCTTCAAACATATCAACTACTTGTTCAGTTCTAGCATCAAAGCCATCTGTATCTGACTTGTTTTCTAGCTTATTCCATATAACATCTGGATTTAAACCTGCATTTTCCATAATCTTGTTGAATGGTGATTTGCAAGCCGCCATTACAATTTCAGCACCTGCTTTCTGATCATCATTTTCGCAATCGATATCATCAACTAAAATACTTTCTATAATTCTTCTCAAAGCAACTCCACCGCCTGGTACTACACCTTCATCAATGGCTGCTCTAGTTGCTGATAGAGCATCTTCTACTCTGTCTTTCTTTTCTTTAAGTTCAATTTCAGATTCTGCGCCTATTCTCATTACTGCAACACCTCCTGTTATTTTACCTAACCTTTCCTGCATTTGTTCAATTTCGTAGTTAGAATCTGACTTTTCTATAAGTGTTTTTATATCTTCGATTCTTGCAGTTATAGCTTCTTGAGTACCACCTCCGTCAATAATTGTAGTATGCTTCTTGTCACATGTAAGTGTCTTCGTTGTGCCTAACCAAGAAGGGTCAAACTTATCCATTGTAAGTCCTTTTTTAGGAGATATAAGAGTTGCACCTGTCAACGCTGCTATGTCTTCCATAATTGTTACCTTGTTGTCACCATATCCTGGAGCTTTTATTGCTGCACATTTTAAAGTTCCTCTTGCATTGTTAACGATGATTCCGGCAAGAGCCTCACCTTCAATGTCATCAGCAATGATAAATAAAGGTCTGTCTGCCTGTATACAATACTCTAAACATTTTACAAGATTCTTTAAATTATTTAGTCTTGCTTCATATATAAGAATTACAGGGTCAGTCATCTCAACCTGCATGTCCTGCTGGTTATTTATAAAATACGGTGATAAATAACCTTGATTTAACTGCATCCCTTCAACAATTTCTAATTCGTCTTGCGCTGTTCTTGAGTCTTCCACTGTAATTACTCCTTCAGTGCCTACTTCTTCCATAGCATTTGCAATTATTCTACCTATTTGATAGTCGTTGTTTGCAGAAATAGTACCTACTTGCATTATTTCGTCGTTGTTCTTCACATCTTGAGCCATCTCACCTATTTTTTCAACTATAAGTTTACATGCTTTATCCATACCTCGCTTAAGCTCTATGTTGTGACTTCCGTTGCCAATTCTTTTATAACCTTCTTTTAGCATTGCGTGGGCCAGTACAGTAGCTGTAGTTGTTCCATCACCTGCTTCGTCGTTAACTTGATTAGCCACATCTTTTACAATTTGAGCCCCAGCGTTTTGTAAGGGATCTTCTAGCTCTACTTCTTTTGCTACAGTTACACCATCTTTTGTAGACTGATATTCGCCATATTTTTCAAAAACTACGTTTCTACCTTTAGGTCCTAGTGTTGCCGATACAGCTTTTGATAGTTGTTCTACACCTAAGAGCATTTCACATCTTGCGTCTGCTCCAAAATTTAATTGTTTTGCCATTTTATTCTTTCTCCAATATTGTTAATATATCTATTTCTCTTACGATGTAGTACTCTTCGCCTTCGACTTCACATATGTTACCTACTTTAGGGAATATGATCACGTCTCCAACTTTGCACTGCATTTGGCTTAACTGCCCGTTTTCTAAAATCCTTCCGGGACCAACTGCAATAACTCTTGCCTGTCTAGTACCTTCTTGGGTTGTGTCAGGAATTATTACGCCACCTGTCGTTTGGCCTTCATTATCTAACTTCTTGATAATGACTTTGTCTGCAATTGGTTTAAACACTATTTGCTCTCCTTTAAATTTAATTCGTACTCTGATTTTGTACAGGTAACTCCTGTCTGTTCTTTTACTAATTCTGGTGTCGTACACGACTGGTTAAACGATGCAAACTCTGTATGAGATTTCCACCTTCCGCAGCCAGCGAATAAACAACCAAACGCATTAGACAAATAATCTGCCTTAGCGTATTCACATTTTTTTGTTACATCGCACATAGGCTTGAATCCCTCCGCGAGGTTGATCCCCATATCTATCATCTTCTTTCTTAATAGCCAATGTAAACCTACAATAAATTCTTCTTCGCAGAACATAAGCCTTCTTGCCATCTGTCCCCTTAGTGAACCTATAGATTGTTCAACGACATAACTACATTCTCTAGACATAAGATTTAGCGATGATGGTTCAACTTGTATATCAGCATCTTCGTTAGCATCTCTTAAATCTTCTAGTTCCTGTAGTGTTTCCATTACTTCTTTCTTAAATTCAGGATCTTTCTCCATAGTATCCCATACTTGTGTATACACAACGTAATTTGGATCAGGACTAACTGTATAATCTTTGAATTTTATACCTACTCTGGCTCTTGAATGCTGGTCGTATTGACATATAGGTGTTCCTGTTATCTTGTACGATATCATTCCTGAATCTTCGTTCCAACTTAGAATCTCTACGTCTAGGCATTCAATACCTTTTTTTACTATAACTTTATTCATCTGTAAATAATTTTTTATCTGATTCACTCAGGTTTTCAAATTTAATATTTGTAATATATTCTAACACATCTTCGGTATCTTCATGTATTACCTTTAAGTATTCTCCAATCAATGGGAATTTATCAGCTACAGATTCTATAACTTTTAAATATAATTCACTCATTGCCCATTCTTTATTATCTATTACATCGAACTTACCTGATGCATTAAAACCTCGCATACTTACTAGAGACAAAAGATTTTGTCCGAAGTGGTATGAATGTTGATAACTTTGTGGTAAGAATGATCTAGCAGATTGCCAAGATGCCTGGTCTGTATCAAGAGCTTTGGCGTACAAACCTTTAAGTCTTGTCATTACACTTTTCTGTTTGGCGTTAAGATTGTCTAAGGTAACAATATCCACATCGGATTTATTATTATCTCTACAGCCAATACTCATAAAACTAGTGAAGGGAGTTTGTGTATGGTAGTCGAATAACCATCTAGGTACACCCCTAACTCTGAATATAAACTGAACCATCTCTCTTGCTTGAGGTAAAGTATTGTGCGTCAATACTGCCTTAACTACTTCTAGTTTACCTTCAGGTGAGGTAATCGGCCATTTTCGTTCAAACTCATTATCTCCCCAAGTAGATGTGCTTGTAACAAACATCGACTTATACGGATTTGACATGTGGTCTTCCAGCGTGACCTCAACCTCATCTTGTAATAATTTGAATTCTGTTTTTAATAGTGGCTGTTCCTCAGGTAATGTTCCCATTACAATTCTCAGGTTCTCAAC
>Ga0209815_1000889_pt1 | contig 21037 bp, 24 predicted proteins | sample CoawatmetaG00DNA_FD_187507 | JGI IMG/M metagenome (GOLD analysis project Ga0209815, IMG submission 187507) | Marine microbial communities from the West Antarctic Peninsula - Coastal water metaG002-DNA (SPAdes) (version 2) | ecosystem: Environmental > Aquatic > Marine > Coastal ...
ATCATAAATATTGTTTTTTGAATTTATATCTTTAATATAATAATTGACGAGTGTTATTATTTCTAACGTAATTTTTTTAAAAAAAATACTTTTGTCTATAATTTAGTTTAATGAATAAAATTAGACTTTTACTTTTTCCGTTAGCTATTTTATATACTTTAATAACAAGTTTAAGAAATATTCTTTTTGACTTAAAAGTTTTTAAATCTCACGAATTTGAGACTCCTTTAATTGGAATTGGAAATTTAAGTTCCGGGGGAACTGGGAAAACTCCAATGGTAGAATACATCTTTAAATTTTTTTCAAATGAGTTTAAATTAGCTCTTTTAAGCAGAGGCTTTAAAAGATCGACTAGTGGATACATTAAAGCTAATGCTTTTTCAGATTCAAACGAAATTGGAGATGAGCCTTTTCAAATATTTAGTAAGTTTAATCATATTGATGTTGCAGTTGATGAAAACAGGGTAAGGGGAGTTAAAAATCTACTAAAAGACAGCGCAAATCTTCAATCAATAGTTTTAGATGACTGTTTTCAACATAGAAGTGTTTCATTACAGTTGAATATTTTGTTAACGACTTATAGATCTCCTTTTTATACAGATTTTGTTTTGCCTTGTGGAGACTTAAGAGAACTTAAGTCAGGATACAAAAGAGCCGATTTAGTTGTTATAACAAAATGTCCAAATGATCTTTCTAAAAAGTTAATGGAAGAAACAAGACTAGAATTGTCCTTAAAGAGTAATCAAAAATTGTTTTTTACATCAATTAAATATAATAATTATTTACATGGTGAAAGTGAAATAAAAATAAGTGATATAAATAATTTAAAAGTTTTATTAGTAACAGGAGTCGCTCACGATAATGAAATAGTTAATTACTTAAAATCAAAAAAAATTCAATTTGATAAAATTTCCTTTTCAGATCATTATAATTATTCTGCTAAGGATATTCAAAAAATTGAACTAGAGTATAGTGATAGGATTATTATTACTACTGAAAAAGATTACCAAAAAATTAAATTAATTAATAGAAAAAATAAATGGTATTACTTACAAATAGAAATCACTTTTTTAGATAATGAAGATTCATTTAAAACAATAATTAGAGATACTATAATTAAGTAATGTGTTTTTGAGCTTTATATGAAGATCTGACTAGTGGACCACTTTCGACATGTCTAAAACCTAACTTATTTGCAAAAATTTCATAATTTTTAAATTGGGCAGGATCAATAAATTCTTTTACAGGAAGGTGCTTTTTTGAGGGTTGTAAGTATTGTCCAATAGTTACAATATCTACATCATTTTTTTTTAAATCAATTAATGATTCAAAAACTTCTTCCTCTTTTTCTCCAAGACCAAGCATTATTCCTGATTTAGTTCTATTAATCCCATTATCTTTTAAGTATTTTAAAACTGAAAGACTTCTGTCGTATTGGGCTTGAATTCTAACTTCACGAGTTAACCTTCTAACAGTTTCAATATTGTGAGATACAACTTCTGGCTTTACAGAAACAATTTTATCTAAATGTTTTTCAATTCCTTGAAAATCTGGAATAAGAGTTTCTAATGTTGTTGAAGGATTTAATCTTCTAATACTTTTTACTGTTTCAGTCCATATTAAAGTTCCCATATCTTTTAAATCATCTCTATCTACAGATGTTAAAACAGCATGTTTAATTTTCATCAATTTAATTGAGTTTGCTACTTTTTCAGGCTCTTCCCAGTCGACGTTTTCAGGTCTTCCAGTTTTTACTCCACAAAAACCACACGAACGCGTACAGATATTACCTAAAATCATAAAAGTGGCTGTTCCTTCACCCCAGCATTCTCCCATATTAGGACAGCTTCCAGACGAGCAAATCGTATTTAAGCTGTATTTATCTACTAAAGACCTTAACTCAGTGTACTTTTTACCAGTTGGAAGTTTTACTCTAATCCACTTTGGTTTTTTTGCAATTTTAGGTTCTATAGTAATGGAATCAGCTAGCATATTTAGTAAATTAATTTCTTGTTCAAATGTACAAACTATTGATTAATTTATATTACAAAATCGTTAGATACCATATGCTGAAACTCGTTAGAAAAAGTATTCCCAGAATACTCAATATGTTTATAAATAATGAAGGTCTAAAACTCTTAGGGGTATGATGACTATTTATAAGTCTGAAATTGATAAATGCGTAAAATGGAGCAGTTATAAAAGAAAGAATAGTAGCTATTTTAATTAATAAGCCCATCTCTGAGATAAAGAAAGCGAAAATAATTAAAGTTCCAGAAGCTAAAAGAATTATCCAAAAGTTATAATTATTCAACTTATGAAACCCAAGTAGTTTTGATGTAATTTTCATTGCCCTAGGGGAAGCATCTAAACATGTAATAGTTGTGCTAAACATCGTAGTGAAAGCAGCAATAGCTATAATTAAAAATGCTCCATTACCAATTGAACTCGTATATAAATTTATCAATTGATTAGCAAATTTTCCTCCGCTATTTGAGAATTCTTCTCCACTACCGTTCATTACTAGGGCTCCAAGAGATACAAAACATAAACCTAATATAATTGTTGTGAGATATCCAACGTTAAAATCAAATATAACATCGCTGTTTTTAATGTTTTCTTCTTTTTTCTTTTTTTCTAAAGTCCATATGGATTGCCAAATTGAGAGGTCGAGTGGAGCTGGCATCCAACCCATAAATGCAACAACAAATACAATACCAATTTTATCTTTTGGAAAAACTTGAATTAATTCAAGCGTATTTGTTGAATTAAAACTAGCAAAGATAACTGCAGTTATTGTACTCACTGTTAGTGTTATAATAACGAACTTCATTAAATTGTCTAAAAATCTATATCTGCCTATTAATAAAATAATCAGAGAGAAAAGGGTGATTATAGCCGCCCAAATAGTAATATTGTTTGATATACCGAACAATTCTATTGCCAAACCTGCTGTGACTATTGTAACAGCTGTTTGAATAGTAAACATAGTAACAAGTGACAAGAGGAGATAAATAATTAAAACATAATTCCCAAGTTTTTTATATCCATGTAGTAATGTTTCTCCTGTAGCTAAGGAATATTTAGGACCAAATAAAAAAAAAGGATATTTAAATAAGTTTGAAAGAGCGAGAACCCATATTAAACCTAAACCAAAATCTGCACCTGCTCTTGTTGATTGCACTAAATGCGAAACTCCAATAGCTGCACCTGCAAATAATAATCCAGGACCAAATTTTTTCATTATTCCTTTCAATTTTTTTCTATTATTTCTGCCAATACTTTTTTTGCTCTTAATACTCTAACCTTAATATTATTTATAGGTTGGCCTAGTTTAATAGATATCTCTTTATAACTTAATTCATTAAAATATTTAAGTTCAATTACTTTTTTATAGCTAGGTTTTAGTTTATTTATTTTTGATTTTAAAGATTTTAATTTTTGTTCATTAATTAAATTATCCTCTGGACTTGGGGAAGTTTCTGTTATTATATTGAATTCATCTGGCTCATTAAAATTAATTTTATTTTTTCTTAATTGATCAATGTGAAGGTTCTTAGAAATTGTAATTAGCCAAGTTTTAAAATTATACTTTTCGTTATAAGAGTTTATTTTTTTAAAAGCTTTTGCAAAACATTCTATTGTGATATCTTCCGCATTAGACTCGTTATTTGTTCTTTTTAGTTGAAAGTTATAAACATCAGACCAATATTTATTCAATAAGAAACTAAATGCATTTTGATTATTTGCTTTGGCTAGAGTTATTTGATTTTTAATTTTTTTATTGTCTATCAAATTATTGATTCAAATTCAATTCTGGGTTTTTACAGTCTGCTTCATCAGGAAGCTTTCCGCAAATACCACAAGGTTTATCATCTTTATTTAAAAATGGACTTGCACTAGCGCATGTTCCAGAAAATTTACCATCTTTTTTAACTATTATTTTAATTGCAATTCCTGCAAATGCCAGACCTATTAGTATAAAAGTGATTATAAATAGCATAAATTAATTGTCTATAATGTTTACCTCTTCTTCAAGTAATATATTAAATTTTTTTAAAACCTTTTTTTTAATTTTTTGAGAAAAATTAAAAATCTCATTTCCTGAAGCATTACCATGATTTATAATAATTAAAGCATGTTTATCGTGAGTACCTGTATTTCCTTCTCTTAATCCTTTAAATCCACATTTTTCAATAAGACTAGCTGCGGGAATTTTAATTCTATTTACTGAAATTTTATAAAAAGGTATGTCTTTATCTTTATTTGCAAGTTCTCTAAAATCCAAATCACTAATAATAGGGTTTTTAAAAAAACTACCACAATTTCCTATTTCTTTGGGGTCAGGCAGTTTACTGGATCTTATTTCAATTACGGACTTTGAAATATCTTTAATTGTAGGGTTTAAAATATTCTTTTTGTCTAAGTCATTTTTTAAAGGTTCGTAAGAGTAATTTATCAAATGATTGAGCTTTGATAGTCTAAAAATTACATTTGTGATAATATATTTATTTTTAAATTTTTCTTTAAAAATAGAGCTTCTGTAAGAAAAATTACATTCATTATTTTTAAAAATCTTAAGCAAACCTGTTTCAGTTGAAATCGTTCTACAGCTTTCGAACACATCCTTTAATTCAACTCCGTAAGCTCCTATATTTTGGATTGGTGCGCTTCCTACATTTCCTGGAATTAAACTTAAATTTTCTAACCCGCCGTAATTATTTGTTAAACTCCAATTAACCACGTCATCCCAAACTTCACCAGCTCCCACAGAAACTAAAACTTTTTCATTAGTTTCATTTATGATATCAATTCCTTTAATTTCTATTTTAAGAATAGGTCTATTAATATCATTTTTGAATAAGATATTACTTCCTCCTCCAAGAATTATTGATTCGAGATCATTATTGGAAATTATAAAATCAGTAATTTCTTTTTCGTTATTTATGATATTTAAATTTGAAGAAAAACACTCTACCCCAAAACTATTCAAACTTTTAAGTGATGTTCTGTGTTTTGTTTTCAATTATTGGAAATATAATAGATTTTATTTTTCTTCTTCAGGTAAAACTTCCCCTTTAATTCTTAATATTACATTTGCAGTTTTAGCATTAGAATTAACGGTAATTGCTTTTTGAAAAATTCCAGTTCTTTTAGTGTCATATTGCACTTCTATTTCACCATTTTCTCCAGGAAGAATAGGCTTTTCAGGTTTTTTAGGAATTGTACATCCACAAGAAGAGAAAATTCTTGTAAAAGTTAAAGGAGCATTTCCTGTATTAGTAAATTTAAAAATTCTACTACCATCTTCTCCATTTTCAATAACTCCATAATCTATTATGGTTTCTTTAAATTCAATTTCAGCAAACTTTTCTTGAGATATTACTGTATTTGAAGTTACCAATATCGCCAAAATTAATAAGATTTTTTTCATTATATTTTATTTAGTTTTTATGTATATCATTAAATATATTACAAAAATACAACATACCTTTTAAATTACTTTTTAGTTGACTACTTTTGTTTGGAGAATAACTAATTTATAAGATGGAAATAGCTAAAAACTTTGATGCTAAAACTTTGGAATCAAAGTGGTATAAATTTTGGATAGAAAATAATTATTTTCAATCAACTCCAAATAATAAAACTGCATATACTATAGTAATTCCTCCTCCAAATGTAACGGGTATTTTACATATGGGACATATGTTGAATAATACGATTCAAGATATTTTAGTTAGACGAGCCAGATTAATGGGGTTTAATGCATGTTGGGTCCCTGGAACTGATCACGCTTCAATTGCAACTGAAGCTAAAGTTGTAGAAAAACTTAAAAAATCAGGAATTAACAAAAGTGATTTATCTAGAGAAGAGTTTTTAAATCATGCATGGAAATGGACAGAAGAACATGGAGGTTTAATATTAGAGCAATTAAAAAAATTAGGATGTTCATGCGATTGGGACAGAACCAAATTCACTCTAGATGATGATATGTCTGAATCCGTTATTAAAGTTTTCGTTGATTTATTCGAAAAGAATTTAATATACAAAGGATACAGGATGGTTAATTGGGATCCTCAAGCAAAAACCACTTTATCTAACGAAGAAGTTATTTATGAAGAAGAGAAAAGTAAAATTTATTATGTAAAGTATAAAATATCAGATTCTAATAAAACAATAACTGTAGCTACAACCAGACCAGAAACAATATTTGGTGACACTGCAATTGCTGTTAACCCTAATGATCAAAGGTATGCTAGTTTAAAAGGTAAAAAGGCAATAATTCCAATATTAAATAAAGAGATTCCTATAATAACAGATGAATATGTTGATATTGAATTTGGAACAGGTTGTTTAAAAGTCACCCCAGCTCATAGTGAAAATGATAAAATAATTGGAGATAAACATAATTTAGAAATAGTAGATATTTTAAACGATGATGCAACTTTAAATGATTTCGCTTTACATTATAGTGGGTTAGATAGATTCGTAGTTAGAACAAAAATTTCTGAAGAATTAAAATCTTTAGATTCATTATTAAAAGTTGAGTCCTATGTCAATAATGTTGGTAAATCGGAAAGAACTAAGTGTGTTATTGAACCTAAATTATCAGAACAGTGGTTTTTGAAAATGGAAGAAATTTCAAAACCTGCGCTTGATGCTGTAATGAATGATGAAGTTAAGCTTTTTCCTAAAAAATTTAAAAATACCTATAGAAATTGGATGGAAAATATTAGAGATTGGAATATTTCTAGACAGCTTTGGTGGGGGCACCAAATTCCAGTTTACTATTACGGGAAAGATAATAAGGAATATGTAGTCGCTGAAGGCATTAACCAAGCACTTAAAAAAGCTAAAGAAAAAAGTGGAAATATTAAATTAGAAGTTAAAGATTTAACACAAGAAAGCGATGTGCTAGATACTTGGTTTTCTTCTTGGATATGGCCTATAAGTGTATTTGATGGTATTAGGAATCCTGATAATGAAGATTTCAAATATTATTATCCTACAAATGATATAGTTACTGGACCAGATATATTGTTTTTTTGGGTTGCGAGAATGATTGTTTCGGGTTTTGAGTTTAAAAAAAGAAAACCTTTTAACTCTGTCTATTTTACTGGGTTAGTTAGAGACGAACAAGGGAGAAAAATGTCAAAACAACTAGGTAATTCACCTGATGCATTGAAATTAATTAATGATTTTGGAGCTGACAGCGTTAGAGTAGGTCTCTTGTTAAGCGCTCCAGCTGGAAATGATTTATTATTTGATAAATCTTTGTGTCAACAAGGAAAAAATTTTTCAAATAAAGTATGGAATTCTTTTAGATTAGTTAAATCTTGGGAAGTTTCAGAAAGTATAGTTCAGAATGATTCTTCTTTAATTGCATTAGCTTGGTTTGAGAATAAATTCAATTCAAAATTAATTGAAATTGATGACCATTTTAAGAAATATAGAATTTCAGACGCTTTAATGACTATATATAAGTTAATATGGGATGATTTTTGTTCTTGGTATTTAGAAATGATTAAACCTGGATATGGTGAAAGAATTGATTTAGAAACCTATAATCAGACACTGATATTACTAAAAAAATGCTTAATAATATTGCATCCTTTTATGCCTTTTATTAGTGAAGAAATTTGGAGCGGAATTAAAAACAAAAATGATGATCCTATAATTATTTCAGAATGGCCAACTTCAAAAAAAATAGACGATTCTATTCTTGAGAGTTTTGATCATATTTCTCAACTTATTACCAATGTTAGAAAGTATAGAAATGAAAATGGAATTTCTTACAAAGAGAAATTAGAATTATTTTCAGAGGTAAATCAAAATAGTAAGATGAAAAGTGTAATATTAAAGTTAGCTAATTCTGATCTTAGTGAAGATTTTTCAATAAAATCTGAAAATGCACATTCTATTATTGTTGGAAGCAATGAATATTTTATTAACAATTTATCAAACCAAGAAGAAGATTTAGATAAAGTACAAGTAGATTTAGATTATAATTTAGGATTTTTAAAATCTATACAAACTAAACTAAGTAATAAAAGATTTGTTGATAATGCACCAGACGTTGTTATAACAAATGAGAGAAAAAAAGAAAAAGACACTTTAAGGAAAATTAAAATGCTTGAACTCAAATTAAAAAAATAAATTTACTTTTCAGCGATAGTATCTTCTCCTCCTTTAACTATTTGATTTAGTTTAACTTTTATTTTTGAATTCAAGGGTAAAAAAAGATCAACTCTAGAGCCGAATTTTATAAAGCCAGCATCTGTGCCTTGTATTACATTATCACCAACTTTTGCATAATTAATTATTCTTCTTGCAACGGCTCCAGCTATTTGCCTGTACAGTACTTCACCGAAACTCGTATTTTCAACAACCACTGTTGTTCTTTCGTTTTTTTCTGAAGATTTAGGATGCCACGCAACTAAATACTTTCCTGGGTGGTATTTACTAAATTTCACAACCCCACTATTTGCATATCTAGTCACATGAACATTTAGAGGTGACATGAAAACTGATATTTGTATTCTTTCGTCCTTAAAATATTCTTTCTCATAGACCTTTTCTACAGCAACAACTTTACCATCAACAGGTGATATGATTAATGAATTATTAATTTCAGTAACTCGTTTTGGATTTCTAAAAAACTGAAGTATTAATATCATCATTATTAAAGTAATAATTCCTATTATTTTAGATATCATTAAATTTCCTAAAAAATAGGATGAAATTAAGTTAATAACGATTGCAATAATTAAAGAAATGGAAATGATAGTGTAACCTTCTTTATGAAACATAGCTAAATATTTTTATGGTTAAATAGATAAATGGCGCAGCAAATATAATACTATCCATTCGATCATAAAGTCCTCCATGACCAGGTAGCCATTTTCCGCTATCTTTAACTCCTGCCTCTCTTTTGAATTGTGATTGAACAAGATCACCAAGAGCACCTAAACAGCTTGTTAATAGCCCTAAAACTATCCATTGAGCTAATGAAAAGTTTAAATTCATGTTTTTATAGAACAATACCGAAAGTATAATTGAAAATACAACTCCACCTACAAAACCCTCAATACTTTTTTTTGGAGAAACAGATTTAAGTAATGGTCTTTTCCCGAAATTAACTCCAAAAACATAGGCAGCAGAATCAGAAGTCCATATTAATGCTAAAAAACTGCATACAATTAAAGGATCATATCGATTTAATACGTTTGGCATTGAAAAGAATATAACTAGTGATCCAACTAAATAGAAATGACCAATGAAACGGTTTTTAAGGATCGAAAAAGAAAATAATTTATTTTTTAGAAGAGAAAAACCTAATAAAATATTTGTTAGAACTATTAATAATAAAAATAGAATTTGAAATTCCCAGTTTTTAGATAAAATGAAGAGGGAAATATAAAGAGGGAAAGTTAAATAAAGTATGAGATTAGATTTTCCAGAATCTATGGAAAAAAATTTATGATTGTAATCTGTAATTAGCTTAATGAATTCAAAAACAAGAACTAAACTACAAATGAACCCAATAAAATAAAATAAATATTCATTGTAGAATAAAGGAAATAATATAGCGCTAGCATATATTATAGCGGTTATGGACCTTGTGTAAAATTCTTTCATTATAAGTCTTCTAATAAAAGAAGATATAGGTTTTTAGCTGCACTTCCATAAGTTAAAAAATTATTATTCTCTTTGTCTTGGCTATTGAAATTTTTTATTGTTGTAATGTTAGTAGGAAGATTATTTGGATACTTACTTTTAATTCCGTTCAACCCACCACTTAAGGTTTCAGTAAATTGACTGATTTTTGCAAATACTATAAAATTGCTCGGGAGGTCATTTACTTTGTGTGATTTTATCTGTTCATCACATATTAATAAACTTCCGTCAATTGCTACTAAAAATTCACACGTTGTAAGAAAAAATTTAGAGTTTAAGTTTGTTTTTGAAATATTTAGCTTTGAATTTTTATTGAAAAAACCTGGAAGAGAATCATCGTAACAAAGAATTTCAACATTTTCCCATTGATTTTCGTCTAAAATTTGAGAAAAAAAATTGTCACATTCAGATTTATTTTCACAGTATAAAAATTTTCCACCGTTTTCAGTAAAGTTAAATGTAAACCTTTCTTCTATTGGAGTTATCTTTTCAGGCATATACTTTCCTTCGACGTTCTCCTCAGGTTTATACTCTGAACTTTTATTAAAAAAAGATTTAATAAACTTTTTCAATTCTAAGATTTAGTGAGTAAAGATAAAAAAACTTACTATTAACGTGACTTATATTAATAATTATGGATGAAACAATTATTTTGAGTTAGTTTTTTTAACAACTTTTTTAATATCAAAAGGCCTTTCTCCATAAATTCTAATTAAATCTTCTTTGAAAATAACCTCTTTATCAAGAAGAAAATCAGCTAGTTCTACTAATTTATTTTTATGCTTCTTAAGTAATTTTATTGCTCTTTGATATTGAGTTTCTATAATATTTGAAATTTCTTGATCTATTATTTGTGCTGTTACATCACTATAAGGTTTAGTGAAACCATATTCGTTTTCTCCACTAGAATCATAATAAGTCAAATTCCCTATTTTATCATTTAAACCATAAACAGTAACCATAGATCTAGCTTGTTTAGTAACTTTCTCTAAATCACTTAATGCACCAGTAGATATATTATTAAAAATTACTTTTTCAGCTGCTCTTCCTCCAAGTGCGGCACACATTTCATCTAAAATTTGTTCTGGTTTAACAATCTGGCGTTCTTCTGGTAAATACCAGGCAGCTCCCAAAGATTGCCCCCTTGGAACGATAGTTACTTTAACTAGTGGCGCAGCATGTTCTAACATCCAACTCACAGTTGCATGACCAGCCTCATGAAAAGCAATTGTTTTTTTCTCTTCCGGAGTTATAATTTTATTCTTTTTTTCTAAACCTCCTACAATTCTATCAACAGCATCTAAGAAGTCTTGTTTATTTACTGCTTTTTTTAATTTTCTAGCAGCTATTAATGCTGCTTCATTACATACATTAGCAATGTCTGCTCCAGAGAAGCCAGGAGTTTGTTTTGCTAGGAATTCAGTATCTAAATTTTTAATAGTTTTAATTGGCTTTAAGTGAACACCAAATATTTGCTTTCTTTCTCTTACATCGGGAAGATCTACATAAATTTGTCTATCAAATCTTCCAGCTCTCATTAAAGCTTTATCTAATACATCAGCTCTATTTGTAGCAGCAATAACTATAACATTAGTATTAGTTCCAAAACCATCCATTTCTGTTAATAGCTGATTTAGGGTATTTTCTCTTTCATCATTTCCGCCTGTCATATTACTTTTACCTCTAGCTCTTCCAATGGCATCTATTTCATCAATAAAAATAATAGCTGGTGATTTTTCTTTCGCTTGTTTAAAAAGATCTCTAACCCTTGAAGCTCCAACACCAACAAACATTTCAACAAAATCAGAACCAGAGAGAGAGAAGAAGGGGACTTTTGCTTCCCCTGCTACCGCTTTGGCAAGTAAGGTTTTTCCAGTTCCTGGAAGTCCTACAAGTAAGGCTCCTTTAGGTATTTTTCCTCCTAATTTGGTGTATTTAGTTGGGTTTTTTAAAAAATCAACTATTTCTTGAACTTCTTCTTTTGCACCTTCTAGACCTGCAACATCTTTAAAAGTTGTTTTTACATCTGTTTTTTCATCAAAAAGTTTTGCTTTTGATTTTCCAATATTAAATATTTGAGAACCACCACCACCACCAGCTCCACCAGACATTCTTTTCATAAAGAAAATCCAAAGACCCACTAGGATTATTAGAGGTAAAAATCCAATAAGAACATCAAACCATTTATTCTCAACAGTCTTAAAATTATAATTGAACTGATTTCCTTTTTTTTCAGCCTGTTCAAGTTTATTTTGAAATAGTTCTAAATTTCCTATTTCAAAAATGTAATGAGGACCGTTAAGATTTTTTTGACCTAAAAAGTTTGTAGAATTAGCATTTTTGTGTTCAGGACTATTTAAAGCGTCTCTATTTAAAGTTACTTGGGCAATACTTTTATTAATTACTGTTACTTCTTTTATTTGATTCTTGTTTAAAAATTTCTCAAAACTAGTAATATTAATATTTTTTGATGCACTAACAGAACTATCTCCTCCTATGAAGTATGTGCTTATAAAAAACAATGATACTAACCCATATATCCAGTATGAATTAAATTTTGGCTTGTTAATTTTTTTATTGTTTTTGTTCATTAATTAATATTTAGTTTTTACCAATGTTGATGTTGCTTCTGCCCATAAATCTTCAATATTATAATATTCTCTTGTTTCTTCATTAAATATATGTACAACAACGTCTACATAATCCATTAAAACCCACTTACAATTTTCTAGACCTTCAATATGCCAAGGTTTCTCAGCCATTGATTTGCTGACACATTTTTTAACAGAACTAGTGATTGCGTTAACTTGAGTATTAGAATTTCCAGTACAAACTATAAAGTATTTACAAGCAATATTATCTATTTTTCTAAGGTCTAAAATGTTAATATCTATGCCTTTAACATTTTCAATTCCTTCAATCACATTAGCTATTAAGTTGTCTGTATTCAATTTAGTTATTTTATGATGTAAATTTAGGATATTTAACCCTACTAATATAGTTTTATAGAAATATAGTTTCTTAAATGATATTAATCAAACTTGATGCCATTAACTCAACTAATGAATATTTAAAAGATAATATTCAAAAAAATCATTCCAAAGAAACACAAGTTGCATATACATTTAATCAAACTAAAGGAAAAGGACAAAGAGGTAAAGTATGGACTAGTGAACCAGATAAAAACATAGCTCTGTCAGTTATTTTTTATCCAAAAAATATTAATGTAAAAGATCAGTTTGTTTTAAGTATGCAATTTTCTTTATTTATTTTAAATACTTTAAAATCTCTGGACATTCCAAATTTAAAAATAAAATGGCCTAACGACATAATGTCAGGAAACTCTAAAATTTGTGGAATATTGAATGAAACCAAAGTTAAAGGTAGTTTCATTGAAAGCTTTATTATTGGTTTTGGAATAAATATTAATCAAGTAAATTTCTATGATTTACCTAACGCTTCTTCCTTGAAATTAATCAAAAATATTGATTATGATTTACAGGGAATAGTCTCTTTAATTTTTCAAAATTTAAAAAAACATGATTACTTAACTAATGCTTTAAAAGAGTTTTCTGACAATGAATTTCAAAAGTTAAATCATCAATACCATTTAAACTTGTATAAAAAGGGAGAGTTTGTTCAATTCATTAATAATGAAAAAGAATTTTTCTGTGCAAAAATTTTAGAGGTCAATAAAAAAGGAGTTATTAAAGTTCAAAAAGAAGATAAAACCATTAAGGTTTATAATTTTCAAGAAATTAAAATGATTATTAAATAAAAAACTTATAATTATTCATGGAATCACTTGCAGAGTTTGGGTATATAGGATTATTCGTTTCAAGTTTTTTAGGTGCAACAATTATTCCGCTAAGCTCAGAAATTGTTCTTAGTATTTTAATTTTAAATGGATTTGATTTAGGTTTAAGTTTAATATTAGCTACGACTGGAAATTGGTTAGGAGGACTAAGTAGTTACTATTTAGGAAGTTTAGGAAAATGGAATTTAATTGAAAAATATTTCAGAATTAAAAAAGAAAAAATCAATCGTATTAAAATTAAAATTGATAAATGGGGAAGTTCATTAGCGTTTTTTTGTTTTCTGCCATTTATTGGTGACCCTATTGCCGTAAGTTTAGGCTTTTTTAAAGTTAACTTAACCAAAGTTGCATTCTGGATGCTTTTTGGAAAAATTTTAAAATATGTTATTTGGGCTATTGTTACTTATTGGGGCGCCTCTTTAATGTAGTTTAATTAAAGATTATTTTTTATCATATCTTCCAGGAGCTAATATTGAACTAAGAAAATCAAAAACTACTTTAGGAGTTGTGTTTATTAAAAAACCTATTACTTTCCATGTTTTTGTAGGTATATAAACTTTTTTCCCTTTAAACATTGCATCTACTCCCTCAATTGCTATTCTTTTTGCGGGTTTTTTTAAAAATTCAGGTACTCTATCCATTTCTTCTTGAACTCCACTAGCTGAATGAAAATTGGTAACTGTATATCCTGGACATACAGCCGTTGAAGTTATTCCTTTATAATTATAACTTAAGTTTATTCCTTCACTAAAACGATTCATAAAAGTTTTTATAGGTCCGTATAATACTTGGATTGAAGAAGGAGGAGCAAATGCAGCAACAGAGGAAACTATCATTATTTTACCATGTTTATTTTTTATCATTTTAGGAATAAATAGTTTTGTAATAGCTATTACAGAAATACCTAAAACTCTAATGAATTTTTCCTCTTCTTCCATTGATGTTTCTTCAAAAGATGTTGGTATTGCATAACCAGCATTATTTATAAGTATTTCAACAAAATAACCTTTAGATTCACAAAATTCAAATATTTTGTTTGGAGAATTGGAATCCGCTAAATCACTTGAAAAAATATCTACTTTCACTTTATATTTAGAAACTAATTCTTGTGAAAGTTTCTTTAATTTACTTTCCGTTCTGGACGTTATAATCAAATTAAATCCTTTTTTAGCCATATAATCAGCTATCTCTAAACCAATACCTGATGAAGCTCCAGTAATTAAAGCGTATGAATCTTTCATAATCTTATTTAGTAAAAGTTTAAATTATTTTATTAACATTATTTGAAAGATCATTTATAAAAGATTGTAATGGTGTTTTTACCATCATCTGAATCATTGTATTTAAATCTCCGTTAAATTCCAATTGAAAAGAACAAGTTTCAGAATCTAATGATACTATAGAAGCAGTTAGTGTGAAATTGATTTTAGACTCTACTGATTTTAAAGTTATTTTTGATGGTTTCAACTTTTCACCCATTTTTAATTTAATGGCTGGCATACCTTTTATAGAAAACATAAAAGTTTCTGAATCGATTATTTCAAATTTTGAAACATTTTCAGGCATAATTAATTTATAATTTTCAATTATACCGAGTTTTTCAAAAAGCACTAGGTCTTGTATTTCTATTTTATTTGATTCACTAATTAAATTCATTTTTTAAGTTTTTTTATTTACCAATTTTTAGGGTCTTTCTTCCATTTTATAAGTGTTTGAAAATCAGAATCTGTAATATAGTTTATCGACAATGCTTGTTCAAGTAATGTGTCGTATGAACTTAATGTATGTAGTTCAACATTGTTTTTTTTAAAATTATCATAAGACACTTTAAATCCATATGTAAAAATACTAAGCATGCCCTTTACTTTTAAATCTGCTTCTCTTAGAGCATCTACTGCAACTAAGCTACTATTGCCAGTACTTATTAAGTCTTCAATAACAATAACATTTTGACCACTAGTATATTGCCCTTCAATTTGATTTTTTCTTCCGTGTTTTTTTGCATCTGGTCTAACATAAATAAAAGGAAGATTCATTAAGTCTGCTACAAGCATTCCAATCCCAATTGCTCCGGTAGCTACTCCAGCTATAACATCAGGTTTTGTGTAAAGTTCATTTATTTGCTTGACCATTTGTTCTCTTACATATATTCTTATTTGAGGATGTGAAAGAATTACTCTATTGTCACAATAAATTGGTGATCTCCATCCACTAGCCCATGTAAATGGATTTTTTGGATTCAATTTTATTGCATTAATTTGTAAAAGAAGTTCTGCTGTTTTTTTAGCTGTATCTAAATCTAAAATCATAAACACAAATGTATAAAGTTTTTGTTAATCAAAGTCTAATAGTTATAAGCAGTCAAATTCCATTTGGATCAAAAATTAATATTTATTCTTTGAAAGAATTAAGTATTGAAGAAATCGTAACGAAAGCAAAAAAACATAATAAAATATTTTTATATCACTCAAAGCCAAAAAAACTTCTTTCGTTATTTCTTAAAAAAATAAAAGTAATTAAAGCAGGTGGAGGAATAGTTAAAAACTCATTAAATCAAATTTTATTTATTTATCGAAGAAAAAAATGGGATTTGCCGAAGGGAAAAATGGAAATTAATGAATCGATTGATCAAACAGCTATTAGAGAAGTTTCAGAAGAAACAGGAGTTAAAGAGTTGGAGATAATAAATTTAAATGCTATTACTTATCATATTTTTAAAAATGACGAAAAGTTTTTTTTAAAAGAAACAACTTGGTATAATATGAAAGCAAATAACATTAGCAATCTTGTTCCTGAAGAAAATGAAGGGATTACAAAAGTAGTATGGAAAAATAAAGAAGATATTTTAAATAAAAAAAATATTTATCCAAACATCAAATTATTATTAGACGTTTAATTTACTCTTACAGAATCCGGAACAAAAATTTGATAATTTCCATTATTTATAATTAATTCCCTTACAATACTACTACTAATGAATGAAGTTTTAGCGGATGTCAGTAAAAATATAGTTTCAATTTTAGAAAGCTTTCTGTTGGTTCTTGCAATTGCTTTTTCAAATTCAAAATCTCCGTTATTTCTTATTCCTCTTAATATAAATTCTGCATCAATTTTATTACAAAAATCAATTGTTAAGCCTTCATAGCTTTCAACTTTAATTTTCGGTTCATTTTCAAAACATTTTTTAATGAATTCTATCCTTTGACTTACAGTAAACATGGTTTTCTTGTCATTATTTCTACCAACTCCAACAGTAATTTCATCAAATAGCGACAAACTTCTTGTTAGAATGTCTAAATGCCCTAATGTGAAAGGGTCAAAAGATCCTGGAAAAATAGCTTTTCTCATATTTAAATATAATTAAATTAATTTATGGCTTGTTCAATTACTTCAGAACATATGTCTTTTAAAGAGATTCCACTATTTTCAGCTTGCTTTGGAAGTATACTGTCATTAGTCATCCCTGGAATTGAATTTATTTCTATGAAATATGGAGTATCCCCAATAAAAATAAATTCACTTCTAGAAAAGCCTTTAAGGCCTAGTTTTTTATATATTTTTATAGCAATTTTAGTTACATTATTTTTCTGTAATTCTGAAATATTTGCAGGGGTAATTTCTGTAGATTTTCCTTCGTATTTGGCACTATAATCAAAAAAATCATTATCTGTAATCAACTGAGTAATTCCTAAAACTTTAATTTTATTTTTATAATTCATAACTCCAACTGAAACTTCTATTCCGTCTAAAAAAGATTCAATTAATATCTCATTATCAATTTTGAAAGAATTATTAATTGAGCTGATTAGATCTTTTCGATCATTTACTTTATAGACACCAAAACTACTTCCAGATTTGTTTGCTTTTACAAAGCAAGGAAGACCTAATTCTTTAATGATTTCGTTTTCATTTATTATATCTCCAATATTTAAATGAATAGAATTCGCCGATAAAATATCATGTTTTTGTAAAATAGAAATACAATCTCTTTTATTAAATGTAATTGAAGAAGTGTAGGAGTCACTGCCCGTGAAAGGGACCCCTAGAAGTTCAAAATATGATTGAAGTAATCCGTCCTCTCCTGGTGAGCCATGTATTACAATAAAGGCAATATCGAATTTTATTTTAACTTCATTAATTTCTATCGAAAAATCATCTTTTGAAACTGTGCATTCAACATTATTATCGTCTACATAAATCCATTTCTCTTTACTTATTATTACTTTATAAGGAACATAAGATTCTCTGTCTATATTATCATAGATGACATTACCACTTTTTATTGAGATATCTTTTTCTGAAGAAAACCCACCCATTAAAACAGCAATATTTCTTTTCATAAGAACAAAAATATCATTTATTTTAAGTCAAGCCATAAAGAACGCATATTTTATATATTTGTTTAAAATTTATAAATGAATTTACTCAAGTATTTTTTTAGTAAATATTTTTTAAAACAATTGTTTTCAGCTTCTGTTGTTATAGGATTTTTAATATTTTTTTTATTTATTTTTTTAAATCTAAATACTAACCATAATAATCATATTATTGTTCCGAATTTAATTGGATCTCAAATTGAAGAGTTTGAAAAGGTATTATTTGAAAACAAATTAACATATGAGGTTGTAGATTCAACTTTGTATAATCCAGATTTTCCAAAGTACTCTGTATTAGAGCAGATGCCATTAGCAAATTCTAAAGTTAAAAAAAATAGAAAAATATATTTAACTATTAACCCTTATAACTATGGAAATGTTGTTATTCCTAATGTAATTCAGACTACTAAAAGAAGTGCAATTTCTGCCTTATTAGCTTCTGATTTAGAGCTTGGAGATGTTTCTTATGTTGACAATATTGGAAGGGATATGGTTATTGAATTATCATATAAGGGAGAAGTTGTTGTTCCTGGAATTATGATTCCTAAAAAATCTAAAATAGATTTAGTTCTTGGTAACGGAAATAATAATTAGAAGATATGAGCAATAATACTGTAGATGATTTAGAAAACAACAATGATTTGTTTGAGCATCATCAGTTTAAAGCTGATAAAGGGCAAGATCCTTTAAGAGTAGATAAATTCTTAATGAATCGAATAGAGAATGCTACAAGGAATAAAATTCAACAAGCAGCAAAAAATGGTTTTATATTTGTAAATGAGAAGAATGTAAAATCTAATTATAAAGTAAAACCTGGTGATGTAGCCAAAGTTATGTTTGCTCACCCACCTTACGAAAATCTACTTGTTGGAGAAGAAATGTCATTAGATATAGTATTTGAAGATGATTATTTGTTAGTAGTTAATAAACCCCCCGGATTAGTAGTCCACCCTGGTCATGGAAACTATAGTGGAACACTATTAAACGGACTAATAAATCATTTTGAAAACTTACCATCAAATAAAGATGGTAGGCCAGGTTTAGTTCATAGAATTGATAAAGATACTAGTGGATTATTAGTTGTTGCTAAAACTGAAGAGTCAATGACTCATCTTGCTAAACAATTTTACTTAAAGTCATCTAAAAGAAAATACAATGCACTTGTTTGGGGTATAGTAGATAAAGAAGAAGGAACTATTGAAAAGAATTTATCAAGAGACCCTAAAAATCGTTTAATTATGAGTGTTCCGGAAAATAATGAATTAGGCAAGAAAGCTGTTACACATTATAAAGTTTTGGAAAGATTTAATTACTTGACTCTTCTTGAGTGTCAACTAGAAACAGGTAGAACTCATCAAATTAGGGCTCATATGAAGCATATTGGTCATCCGATTTTTAATGATCAAAGGTATGGAGGTGATAAAATTCTTAAGGGAACAATTTTTAATAAGTACAAACAATTTGTACAAAATTGCTTTAAAATTATGCCTAGACAGGCTTTACATGCAAAATCGTTAGGCTTTGTTCATCCATCATCAGGAAAAGAATTAAATTTTGAATGTGAATTGCCGAATGATTTTTCAGAAAGTTTAATTAAGTGGAGAAATTATTCTACTAATATTTGAGTTTTTTAAATTTATAAATTATTTTAGTTCTCATGAAGATTATTATTTCCCCTGCCAAATCATTAAACTTTCAAAAGGAATTACCAACTAATGAGTTTTCAATGCCATTATTTTTAGATGATTCTATTTCTATTAACAAAACTTTGAAGTTAAAGTCGACATTACAGTTAAAAAGTTTGATGAGTATTTCAGACAAATTAGCTGATTTAAATTGGCAAAGGAATAATGATTTTAAAACTCCGTTTGATGTTAAAAATGCTAGACCTGCTATTTTTACTTTTGATGGAGATGTATACACTGGTTTAGATGCGTTTACCCTCAACGAAAATAAAATAAATAAAGCTCAAGAGTCTTTAAGAATTTTATCTGGTCTTTATGGATTTTTAAGACCTCTCGACTTAATGCAACCATATAGGTTAGAGATGGGTACTAAATTAGAATTAAAAAATTCATCTAACTTATATGAGTTTTGGAAAGAAAAAATAACGAAAAAGTTAAACAATGAATTAATTGAAAATGAATTGTTTGTCAACTTAGCAAGCAAGGAATATTCATCGGCAATTGATCCTAAAAAACTAATTACTAAAATGGTGTCTCCAATTTTTAAAGACTTTAAAAATGGAAATTTAAAGATCATTTCTATTTATGCCAAAAAAGCAAGGGGGATGATGGTCAGATATATTTTAGATAATGAAGTTAATAACGAACAAGACTTGAAAGGCTTTAATTACGGAGGTTACTCTTTTAATATTGAAGAAACTCAAACTTCAAAAGAGCTTGTTTTTATTAGATAGTTATCCCTCTGATTTTGTTTATAAAATCTGAAATTTTATAAACACCATTTTGTGCTATATGCTTTATAAAAGCAGAACCAATAATTGCACCTTGACTGTGATTTATTGCCTCTTTAAAGTTGTTATTATCGCTTATTCCAAAACCAATCAGTAAAGATGATTTAAGTTTTAAATCATTAATTCTTTTAAAATATATTTTTTGCTCTTCACCATATGATTTTTCAGATCCAGTTATACTTGAACTACTAACCATATATATAAAACCATTTGAAATTTCATCAATTAATCTTATTCTTTCATTACTTGTTTGTGGTGTTATTAAAAACATGTTAAGAAGGTTTTGTTTTTTAAAAATTTCCTGATATTGTTTTAGATAAACATCCATGGGAAGATCTGGAATTATTAATCCGTCGACACCATTTTTCTTGCAATCTTCACAAAAATTCTCCACACCATATTGTAATATTGGATTAAAGTATCCCATTATAATTATAGGAATATCAGTTATGGTTCTAATATTTTTTAATTGTTCAAATAATTTGGAGGTATTCATCCCGTTTTTTAACGCTCTAGTTGAGCTTTCTTGAATTGTTGGACCATCTGCTAAAGGATCACTAAACGGAAGACCAATTTCAATCATATCTACTTTTGAACGGTCCAGTTGTTTTATAATTTCAATAGTATCATCAATATTGGGATATCCTGCCGTGAAGTAGATAGAAAGTATATCTTTTTTTTCTTTTAAAA
>Ga0209815_1000896_pt1 | contig 20935 bp, 37 predicted proteins | sample CoawatmetaG00DNA_FD_187507 | JGI IMG/M metagenome (GOLD analysis project Ga0209815, IMG submission 187507) | Marine microbial communities from the West Antarctic Peninsula - Coastal water metaG002-DNA (SPAdes) (version 2) | ecosystem: Environmental > Aquatic > Marine > Coastal ...
TACCTGTACTGCCAGAAGAGTGATCAGCATCACGATGTTTCTTATACCATTCATCACGATCTATATATTTTAGTGTAGTAAAACTTACACCTAATGCTGTGTCTTCTTGGATTTGAAAGCTGTTAAAATCAGCTATCTTATAAAAGGAAGGCCAGGTGTATTCTTCCTGACCAACAACCAATGTATCGGTTTCTTCAGCAGCATTAAAAGGCCACTCAAACTCTGCTTGATTGATTTTAGCAACGGCTGATCTAACCGCATCTTTGACTAGTGCTTGTACTCCAGTAACAGACGCAAAATCGCCTTCAATGATTTCTACTTCATTAAGGCGGCGTAAGACTTGATTACATAGACTGAGATAGTTGCTTGGCATATCATACCTTTAGATGGAGGAATGGGGCCAACATTTAAGCCAGCCCCAAAAAGTTTATGCTAAGTAGTCACGGTCTGCATTTGTTGCTACGCCAATTTCTGTGTCAGACACATCCATTAGAATTGCATAGACTCGTACCTTACCAGTAGTCAAAGCAGTGCCTGACTGGGTGGCAAGTTTGATGTCGATAGTCTCTGCGGCTACAGCTAGAAGCGGCTGATATGCAGCAGCGTTCTGAGCAAACGTACCCGCTGCTGTTCCATCGTCAGCATCAAAGCCATCTACGAAACAATCAACGTCAACGCCTGTTCCAAGATCAAGCGTAGTTGTGCCTGAAGATGCAACTGTATCCACCTGAATACCAGCATTTAAGATTACAGTTCCCGCAGGAACTGCAATACACGGAATGATATCGTTTGCCGCCAAAGCGGAACCTTTATCAGAAAGTGCTGTAGCAAAGTTCACAATAGTCTGAACCATGTACGGATTGCGACCACGCTGCGAAGAGCCTCGTGCAGCCGCTAAAGTGTTATCACCAAGTGCCATGTTTTTTCTCCTTTACGCAGCGTTATATTTAGCAGTTACAAGTGCTTCTGGACGAAGTATCTTCGATCCATAGACCTGCATTCCGCGCACGACATCTGCAAAGCTATCTGGATCACGGTATGTTTCCGTCTTTGAGATAGTTTCAGCAGTTGCAATAGCTGAGTCATGACCAGCGACTATAACGCCAAAATTAGCGTTGTCATTGCTGGTACCAGATTTTCCACTTCCTTCGCCGACCGCTGGAAGATTCGATGAAGTATATACACGGAAGCCGTGGAAGTTCTTCAAAGTCAAACCGTTACGAAGCGCACCTGATTCACCAAAATCAGCGTTCATGAAGCGTGAATCTTCATCTGCTAATAGTTCCATGAATACGGGATCAACACATAACCAACGACCCTGTGTATCAACTTGCTGTTGATCTAGTAGACGTTTCATACGAGCAACAACCATTGCTGGTGAAGCTGTAGCTGTTGGTAATGCAGTAGCACCTGGCAAACGTGCTGCTAAGGGGATCGAGTGATCGCCAGCAGAGCTTGTCGTGATGTTACCAAACGAACCTTTAGTTAGCTTCATAGAAGCCAATAATTCGTCTGTACCAGCAGTTGTTACTGATTTATCACCGCGTGATGTAGTATTTACTGCATCTGCTGATGAATGAATCGTTGATTGCTTATAACCTGATAAATAACCAAGAACGTCTTGGTCAAACTGGTCTGCCAGACGATAAGCTGCCCGATCTACTGCCAGTTGCATAAAGTTTACATGCCATGTTTTCGACAGATGGCGCTAGTTATCTGCCCGTTCTCTTATGAACTGCTGCATATTACTATGCAGAGAAGACCATATTATCACCCTAGATTTTCTAGGGGTTAGCCGCTTCGAGCCGCTTGGCTCTACTCCCTTTCGGGATGGTCGTTGGACGTTCCTCTTTCAAGGCTTCGCTGCTGATTGCCCCCGCCACTACACGGTAGGGTGTCCCAGACAATTCAACTAATTCTTCGATAGGGATTACTCCCTAAAGCTCCCATTATATTAAGAGTGTGCTTCTTCAATGTCGTCAATTTTACCTTTGTCTTCAGTAGATTACGCTAAGTATCTACCCGTTCTCTTATGAACTGCTGCATGTTTCCATGCAGAGGAGACTATATCATCACCCTAAATTTAGGGGCTAGGCGCTTCCACCCGCTTGGGTGTACTTTCTTGCGAAATAGTCGTTGAACCTTCCTCTTTTGAGGCTTGGCTGCTGATTGCCCTCGGCTTTACGTTAGGGTGTCCCAGACAATTCACCTAGTTCTTTAGACGGGATTACTCCCGAATGCGTCCTCAATGAAACGCAAAGTAGTTTGCTTTATCCACGACTAATGAAAAGTCTTCATCGTCCAAATCTTGTGGATTTATTGTGGTTCCGCGAGCATACGCACTTACGGAAATCTCAGGTTCTTTAATAATACGAACTGTATCGCCCTGAGATGAGATTTCGCCGAAGAAATCTGAGTTGGAAATATCACCTACAACAGTAGCTTTTCTAAACGCAAGCTGCGTTTTTTTGCTGTAAATAACACTTGAGAAGTTGCCGTTGGGTAACGAGCCGTGGCCTGGGGCCGATTGAAATGCCATTATATATATCCTTGAATGAAATGGCTGTAAATTCACTCCAATGCTCAACTGACATTTCAAAGATTACCGAAGTTAACGGCACTCTGTTAAGTGTTATGAAAATGTAGTGTTGAAACTTGGAGCAGCTAAATCAGACAATTTAACAATAGTGTCAGACTATAAAGAGTAACGCCTAAACGGGTCTATACGTGCTGGTAGACTTTGTAGTATTATCTGGGAGTATGGATGTAGGGTATACTAAAAAGTGTCCTAGACCTCTGTTGTTCATTGCTTACATTATACCACAATGAAATAGTTAGTGCAATAGTTGATTGCTCTATTAGGTGCTTAACGTGCAGCGCCTGAAATGTCATAAGAAAAGGTTCCTGCTTGCATAGAAGCTGTGATAGCCGCTTCATTGGCTTCGAACTCTTGAGCAGACATTTGGGAGACACCGCTTTCAGTAAAAGCAGTTTTACCTGATGGACTAGGTGAAGATGATGTGGTTCGGCCTACAGCCTGTGCTGCGGTACGATTAGTATTTTTCTTCTTACCTGTATCGGACTTGTACAAATCAATTGTACGCGAAGCCCATTGAGCATCAGTATCGTTTTTATAAACACTATCTTGCATTGCAGATGGCTGTAGCGCTACCCATTCATGAAAGGTAGGGTCTTGTCGGATGGAAGCAAAGTCTGGGTGAAATTGCATGAGCTGTTGCTCTGCGCTTTGTCGGTTTAAGTTCTTTTCAAACTTTTCAACTTGAACTAATCTCTTCTCGCCTTCTGCTAAGACTTCATTGGCACGTTTACGTGCAATCGTGTCTACAATCTTTGCAACATCAGGGTAGCGATTAGACCACGCTTCAACTTCTGCATCAGTCTTGGGGAATTTGATTTGCTTTTTAGTAGCCGCATCTAATTGAGCTTTTACTTGCGATAGCTCTTCATCCTTCTGATTGCGTACAGTTTGGATGTGACGCTGAATATCTTGGTATCTCTTCTTATAAGATTCCTCTTCAGCACCTAACTGCGGCTCTGCCGCAGCTTGTGTTATTTCTTCTGCGTAAGACATATCATTATCTTCAGTCTCTGCACGACGATATTTTACATTACTCATATATACCTCTTTGGGGCCAGCTTTGCTGGGTATCCAGATTAAACCTCAAATGCGAATTTATTTGATTGCATCATTGGCATTGATGATGTCCTCGGCGAAATCTCTTTAATCTCATCGGATTCATCTAATAGATCATCCACCTGAATAGTGGCGACCTCTACATCGACATCCATTTCGGTTTCGTCGATTTCTTCTTCAGCTTCATCTTCTTCAGGGGCTTCACCACCTTGAATTAAGCCTTCCATCTTCATAGCCATCAAACCCATTTCAGCTTCTTGTTGCATCATTTGGATATGTCTCAAACCGTGCCACTTAACTACGTGCGCTGGGATCACATACTCGTCAGTGCTAATCATAGCTTCGATGTCATCACGTACATTTTCTGGAGAAGCTCCAATTGGAATAGGGTTTCCAGAGACTTCATCATATCCCATAATGCCACTCATCAGCCCACCATGAGACATCTCGACAAGTTCATTTTTCTGTATTGCATCACCAATTTCTTTTTCACGGGCGGAAAGCTTACCGTCCTTATTGGTGTCGGCCTTTTTATCATCCCGTTGATATTTCTTAGATGCCATTTCTTCGCCCTCTTTAGTTGTAATGCCTTTGGTAGCAGTGCCTAGACCCCCTAGTACAAAGCCAGTAGTTTTATTTGATAAAATACGTGCAGTAATAGGATCGATTATTTTGCTCCCGCAATGACTTCGTCTCGCAATGTTTTGATCCTACGAAGTTCAGCCACGGAGCCTTGGATACGCTTTACCCTGTCCATGTCTGTCTCTGTGCTAATCTGAGTGAGAAGAGTTTCTATCCGTTTAGATGCGTACTCTTTAAGTAAATGATACTGATCTTTAGTGTTTACTAAAATAAGTAAGCTTCGATAATCTTGCTGGGTCATACAGGAGCCTGTGGTGGTGGTGCTTGAGCTGGTGCTGGTGCGCCGCCGTTATCTCCGCCACCGCCTCCTGTGAACCCTGCTGCACCTGGCTCTGGAGCCTGACCAGGAGCTATATTACCATTTCCATTGCCAGTCGGGTCTTGTAACTCTGGAGCGCCTTGTGGAGCGCCCTCTGCTGGCTGTGGAGGTTGTTCTGGTAGCAAAGCTTGTATCTCTGCCATCATCTTCTGTTGGATAGCCGCTTCGCGTGGATCATTGAGTATTTTATCTTCATCCAAGTCCATTGAAGACGCTAACTCACGAAGGATGTAATCGTATTTAACAAAGGGAGCCATCTGTGGGTTTCCTGTCATCTGCATGAACTGCAAGAGACGCTGGCTGCGAACTTCATTTCGCATCAAACTTTCAGTACCACGCGCCTTAACGTCAAGGTCTCCAATAAACTCTTTATCAAAGTTAAACTGCATGTTGAATGCAAACAGGCTCTTACCCAAAGGGGATAACAAGTAGTCGTCTACGTTTCGTACAACTGCTTTGATGTTTTGAGCGGCAGCACCCATCAACATAGACATACCAGAGGCAGTACGGCCTACGCCGCCTACAGCTCCTGAACCGTGTGTGTATGAAGGGATACCAGTAGCCTCATCCGCAAGTTGTCGGCTCTTATCAAACATCATTAAAAGCTCTTGGCTTACATTAGGGAACTTCGTGCCAAAAATGGCCTGTCCAGGTGCGCCCGCTTGTCTTCGAAAGACTTTTCCTGGGTACACAGACATATCTTGTCCAGGAACTAGGTTGGTTTCATCTACCTCTATCAAAAGGTTGCCAGAGAGTGCGCCATTGTCCACTGCCATCCGCATAAAGCCATTCATAAGCAGTTGCGTGTCAGTCATGTTCTCTGCAACGCCAATACCAAAGAAGGAATACGGATTAAGCTCATACGGCACTGCAAGGTAAGGAATACGGCTTGGAGTGAAGGGATTTAGCACTAAACGGAGGATTTGACCGTTACAGACCCATATATTGACCTGTATTTCGTCTTTTGACTTTAATTCTTTAGGTATATCTATATCGGCTTCTTCAACCAATTCGGTGTCTAAAACACCCCAATATTCAAGTACTTCGTACCTTTCCATGTCAGAAGCAATGGAATCGTCCTCTAATGCGTCCTCCCAGTACTCTCTTTGGTAGTCTGCACCGTATTCTATAGCTAATTCAATGCTTTCAGTACGGAAGTGAGGTCGTTTCTTCAATCCACGAAGCTGTGTACGGTTTAAACGGTGTCTTTGGATAGTAAACTCAGATTCAGACATGTTTCTAGCGTCTGGATCAGGATAAAAGTCCCAAATACTTACATATTCCATCTTAGGGATGGTTTCAAAGATAGGTTCGTAGTTACCTTCAGCATCCCAGCGCGGATATTCCTTATCTTGGGCAAATGGCCCCTTAAATACCCCTGTACCGAACAAGCAGCACTCAAAAGCTATTGATCTAAGGTGTTTTGTTGCATCAGTCTCGTCTAACTGATCGTGCATGAGCTTTTCCATCTTCTGTGCCGCACGTTTTGCTGGCTCATAGGTAATGGACTCTGCTGTTTTACCTGCACCTAGCTCTAATTGGTCATCAATCTCTTTTAAATCGTCTTTAAAGATGCCTAAGTCCCGTGCAATGTCAGGACGGGCAATGGAACGCTTAGGTTTGTAGTCTACCCCCGTCTTATCCTTAATATTCTTTTCCGTAAGGGCATTTGGATTGAAAGATACAGAATCCACTACGTTATTAGGGAATTGTCGAGCCTCGATGCCAATTGGAAACTTACTTCCAGCAAATAATACGTCTACTACTTGAGCATATGCCGCTAATACCTTGGTTTTAGTAACTTTTATGAAAGCCTTGGACTTTTCAGTCTCCGTAAACTGTACCTCACTGGAATATAAGCCGCGATAATTACGATAAGCATCTAACCAACGCTCTTCATCCGCTAATCGTGCATCCTTAGAACGTCTATATTGCCCCTTAATGAAGCTTACAGCACCTGAATAGCTTAAGTTTTCTTCTTCTACGTCACCATCTTCCGCCAAAGGGATTGCAATGTCAGAATCTGTGATGTCATCAGGAAGAGGTTTGTCCATTAAGGCCATGTTTTAATATCCAAATAAAGGGTCTGAGGGTCTCCAGGCTTGTTGTGGTACGCCTGAACCCATATCGAAGGGTGAATATGCTTTAGGTCTCGACATCACTGCGTATCTAACGCTGTCGTAAGAGTGATCAGAGGCATATCTAGGATCAATGTCGTCGGAACCTCTAGGGTCAGAGGGAATGACAGGTAAGTCAGCTATAATCTGACGACAGGTGTTAAAAAACTGAATGCCTGGTATGCCTGTAACTTCATCTACCTTTAAAACTTCATGAAAACGGTTCTTTCCAGCTACTCTAGCGCCGTTGGTACGGTCACTTGGACGCCAGCGACATCCTTGAGAGATCATTTCTTCTGCTATAGATGGGCCAAGCTGACCTCTATTGTGCCAACAGCTAGAGTCTAAGACCCCGTAATCTACGCGCTCACCCTGTTCAGCTATCATAACCGCCTTGGCTAAGTCCCTGCCCGTATGCTTGGTCAGATAAAGCTCACGATAATTAATTAAGGTACTATAGCTTGGATCAATAGCAAACCAGTGAACTGCGCTGTAAGAACTATATCCGTAATCGCATGACCGAAACCTACGCCAACTACTCGGTATATCAAACGGTTCAATAACATGTTTACTTTGTCTAAACTCAGAAAACGCTGCGCCGTCTGCAACTGCCCAGTCTCCATCTAATAACTGCCTTCTTTGATTTTCTGGGAGGGATAATAGATTGGCTTCGTACTGACCGTCATCCGCGAGATAAGGGTTGTCAGACAGCTTACTAGGAATAAAACGGCGTTGAAATAATGCCTGACCTTCTTTTTCATGGCCTTCTGGAAAGACTAAAGGTTTACCCGTATCTAAATCAGTTGCATCAAAAGCCTTACCTGCTGGAGCAGGGTCAATAAACATTTTCTTAACCCAACCATGCCCACTAGAACCTGGGTTTGTGGTTGCGCGGACGCAAAGCGGTAGGCTAGGATCAGTGGTTCTTAATCGAGATAACATATAAAGATATGCAAAACTGGTAGGATGTTGTGTTAGCTCGTCCCATCCAATCCAGCAAAATGCCTGACCCTGATACCGCATAACGTCTTCTGGACGCTCTAAGTAGGTCATCCACAATCTAGCCCCTGATGGAAATATCCACTGGGATTTCTTTTCCTGCCATTTAGCGCCTGGATATGCTTTTGGATAAAGCTCCTGTGACTCTGAAACTAACTGGCGCAACTCATCGTTTGTACGTCTAAGCAGAAGCCCGCTGAATGCGCCGTTGGAGAAATACCGCATAGGGTCTGCAAGAAGACCTCGGCTCTTTCCTCCACCCGCAGCACCCCCAAATAAGACTTCTCGTTCACTAGCCGCTAAAAACTCAGTCTGCGGCCCAGCGTTGGGAGAAAAGACCACCTCTTGTTTCTGCTTTTCACTTTCAATTACTGAGAAATCTAAATTACTTGTCTGTAATTCTTCCGCAGGAGTAAGTTCATCAAGTTTCTTCTTAGCTATAGTAAGTCTACGTTTGGCATCAGTCTGTCGGCGTTTAGCTACACTAATCTTCTTATCTTCAGGTGTCTTAGGCTTTCTCTTACGATTATCCTTAGCAAGTACCTTAAGTCTCTTAGAGGGATTTTCACTACCCTTACCCCTACGGGCTTTCCAGATATATATTAAACCCTGATGAGTTATGCTGTCACCTGTCTTGCTGGCAAGCCAAGCCGCCGTCTTACGGGTGGAATGACCTTCATCAAGATAGTCTAAGGCCTCTTCTACAAGTGTAGCCTTCTTTTCATCTGCTACCAATATCAAAGGATCAGTATCAGATACTACATAAGCATAAGGTATCTTTGCATTCTTATTTGGTCTGATTATGTCTAACCAAATACTCAATCTGCATTCTTCGGTGGTAGAATAAACATTGCACCGCCTGTATTCTTTACTTCAATCTGTTCCTTTTTAACTAGGCCTGTACGATCTAGTATCTGAGAAGCAGCAGCAATAGAGTTCCTAGCGCCCATTGCACCAGGATCATCTAACACATCAACCATACCCCAAGCAGCTTTAGGGGCGCTCATAGCTAAGAAGGTTTCTGTACGTTTATGGATTTCAGAAGCTAAGGAGGTAGCCACTGAATTAGTGGAAGTTGTTTTAGAGTAACCAGCAATATCCATAGCTTTGCGAGTATTACCCTTGCATTCATCTGATACCAAAGCCTCTAAGAAGACCTCTTGCTTCTCAGTTAAGAGCTTCTCTTCTTTTATCATGCCTTAGCCTTCTTCTTATCAGATTTTTTAGCCAAGGTATGTGCTACACTAAAAGACTTTCCCGCCAACATTGCAGTACGCATATTTTTTATATGCTTTGCAGTATGATGCTTTTTATGCTCTTTCATCTTGGTTTCTTGGGCAGGGGTAAGTTTTGTCATGCTTTTGCCTTTTTCTTTTTAGCTTTATTCTTTTTAGAATTAGGGAAACCAGCTTTCATATCCGAATAAGCTTTAGGGCTTACCGTGGAGTTTTTCTTAGTGCGGCTTTTGCCAGACTTTTTCTGTTTATTCATGTTCTCATATAACGACATAGGCGGCTATTTCTTTTTCTTAGCAGCCATACCGCCTTTAGACATTTTCTTCTTAGCAGCCATACCGCCCTTCATATAACCAGCCTTTTTAGTCATAGGCTTGCCAGTCTTTTTGGTTTCTTCTTTAGCCGCTGTCATACCCTTAGCGCCGTAACCGAATTTCTTACCACCTACATTAGGCATACTATTCTCCTTACCATTTCTTACATGACCAATAACGGGCCGTTAATTTTGAGGTTGCTGTGTCGCACTTATGCCTTGCTCTGAAGGACTTACGTGCTGCGGGATTATCTTTTCTGATCTCCATATTGGGATCACCAAAGGCAATATACTTAACATTATCGCCTTCTACTGCTAATACTTCAAACTTCTTAGAGCCGCCTCTTCGTGGCTTATTAACTTCAGTAAACCCATGACGTTTCTTACCAGCAGCTATCTTCTCAGATTTATTCTTTGCCATAGCGTCCGATCTAAGTATTTTCACTGTCAAAATCTTCATCCAACAAACTAGGGATAAATCTTCTAGGATCATGTGGAACATCAACGGAGCAGTCTTCAGTAAAAAAGTACCTACCGTATCCATCAAACTCTTTGCTCAAAGGATTCCTGTCTAACTCTGATTTAGAGATTAAACCTTCTTCCAGTAATAATTGACGGATGTAGTCAAATTTAAGAACTTGACCTGTGCGCTGTTGAATAGCCGCACGAATATAATATAAATTGAAAGACAATTACCTTTACCCCTACATTGTAGCATTTAGTTAATAACTTAGTCAAGCGATTTATTAATACACTAACTAACGATTTAAGTTGACGCATAGCTGAATGATTGGTATAATGAATTGTCGCTTGAGTGGACTACTATAGATAAGGGCTAGTAATATACTCCTAGTATAGTACTTTAAGCCGTCTTCCCGCGACCTTCTCCCTCATAAATAACTCTATATAAATCTGATCTGTTAAGGCCTATGTCCTTTAACTCATGATCAGTCATGTTCCGTAGTTGCCAGTAACATACTCTTTTCATTTGAGCTTCCTGTATTTTACGAATAATAGCACCTTCTCCTGAAAACAGATAAACCAGTATTGCTATAACTTTAGTGAACATAATTAACTCCTTAATAATATGTACCTACATTATACCAAGTAAGTGCATTTAGGAGTAGATAGATAAGGCGAATACCCGCTATGCTTTTAGGTAATAAATAGCCTTTTCTAAGCCTTGGATATTATCACCAAGTAAACCTATTGATAGATTGCAATGCGAACAAAGCCATCCCCTAAAGGTCTCAGTCTCGTAGCAGTGATCTAACACTAGCTTCTTCTCCACCTTCAGGCAGCACTGACAATGATCAGTCATTGGTGGAGCAGTCTTTCGTATGGTATTAACCACATGAGTATTATGCTTCTGGCACTCTTTGCAGGACGTACTTCTACACTCCCTATCACCAGTAGCTCTTCTGTACAGACGAAAGGCTTCTCTGGGTTTAACCTGAGAGCAATGCCTACACAGAATAGAGCTTTCTACTGGAGGATTATCATCTCCCCAGCCAAAGAGATTAGTCTGGATCATACACAACGTCAAAAAGATCAGCTACGTTTTCACCGCTGTCCTCTATGCGCTGGGCTACATCCCTTAACTTCGCAGCCTCTAACTCAAGTTCATTAGCTATGGCGTACATTTCATGGTAGTTTATTTCTGAGTTATCTAATGCAAAATCAACTATCTCGTAGATAGGCTTCTTAATCTCAACCTCATCATAATCCCCAACTATAAGGGTAGATTTTAGATACAGCATACCTGAGTTCATAACTTCAAAGTCGTGTTCTAAGTAAATAGGTAAGCCATTATCAAAGAGCGTGGCATCCTGCTCCATGTATTCAATCATATGTAATCTTTCTTATAAGTACATTAATGATTGGTCATCTTTATTATAACTAATGTAATAACTAAATGCAACCCCTAACACTTTACAAAGTATACACTTAAAGATTAAGCACTACATATAGACGCTTTACATATGCAGCCAGAAAGAAATGCCTGGAGGCCGTTTACGGTTGGTATTTCCCCAAAATATGTCGGGGTTGTATACGGTAACGGGGGGGGTGGGGGTGGCAGTCGCCCCGCCTCGATAACCTTGCATCTATAAATCTCTTTTTTGCATAGTATTTTAAAAAACATATATAAAACAAAGGTTTAAGGGAAAGCTGTTACTGTTTAGGTCACAGTTTATAAGTATATTAATTATAAATATCATAGGTTTAGAATAATTATTGCACGTAAAGATTGCACAATTATATATTTAATAAGAAATAATATTATAAATCTTTAATAAAATAATCTGATTAATATTTAGCGCGGGTCACAATTGAAATTGACAGTTTTAAAAAGATAAAGGGAAGCGCGGAACTGTATACCCTCACGAGTAAATTGCTTTACCCTGGTCACTCTCTTGATCACTCCCTGGTCACTCTCAGGATATGATTTTTAAGCTGTATATATATAGTCGGTTTTTGTTAACAGTCTTTCAGTTGACTTAGTTAGTGTAATAGCTATACTTTAGCCACGGGCATTGTGCCTTATGATAACTTAACCAACTTGAAGGATGACCAATCCATGATTATTTTAAATAACCTAAACCGACATCACCAAGATTTTCTTGCCAATTTTCAAGCCAAAAGACTTGAGCATGATCAGAAAATTGCATCAGCGCGTGAAACAACCGAAGCAATGCTTGCAGAGCTGAGAGCCTTTGATATCGAAACTAACAACGTATTCAATAAAGGGTCAATTAAATGAAAGCCCTCTTAAAACGTAATCTTAGAGAGCCTGAGTTCTGGCTGTCTCTTATTAGTATATGTGGCCTAATGTATTGCTTACCCGTTGTTATGTATGCCCTAGCACCCTTCTAGAATGCAACTATTAGCCGCCCTGATGGGGCGGTCTTTAGTTATATTTTATAACACCAACAATTTAAAGGACGGCCAATCTTATGAATACTGAAATCAACATATTAAAACAGGTAACTGTATTAAATAACGGGGCTACAATCCTTAAGCGAAAATCTACAGGGGTTAATTATAAAGACATTGTATTAGCTATAACTGCTGATAATGGCTTTGTAACTTGGGTGCAAAATAAGAATGATGTAGCCCTTGGTTTTGATGGGACTTACCACGGGGAATATTTTCATGATGATTTAAATGCAGCTCTTAAAGGTTTTGAGGTGCGGTCATGAGAATTTTAATAGGTTGTGAATGCTCTGGCACTGTTAGAGATGCATTTTTAAGACAAGGACACGATGCATATTCATGCGATATTAAACGGGATGAGCAAGGTTCTAACCGCCATTTTGTTGCTGATATATTAGAAGCAATTGATCCAGCCAATGAGAATATTTTTGGCAAATGGGATATGTTAGCAGTTATGCATCCCCCATGTACTAGGCTTTGCAATTCTGGCGTGAGATGGTTGAAAGTACCACCGCCTAATAAAACCCTTGATGAGATGTGGCAGGAATTAGACGACGGGGCGGCCTTGTTCAATTCCTGCCTTAATGCTGATATTCCACATATCGCAATTGAAAACCCCGTTATGCATAAATATGCAAAAGAGCGTATTAATTTCGGTGATACTAAACCTTTTTATGTTCAGCCGTGGCAGTTTGCTGAGAGTGATGAAAGCCCTGATAATGAAAAGAAACGAACTGGCTTTTGGACTAGGGGTTTAAAGCCGCTGATCCCAACGGGCAAAGTTGACGGCTCTACAGCCCGTAACAGCGTCCACTTTGCATCACCTTCAAAAGATAGAGCTACTGAGCGTAGCAGGTTCTTTAGGGGTATGGCCGATGCTATGGCCAACCAATGGGGACAAGTAGCCTAGAAGGTAACTATTAGCCGCCCCATTGGGGGCGGTCTTTAGTTATATTTTATAACACCAACCAACGAAAAGGATGACCAATCCATGACAAAGAAATTTACAATCGAGCAAACTATTGCAAACATGATGACCGAAAAAACTGGCTCTCATATGTTAGATAGTGGCGGTGCTAATGGCCGCAATTGGCAACTCAATCAGGGCAAAGATTTAGAGCATTTTAAAAGCTTACCAAGTGCCACCGCTGATATATATTATAATGAACGTACTGATTATTATGATATCTCACCTTGTGTGAATATATTTCATTTACTTACTGGGGGGGCTTTAGAACTTGATGAGCTATGCCACGAATTTAATTCAATTGAAGTGGGGGAATGGTCTGCTGTTTATAATGGGGTTTGTTGGGGCGGCGTTGGGTTTCTTAATAAGCATGATTTTAATAATATGGATGACGGCTTTAATACCTATAACTGGTCTTCAATTCATAGTCAGGTTCTACAGGGTGAACTATTAGAACGTAATGATGAAACTTATCTATTACTGCAAATACATGGCGGTGCTGATGTTAGGGGTGGTTATACTGATGCCAAGCTTTTTAAATTAGATGATCATGCTGAATATTATAATGTCATAACTGAGGATTGCGGCTTTAGTAGCCCTGATGGTCAGCATGGCATTGCATGGCATGGAGAGCTTATTAATTCAGAAGGCGGTTGTGCTATTGATGATGATGTTAAAGCCCTTGCCCTTGCCTATGGTTGCAATGCGGACAATCCAAGCGTCACAATAGAAGGTGATGCATTTTTAGACTTCTAAACAGTAACCAACTATTAGCCGCCCTTTATGGGCGGTCTTTAGTTGCTTATTATTGCAACATACTGAAACCAATAAAAGGATGACCAATCTGATGACCAATATAAATGATACCGAAAACATGAGGCAGTTTGACCGCGCTTTTTTAGATTATTCAATCAGTCTCGCGCAAGAATTAGACGATGAGGGCAATTCCAATTTGGCAAGAGATATCAGAAAGCTTGTTTGTATCTCGCGCTATTATTTATCTAAAGATGCCATAACCATTTTACGCGAGGTGGCGTGATGGAAAAATCTGTATTGTTAACAAACTATGTCGTGTGCAATTGGAACTCTTTAAAATCAATTCGCAAATCTGAAAAACGAAAAGCTAAATTTGAAAATGAAGGTTATACTTTGGTTCATACTAAATCTGATATTTGGACAAGTACTTTAGTATATATGAAAAGCAATGATGTAGAGCCTACCCAGGATAGGGGAGTAATATAATGTCAGATTTACACGCCCTAGACCCCAATAGTTGGTTAGAGACTGTTTGGCATGCCCTTCACGCCTATCGTGAGGATTGTATACCCGAAAGCGATGAAACGTATGATGATGAATGGAGTGACATTTGCACTGCTATGCATTGGATAGATGAAGCACTTAAAGAGGTAGCAATTACTTTAAATCAGAAGGAGACCACCGCATGACTAATATAAATAGAACTAGGTTACTTGCTGAACTTTCGGGTAATTTTTTAACAAAAGACTTGCCTAATAATTGGGATACTTGGGAAGAAACAAAGGTTGATCGTTTCCTAGAGCAACATGTGTTGGAGCAATATGAATATTTTTCAACTGAGGATGTTTGGGACTTAATATGTAACGCAACCAATAGTGCGGCTAATTTTATCGATAGGGAGAAAATATAATGTGGTTATGTGCAAAAACTATGGGTGAATTCGACGATATCGACAATTCTGTTGATGAATATAAACTCATTGAAAAATGGGTTGATGTCCTTAAATGGCGAAATGATGCTTACGCGAATGCTTATTGTTGGGCTGTCACTAAGGTCATTGACGCATCTGAGCCTCATTGGATCAATGAAGATTATGTAAACCCAAATGAATTGAGCAATGCAGTTTGCGATATGTATGACGTTAAAAACGCTATCAAATCTTTAGGTCTAAATGATGAGCTTAAAGACAACGATGGAACAGAAATTACTATTGGGGACTGCATACATGACATTCTTTTATTTTTGGAAGAATTGGAAGAAAATTCACCTTATAAAGATGAGGTGGCGTGATGTTAAAAGATAGACGCAAGCAATGGCAAAAAGATTGCATTAATTATTCTTGGTCGCGTTGTGGCAATGTTGCTACTGAGCGCGGTTACAATAGCCAGACCAGGCTGAAGCGCGTTGATGCGATGCTTGAGGCTGACGAGCATCAATCTTCGTTCACTTGGTATAATAAAGAGCTATTGGCGAGACACGTTGATAGATCACCTGTTAGATATAAGGAGGCCGCGTAATGACTAATAAATGTTATAAAATACGCGACACAGTTAGCGGTTATGGAGTGGCAGATGCTACATATAAAACATATGAACAAGCTGAAACTGCAATGATCTTTAAAAGTGCAAGTAATGGTGGTGATTGGGAAGTGTTTGAAGTGTATCCACCTTATGGAGCGTGTATAATGACTGATGTTTATAATATTTCACGCAAGAACATGATTATTTTTAATGTATCATTGCCTTGCTTTTGCCCTGAAACAAATAAACCTTTTAATATAAAATGTACTGAGGATTTACAAATTTGCCATCATGGCAACATCCACGAAGACGCGCAAATAGATGGTCTAAATATAATAGTACAAGTCTATCAGCGAAGTGCAGAGCTATATCAAAAAACTTTGTATATGTCGCGCTCTGATTATGATGACTTTGAAGAGGACGCATTTGATCGAAATTACGTTACAGACGAAGATGTCGATCTTTGGAAAGGTAAAGATCACATAAGTAACCTTAAAGGTTCTGATGGTGGGTTTTTAACTAACAAAGAAGCTTTAGAAGTGTTTCCACGCGATTTGATAGAAGCAGTACAAGAGGCAGTAATTTCAATGGCATGTCTCTTGGATGATTATACAACTATTAAAATTGATAATGAAAAAGAGAAGTATTTAATTTCTGAAGCTGACCTTGATCATATTAATGAGCAACTATTGGTTATTGCTGATCAATTAAAGATTGGCCGCAACAATCTACCAAGGGAGATGAACTGATGTCAGATATTACTTTAGTTATTTTTGAAGATTTATGGAACTATGTAAATGAAGAGGAGTTTGCGTGATGGAAAAATTATATTGGGTAGAGTTAGAGGGAAGTGAATTTATGGAAATACCTTTTCCTAACGAATTAGTTTATGAGCAATCGCAGGATTGGTATAATTCGACTTCAAAAAAACAGATAATTGAATACTGCAACAAACAATATGTTTCTTTAGACACCAATGTAGTAAATACCTTAAAAGGCGAGTGGGCAACTCTAGCAATGGCGGTTTACGCATGGGCAGAACTAAAGCCTGATCCACGTATGCTAAACTTGATTGATAAAGCTGTGTGGATAAGTCAATGATGGATCATGGAACAAATGAAGGTATTTCCGCGTGGTTTGGTAATCGTGGGTATCCAATAGATGATGAAAGTAAATTAACTTACACGCTTGTAAACAAAAATGATAAATCATGGCTGTTTATCTTAGATGATTTCCATGAATATGAGAGCGATAACGCAGTCGAGCTGTATTGTTTAAGCTCCATGTATTGTGAAGTGGAGACAGATTTTGATGCAACAGATTTTGATTGGTCAGAAACTAACTTGTTAAGTCTTTTGCCTGGTGAAGACGCACCCTCGTTTGGATACGGCTTATTGGCAATTGGTGGGGATTGTGGAGGTGCTATGGGAAATACCCACGATCTTATCATACTAAATGGAGAACACCTCGATGAGATTGAGGACTATTTACGCTACCAATTAGAATGGAGCTTTCTTTGTGCTAAGAATGATCAGGATGCCATGAACAAGTATTTTAAGGAAAATTCAGGTAAAGGCGGTAAGCTTATTAAACTTGGGGTATTTGGTCACAAATATCATATTAGAACAGACTGGAGTTTAATAGAACTGCATGAAGAATTGCCATTAGATTTTGACGTAAGGCAAAAGTTAAATGTTATAAAGCAAGGGGAGCATAAGGATGACTGATAAATTTACATTAGAATTTGGTATAGATGACTTTGAAACGCTACATCATACAAGCATGAGAAGTTTTTACTCTGAACAATCCGATAGGTTTGAATGGAATAATGCAGAGCAATTTGGTAAAAAATATAATGACCTAATAGATTTGCAATCTGAAAATTTTGCACCAGACCCTAAATTTCCACAAGCAATTTATGACAAAGGTTGGTATATGTATTGGATAGGTACAAATGCATTAAATATGTTAGTTGCTGAGAAAATATTACTTGCTTCAGGTTATAAAGTTTTTCGCCTATGGGATATGGTTGAACACCCTGATCCACAATGGTGTTTGCTAACTGATTTTGCTGGTAATTGGGAGAAGTCTGATGACTGACCCAACTAAATTTATATTACGCATGGAATATGATCATGAAGGTTTTGACGCTGATGGGTGTGGCGATTATATGTATTCAGAATTTTCATATAAAGAATTTAAATCTAAAGATGACGCGCTGAAATATCTTCGTAAGAATATTTATGATGAAGATACTAACAAACCTGTAAATTTTAATAATATTCATGATTACGTTAAGGAATATGATTTTAAATTTTATGAAGTATTACAGGAGAGATATAATGGCATATCAAAAAGATTATAACTTTATATTCGAAAATGGAGATACTTTTACCTTACATGCTAAAAGTAAAGGACAAGCTCGTTTACTTTTAAGTCTATTTTCACCCGATAGAATAGGAGAAACCGCTATTGGATATGTTGAAGGCGATAAAGAAAATAGCTTTAAAGCCAAAATAGAAAAACTCAAGGAGCATCCGAATGAATTATGAAAATACAGAAAATAATATTGAAGCTTTAACGATAGCTGTACGCCTAGCAGTAAATGCTCCAACTAGAGAGAAGTCTGAAGCTGCCTTGAACACGGCTAATAAAATATGTGGATGGCTAGAGATTGAGGAAGTTGAGGCTGTAATGACTAAAATTAAAAAAGAAAATCCAGATTTTAAGGGATTATCTTTATTAACATATGTTGAAACAAGGCATTAAAATAAACACAAGTCTACCCACGAAGTAACAGTTAACTAATAGATATGTATTCTTGCTTTCGCGCTTTTGGAATAGTTAACTGTTACTTAATATTTTATTTATAATTTAAATAATGTATATTAAATATGTTATTGTTTTTAAACAGTTAATACAAATTTATAAATAAATATCCTAAAACCTGTATTTTAATATTGATATATGAAGAGGAATTGCTACTATCCAAAGAATAGTAGGCCATTGGTATTTGGTATACTAAATGTAGTAAAGTTAACCCAAGGAAGTAAATACTAAAGCAATTTAAGTTTAATTTAAGCAAAGCATTTCGAGGCAAAGGGATAAAACATGAAAATTGAGCAAAATCAAATTGACCACATATTAAATACAATTAATGACGCAAAAGAAGATGCATCACGCAATAACACTAAATATTCTGTTGTTTATATAGATACTTTGCAAGAAGTGATAACTGTTAGAGCTGAATTAAGCGGTGAAGAATTTGGTTGGCAGCACATTTTAAGTGTAGAGCCATAACCTTAAATAACCCCTTATAATACTATTTTTAAAAAGGCCTCTTTTAGAGGTTTTTTTTATGCATTTACGCCTGTTAACTTTTATTCTTGTAAAATTGTTGATTTGAATGTATTTGTTAAGTGTTGTTAATACAATTTAATAAAGTGTCTTTAGCAAACCAACGATACAGAACCAATCAATCTAAAGGAATATCAAATGATTAAAGCACCTTACGTTAGGCCGCGTATGATAGGTAACGAAAAAGTATTTAGTGTACGTCCTACACCTGCATTACTAAACGCATTTCCCTTTTTAAAATTTAAAACATACACAGATAAGCGCGAAGCAAATGCGCTAGGTCACGAATGGAAGCGCAATTATGAGGCGTGGAAGCTCCATCGTGAGGTCATTGGTGAGATCGATCCTGCATCCGTCAGGGCTTTGGTAGATGAGTGGAAAAGCTCGATGGCCTTTAGTACATCTCGCCTGTCTGATAGCACTCGTCGCTCTTATCTACATCATTTAAGCTACTTGATGGAGATTCCTTTGACGACTGTACTTTTTGGAGAAATGTTAGTCTCAGAAGTCGATGGAGATTACGCTGATGAACTTTTTGAGTACATTCAGGATGAAATTAGCACACACAAAGCTCACCACTGCGTAAAAGTGTTAAAGCTTGTTTGGAAGAAAGCGCTAAAGGGTGCTAAGAGTAAGCTTTTATACAAAGCGCCTGGCAACGTCTTTCGCGAAGTGGAATGCCCTGCACTACCGCCTCGTCGCGTAATGTGGGAAATTGATCAAATCAAAGGCATGATTAAGTACTGCGACGATATGGGATACCCTTCGATGGGAACTATGATCACGATGTGCTATGAGTTCTGTCAGCGTCCCGTTGATGTCCGCAAGTTTAAATGGTCAAACATTGAAGGTAAAACAGGTGTCAGTTCTTTTGTTCAGCAAAAAACAGGGAAAGATATGGCTATTGGAATGACGAAAGATTTAAAGCATCGTATCAGCTTGCATACACGTCGAAATACTGATGATTTTATATTTGCCTATGAAGCCACTGGCAAACCTTTTACGGCTGACCGATGTAATAAAGTGTTTCGCAAGTTAGCGGATGGTTACGGCCTACCTATAGTCCCTCTGTACAATCAGTTTAATAAAGATGGTTCACAGAAGGTTAGCAACATGTGGTTAGCCGATTTAAGGCGTACAGGAGCTACTAATGCAAGTAGAGCAGGATGTACTGACCGAGAGCTTATGGCTCTCACAGGCCACAAGAACCCTAAGATGCTAGTCGTGTATGCAGTCGAGGGTGAAATAGAAAGCAACAACGCCAATATTAAGCGTTTCAACTACCCTGCGGGAAGGCTTAATTTAGGAGCTGCCTAACGCTTCGCACACTTCCAACACATTTAAGCCGTTGCAAGATAACTTTGTAACGGCCTTTTTTTATTCTAAAAGCAGTTTAGGAATACAAGTAATACATTAGTTATTCCTAACCAATTCAGATTTACACCCTAACCAGTCCCAATTTCACACTAGAATCATTTCAAGCCTAGCCTCAAAGATATATAGAAATAATCTATTATATTTGTGATTATATATTGTCATAATTGCACTATGCAATCGGCCAATGTGCAATGACAATATGTGATCACATAAGTGATTTTATATAATGAAATTAAGTACATGGCTCCGACGGTAGGGATCGAACCTACGACCAATTGATTAACAGGTTTTGTATTTTAATTGTTTAAAATCAATAGATTGCAAGATTAATTATTAATAAGGTATAAATACCTGTTAACAGCTAATTGATTTTAAACACAATTAACTAAATTGTTAGTTAAGCATTATTAAAAACATTAGTTAAGTGTTGACAGAAGTAAATAAGTAGATAAGCTGACGCTGTCCCTATGAGGGGACAGACAAGCAGTAACCTATAGAATGACTTATGACATACGCCGAACAATTACAAATAATCAAAGAGATTAAAATCCGAGAATTAGCACTGTCAAAAATGGACGGTGAACTAATGATTAATTTGACGCTAGGCAATTGCTTAGATCGACTAAAAGACATTCCTGATGGTTCTGTTGACTTAGTGCTGACAGACCCACCATATGGAACTACAGCTTGTAAATGGGATATTGTTATTCCTTTTGAACCTATGTGGGATCATTTGAAGCGACT
>Ga0209815_1000900_pt1 | contig 20872 bp, 19 predicted proteins | sample CoawatmetaG00DNA_FD_187507 | JGI IMG/M metagenome (GOLD analysis project Ga0209815, IMG submission 187507) | Marine microbial communities from the West Antarctic Peninsula - Coastal water metaG002-DNA (SPAdes) (version 2) | ecosystem: Environmental > Aquatic > Marine > Coastal ...
GTATCCTGCGGGCTTAATCAGCATTTTGGTTCAGTATTTTCGCGGAAGACAACAGCCTAGCCCACCCCTCGGTAGAAATTGAATCACCAAACCAGGCAGTGAACCCTATCAGCGCCGAGCTCAATACGGGTTTCCAAGAGCTGCCAGAGTTCGTCTCAAATAATTGCACACCGTCAGCTTTGCAGAATCGTAGCTATTTGATAGTCGACAACATGAATCCGGTTCGACGTAATCCGGCAGACTACCTTCCAGCACCGAACTTGGATGTGTCTGCCGAGGCTTATACAAATAACAAGGCAAGTATGGGTAAGCTCCTCACCACACCCGGCTGCTAATCGAAGATAGGCATGACAAACCGTGTTTTTCCAAAACATGGTTTTGTTGAGTGACTGCTGCTTCAGGCGCATTAATTGGCCGCAGCATAATACGGATCACAGCACATAGCGCGACACCTGGCACGATGTTTGTAAAAGATGATACCCATATGCGGGCCTGTTGTATGGACCTGTTGGGGAAGGAACGCAGCGCTCGTAGTCGGGTCGAGTACGTCATACGATCTGCCAATTAGTTGAATATGGCCCCGCGTGTGCTAGTTAAGCTTATGTACACAGCCTGCAGCGGCAATTTGTGTTTCTGGATATTGCACTGGAAAACTCTGCGGATGCGGAAAAGGCATTTTAGCCTATCTTGGTTCCTTACGATAACGCCTTCGCGCGTTTGAACAGCCTTAACATCGCCAGAGTGTCCAGTTCGCAATAGGGCAGCAAGGCCTCGACGATCTCTGCCTTCTCCACCTTATCTTCTGTGCGTGCCATTGCTATCCACTGGGCAGAGGCAGAGCCACCTTCTTGCATTTCCAGTTCGTGATAGGACAGATCAGGAACCAAGGTGGGCAGGACTTTCTTGAGTGCAGAACCCGGGGCGCGGGGCTTGCTGCGGCGCCGGCGATTACTGAACTTACGTCTGGTTGATTTGATAAAGCTATCAAGTCAGATAACCCGAATGTACTGGCTCACGCTTTATTAGTCGGTAAATGTCCTTTCACGCAGGAGAAAGCAAGACGAATTCTCGAAGGCGTCTTTATTCGCCTCACGCCCAAAAGAAGAGAAGAGACGCAAACAAAGGTTTAAAGTACAAGCACCCAGCTATAGATATAAGCCAGTATTGCGATCAACACTTTGACTAACAAACCAAGAACTTGAATAGACCGGAGAATGAGATTATTCATTTAAGCGCCAGTAGGTTTAGGGGACAACTTTAAGTTTCGCAGGTGCAATTAAAGACAGCCCCGCTTCTTTGAGTAAGACTCGATATTGATCGGCGATTCGACAGACTGATCTGCTCAATGCCGGCATCATGAGAGCGCCAAGTAAGTCGGCTGCTTTCTGAGATTCATCCTGCTGCAGTAATCGCATACACGACAGTAATAACATCTCGTCTTGACTCAGTGTTTTCCTGCAGCAACAACGTATTTCAATGCGCCGTTTGCTTGCCACGCCTACTAGGCACATCAGTTCATCAACTAGTATTGTCGCGTCTACACATCCTGCAACGAGATAGGCTTCACGCATTGCAAGGGGAGGTGGTTGTTTCATACGAATGGCCACGAGCCAATGACGCAGGCTCCATATAAACAATTGTGCACCACAGGATAAATCTTCAGTGGCCAGCTCATTATCAGGCGTTGTGCCTATTGTTGTTGCGAGGTCAGGACTCGGTTTAGGCTCATGATTCATTTTTTAATCTCTTGCTGCACAGTTAAACTTAATGATAATCATTCGCATTAAGAAAGTCCAGTTGAACATCAAATATGAATTTTGAGAGTCACGACCAAGCCCCGGCACCACGACAGCCTCGCGCGCACCGATAGCAGGCTATCGCTAATGTCATAGAGCGCATTGGTGAGCGCCGCCACTTGATCATGGCCTGCAGGACTGGTAGGTAACTCACTGGCCAGCGTATCGCAGAAGGACTAAAGGCAGAAACTACGCTGATACTCCTACCTTCTTTACTACCGCTTTCCAAAACAAGCAACAATGGGACATCTAACGACGAAGTGCCTTTCGCGTTCCTGCCTGTTTATTCCAACGCGACAGTAATTAACAGCAAATTAGACATAGCAGAGCTATAAACTATCCCGTTGTGTTTCCAACCCACATCGGATGCGGATGAGATCGCTCCTTTGCGTCTTGGAATAATGCAACAACAGTTTAGATTGGGATTATGTCGGTTTTTGAGTTCTTGTTAAGTTAATTTGGCAATACCTCTTTATAAGGTGTGTGCCTGAGAAATATTATAAAAGCGATGACGAAGGTCACTCCTTCTGCCAAAGAGAGTGCTGCAACGAAACGATAGTCACTCGATACAATGTATAGCAAGAACAAAAAGCCAGCCGGCAGGATCAAACTGCGGCAAAGTGCTACTATACCCGACTGAAACGGCAGGTGTATGGCGGTGAGATAACCCGATATCAGCATGTTGGCGCCACTAAAAAGAAACACCGGCCAAACGTACGCCATTAACTCCGTTGCCATTGCCAACATTTTTTTACCGCTTTGATCATCCACGAATAGCAAAATGAGCGGCTCGCTCAACGTGAGCAATGCAGTAATAAAAATCCCACTCACCAATAAAATGAGCCAGGACGCGGTTTTCAAGAAGTCTTCTATACGTTTTGTTTGTCTGGCTCCAAAATTTTGTGACAGCATGACTTGAATGGTATCTGAGATAGAGAAGAAGACCATAAAGCCAAGCATTAGGAGATAGTTTACCACGGTAATGGCAGCAACCCCGTCGATGCCGCCACGCTGAATCATCATCCAGTTGAAGATGAAGGTGATAATTCCGCCAGAGATTTCGTTAATTAATTCTGAGACACCGTTATAGGCGGCCTGAAAAATTTCTTTCCAGTTTTTTTGCCCGAAACTGAATTTCAATCTTCGTTTTGGCCAAAAAAAGTAATACAGCATCACCAGTAAAGGTATGGTTTGTGAAATGCCAGTTGCGAATGCGGCGCCAGTCAAACCCCAGTCATAGACTGCGACAAATAGATAATCCAGCGCGACGTTGATTACTGCGCCGACGGCTAAGGACGCAGCAGCTAAGTTAGGAAGGCCGTCCAAACGAATAAAAAAGTACAAGGCTATCATCGCAAACTGAGCAAGAAAGAACGGCATGATGATTCGGTAGTACTCGCCCATGATGGGAAAAAGCTCTTGCGTCGCCCCTAGTCCTGCGAATATTTCTTCTTCAAAAACCAGGCCTAGGGAAATAACTATAAACCCATAAACGGCAAGCGAAATGAGCGTCTTGCTGAAAATTGCTGACGCAGCCTCTACATTGCCCTCGCCTAAATATTTACCGCCCCGCACAGAGCCACCGATAGACAACATCATGCCAACACCAAATAGGATCGTCATAATGGGAATGATGAGATTGACTGCCGCGAGCGCAGCGATGCCAACGTAATTACCAATGAAAAAACCATCGACCAGAGAAGCAGAGGTCATGGCGATTAATCCCACCAAAGACGGGACTAGGTACTTAAAAAACGTAGCAACAATAGCGCCTTCGATTGCATCAGTGGAGGCTTCTTGATCCTGGACACTTTGCGTACTCATGAGATGTTACTTTCTTTGGGAGGCAGATAATGACAGCGCCACTGGTGGAGGTTAAGACACTTTGCCCTCCAACCCATGTTCCTTGCCATTTTCATATGGTCTTACGGAACGAATGCGTCATGGATACCCACAGTTTGAGCACTTGGTCTTGTTAACCAAGGTATTAGCCAAAACCACCCAACGACTGGTACAAACCAAAGCCAACACCACCACCCACTCTTACCGACATCATGTAGTCGTCTGACAGTAACTGAAAGAGTCGGTATCGCCATAACCGGGCGATAAGCCAGAACTGCCAAGCCTACTTTATCGTCCCAATAACCACCTGGGAGGAAATTTCCAAAAGGCAGGTCTTTTAAAGTGACTAGAGGTGGTAGGAATAAATCGTCGATAAGCCAAACCACAGCGTAAGCTAGAAAGGAAAAAGATATGAAATACCAAAACTCTGAGACGTTTGTTCTTCCACCAAAGTTAAAGTAATTCCTGAAACCGCTCCGGATGGAAAACCGGAAGTTACTGAAAATTTCACCCATTAGAGCCCCTTATGAATTTGTTAGAGCGGAAACCGCAGTAAAGATAAAATTGCGAGCAGCCGTATAGTAATAGATGCTCGCTTTAACGATCCGTGTTCTGCTCCCTAAAAATCGCATATGATATTTAATATACAATGTATTTACCCAAGTTGGAAAAAGCATCTTCGTTAGGATTCAGATGAATCTATCTTATTTATCCTGTCCAGCGAACCTTAGCTTTAGAAGCGGCCTAGTGATTCACTATTTTCCCAACACTTATGAACATATTCTTAGTGTCAACAAAACAATTTTTGGGAATCCAAGCTGCAGACTGATCATCAAAAGCACAGATGACAGAAGACAATCTCTTATAAATGTTTGAGAGATTGCCGTTTATAGGGTGTAGGAGAGCCTGAAATTCCAGGATCTCGCGTGGCGGGATTGCAAGCTAGCTGTCAGCGGGACTTCTATTTTCTGCCACCTGAATTAACCACTTGGAACATTTTGAGATGGCAGTCTTTGAGGTCGCAGGGCTAAGAAAAGGAGAAAACCTCATGAATGGTGACGTACTCTGCCGATAAGTCGTCGGGGTTATCAGCTGAGAATGCTGAAAGGTTAGGTTGATGGTGATCGTAGTTAAGACCGCTATAGTACAGATCAGATTAAAATACATAATTGGCCAGCCCAACCCCGATTTGTGAACGTTCACACCCGCGCGTTAAAAATCCGGGATCGCTACCTTGGCGATGAGTGCACCACTTATTTCTTAACGCTTGGGCTTCGGTTTCGTCGTTGCTGGTTAACCAAACTTCCATTGGTTGTATGTCGCTGAGGTATTCGCAGCCCGTTTCGTAAGCTACTTTTACGCGGTTTACATAAACTTCGGGAAGTAAAAGTGTAAAAAATAATAGCGCGCTGCAGGGGACAGCCGTCGCGCCAGTGGTGTTTGTAGCATCGGTTATTGGAGTCGTCGTAGCCGCTGTTGTGAAACTCGTCGTGCTGGGGGTGGATGCTGTTTCTGAGCTGCTGCCATCGCCACCACAAGCGGTAAGATAGAAAGCACAAACGAATGTCAGCGCGGCCATTGATTACATCATTTTACTTACGTAGCTTGGCAGTGCCTTCACGCTGTGCAGTGCGCTCGTAGCTGTAAACCAAAGATATTCTGACATTAGGCCTTAGTAGAAATGAGATCGGGCTCATAAAACGGCTTATCACCACTCACCGTTACCCTACGCAATAGTCGTTGATGGGGAAAATAGTCACTTGCGGCGTAATGTTGAACCGCGCGGTTATCCCAAAAGGCAATTGAACCCGCCTGCCATTCAAACCTGCATGTATATTCCGGCCGCCCATGTTGTTTTAAAAGCACGGCGACTAATTGCTTGGACTCTTCGGCAGATAATGCCTCGCCGCTACTGATATCGAAGAGCGAGTCATGTCTTAAAAATCCGCCGTGAATGTATAGCCCTGTGACCCCCGTCTCAGGATGCGTCCGCAACAAGGGATGACTGACGCCGAAGGGAATCTCTTGTTTTAACCCCTCAACAATATCATCCGGAAGCTGGCCCGCGCCTCTTCCCATGAGGAATATCTGGTAGTCATTGATGCCATGTAAATGCTGCAGTCGTTCCGCAAGGCCATCTGGCAAACCGCGATAAGCTGCGTAGCTGTCGGCAAAAAGCGTGTCGCCGCCATAAGGAGGCACCGAAACACATTGTGCAATTGATCCTAAAGAAGGTTTTTCCATCCAGGTAACGTCTGAGTGCCAGCCGTTTTCTGTGCCGGGACTTTGTGGACCATGAGCAATTTCCAAAATATAGGGGTTAGCACCTGGCTTGCCGAAAGGGAAAGCATCAAGGTCGCCAAATGCCCTACCAAAGGCCACCTGTTCATCTTCAGACAAGTTTTGATCTCGAAAGAAAATCACCTTTCGCTCCAACAAGGTGTCTCGAACAAATTTCGTCAGCGCATTTGACAATGATTTACTCAAATCAATGCCATGCAGCACCGTCCCAAGGGTTAGTCCAATATGCTCAAAGCTCACTCCGAAAGCATCGGCACGTGATTGCAAGTCATCAGAAACCGGTTGATTGCCCATTCGTTCGTACTCGCGTGCGACACCTAAACCGGTTCTATCGAAGGCTGGAAAGAGTGCCTCGGCGGGCTTTTCGCCTCCACCAGCGGCCTGCTGCGCGGCCACTCGGAACTCAACCAGACGCTCGGCATATTTTTTGGCAACCAAATTGTATTCTTCCTGCTGACTCGACATGTCGGCGCTTGTCATGCTCACCTTCTCCCAATTTATTTGTTGCGTTTATGCCTACGAATACGGGGTTACATGCTACCCGTTAGCCGTCATAGCGCTTAGCAGAATACTCCCTTAAGGGCAGACGCGCCATTGTGAAATTAAGCCGATTGGACCCTCAAGATCAAATCTAACGATAAAACCGCAGCACTTTACTAATGCGCTAAATCTAACGACAATTATCTCGAATGCAAAAATTATCATGGAGGGTAGGATGACATTGAAAATGGAAATCGTGATTGGTGTACTGATCTCACTGCTATCAATCGGTTCTTATGCGGCGAACCCGTTCGCCGTAACAAACACAAACACTGATTTTGTCCAACTTGCGGCAAGCGATGACCGTCAGGATCGTCGACAAGAAAGGGGCCGCTCCGATGAACGTCATGACAAGCGAGATTGCCGTCAAGAAGAAGGCCGCACCGGACAAGACAAGCGCGAATGCAAGCAGGAAGAAGTGAGAGACGGCGTTCGTGGCAATAAAGATCACAACGATAACGAAGACTAGTTTATTCCCACGTCGATCCTCGGCGCGGTTTGCCTTGAGTGCCTGCGCCTGGCGCGTTATGGTCAAGAGATCTGTTTTTACGGAATCGTGCCATGACTGACTATCTATCAAGCGTTCAACATACCGAGCGCTTCCTCTGTGACAATCAGGTTAAAACCAGTCACGGCATCACTTGGAACCGTGTGCCCGACGGTAAGCCAACCCATTCCTTCTACCATGGCAGCGCCGGCGTGTTGACCTTCTACCTGGAACTTTACAGTTTCAGCGCCGACGATCAACACTTGGAAATAGCCTCGCAGGCGGGTGAAGAATTGCTGCACTACATTAACGAAAAAGCGACTGCTGAGGAATTTATAACCATTGGTATTTACAGTGGTTGGCCTAGCTATGTCTATGTGCTCAACGAATTGTACAAAGCGACGAAGCAGGAAAAATTCAAACGCGGCGCACTAACAGCGCTGTCGAGAATGACAGCACAGGCGACGAATATCGGTAAGGGCATTGGCTGGATTGAACCCGTACCCTTCTCTGATATCACCGGCATCACGGGCGAGCGCGAAGTCATCGACCTCTCCGTCGGCGCGGCCGGCGCAGGTATTATCTATCTTTATGCACATCGGCAAGGGCTCAGCGATGATGCACTGCCGCTAGCCATAAAAACTGCCGACCGGTTGCTCGAGGTTGCACAGCAAACACCCGATGGCCTTCGTTGGTTGATGATGACAGATATGCCCTTTCCATTTACCGCGCCCAACTTTGCTCACGGCGGCGCAGGTGTCGGCTATTTTCTCGCTGATCTCTACCGGGAAACGAACAATGAAGCATATCTTCAGGCAGCTGTGTCTGCCGCAGAGTACGTAAAGACACGCGTTCATGAACAATCGAAGGGCTTTTTAGTTTGTCACACCGAAGAACAACAGCCCGCATCCACCTTCTATCTAGGTGTTTGCCACGGACCCGCAGGCACAGGACGGTTCATGCATCTGCTGCACAAGATCACGGAAGATGATCGTTGGCAGCGTTGGCTCATCGACAATTTTGAAGGCCTCGTAAGCACCGGCGCGCCTGAAGAGCGCAGCAAAGGGCTATGGAATAATTACGGACAATGCTGCGGTGATGCAGGTATTGGAGACTATGCCTTGTACCTCTATGATGAAACTAAAGACGAACGCTATTTGGCATTTGCTAATCGTATTGCCAAACATTTGGTATCGGCTGAACACTCTTCAGCTTCAGCTGATCAAAGTATCTCTTGGGCCCAGGCGGAGCATCGTTCAAGGCCTGATTTTACCGAGCGGCAGACCGGGTATATGCAAGGCGCTGCAGGTATTGGTAGCTTTCTGCTGCATTTGCACAGTGTAATACAAGGCACGCCCTGTAAACTCGCGATGCCTGATTCACCCTTTAGCTACGGTTAAATAGACGTACAACTTTTGATCGTTAGATTTGGCAACAGATTCAACTTTCGTGTAAGTGTTAAACGTAATTCACATTTAGATTGAGACGCGACATGTTAAATAAGCTCGACGACTATCCGATTCACCAAACCCCCGAACCCATCGCGCACCCTGCCACAAGCGATCGCAACGTTTATGATCGAACATGGTTCAATGGCTACGCTGCTGATGGCTCCTATTACTTTGGTATCGGCATGGCGATTTATCCTCACCGAGGCATCATGGACTGCTCTTTTAGTGTCGTTCAGCCGGAGCAACGACAACATTGTTTTTATGGCTCGCGACGCGCGCCGGATGAACGCACCGACATGTCAGTGGGACCGTTTAAAATAGAAATCATCGAACCGATGCGACGCGCCAAGGTAACGCTACAGGACAATGAGAGCGGCATCACCTGCGAGCTTATTTTCTCCGCTCGAACAGCGGGCATTCAGGAAGCGCGTCAAACGCTACTATCCGGTAATCGCCGCACCATGGATGCAACACGCTTTGATCAATTTGGTCGCTGGAGCGGCATCATCACGCACCCAGACGGCGTCATTCATGTCGACGAAACGACTTGTCTTGGCACGAAAGATAGATCATGGGGCGTCAGGGGCGTCGGTGAAGCAGAAGCCGGCGGCGCACCCAACACGCCAAAGGGGATATGTTTTGTATGGGCACCCTTATTTTGGGATGACCATGTTTCCCACGCGATATTTTTTGATGGTCAGCGCGGTGAGCCACTGGTTCGGGAAGGGCTAGAAGCACCTTTGTATGAAACAGAAGCAGACATTCCGGGTGTGGAAGATGGCTTGGTTGATCGCAAGCTCACCGCACGACACCGCATTGCCTATCATCCGGGTACTCGCTTAGCCGCCAGTGCTGAAATAGACCTGATTGATCTGGATGATGGCATTCGAACGATCAAGCTAAAACCCATATTGAAATTTATGATGAAGGGGCTCGGCTACGGACACCCTGAATGGAAGCAAGGTATGTGGAAGGGCGAGTTGGCGACCGGTCATGAATCTTTTGATCCACGCCAGCTGGACAACCTTGCCCCAGAGCATCTTCACACCCAACAAGTTGTCATCGCAACTGATGGCGATAAAACCGGCATTGGGGTGCTCGAGCAAATTGTTGTTGGCCCCTATGAACCCGCCGGGTTTAAAAGTTTCTTCGATGGCTACGTTGATAAATCTTAAAATATTCTTTTGATATTTTTTATAGACTGCCACTAAAATTAGACGATCAACACGACGCTTCACTTACCTGCGTTTAAAGGAGATTGAGTATGTTCATTCAGAAAACGATCATCTTGGTGATCACCGTTTTCCTCTTGTTTACCAACCAGCAAGCAAGAGCTGACACACACAACGACCCTGAAATTGCGGCATCAGTCGCCTCTGCGATGGCAGCGCTGGATGAGTTCATGCTGCATTTCAATGCAAAGAATCCGACTGCGTGGTCAGCAACACTGAACTACCCCCATGTCAGGTTCGCGAGCGGTGGTGTCACCGTCTATGAAAACCAATCGATATTTGCAGAAACAAAAGCATTTGAGCAGCTTGCGAAAATCGGTTGGGATCATTCACACTGGTTAGAGAAAAACGTCACCTTGGCCTCGAAAAATAAAGTCCATATATCGACCGTATTTCAACGTTTTAACAGCAGTAATGAGCCGATCGGCACCTATCAATCGCTTTACATCGTGACAAACGTTGATGGCCATTGGGGCACCCAAGCCCGATCTAGCCTTGCACCTTAATCAAACGAGCAAGTGAAACTTATCCTGTCGCAGAAAAACCAACTACTCGATAATCTAAGGACCGGAAAGAGAAGACACTTAGGGTTTTCATCGGAATCCACCATGTTTCATAAACGTCAGAATGTAGATGCGGCGGTCGCGTTTTATGTCGAGCTGTTAGCGCTCGAAAAACTCGAAAAAAATCATATTAAGGTTTGGCAACAGGGTGGAATTTAATCAGCGGCTGTGCCACTCACGTCAAAATCCAGATGATGTTATCTTTTCATCGTGACGGTGATAGCATAGCTGAACTAATTTGCAATTTATCAGCAAGCATAAAAAGGAAAACCTACAATGTCAGAATACATACCACCTACGATCGGTTGGGTACGTAAGCAAGTTGAGCTCTATGAAAGTAGCGGCGGCACACAAGGCTCTACACTGCTCGAAACAGGCATGCCGTGTATTATTGTCACCCATACGGGTAACAAAACAGGTGGGATCCGAAAAATTCCACTGATGCGAGTAAAAGTCGGTGATAGTTATGTCTTGATTGGCTCAATGGGCGGACAACCTAAAAATCCTTCATGGGTCTACAACCTGCGCGAAAATACCCAAGTTGAGATTAGAGACAAGACCGAAGTCACTGCGATGACTGTCAGAGAAGTATCCGATGAAGCCGAACGGCAGACGCTTTGGAGCGCCAGTGCAGATGCATACCCTCCTTACAACGACTACCAAAGCAAGACGACACGAAAGATACCCGTCTTTATTGCAGAACCTTGCTAAACAGCCGTCCTAAAGCGGTTGGTGAAGGCTCGCCGAAACGTAAAGCCGTAAGCTTCAGTTTGTACAAGGTAATGAAAAAACCGAACCATCCCAATAGCCACTAATATTTGTCTAGCGGCTTAACAAGCGGGTCATCTCTCATATACAGGGACGAGCCGCTTTTTTTTGCCCCCTATTTACTGCATCCCCTCGTGTCGCCGCGTATTTCCTACGTTCTATTGTGTCCCAAAACCGCTTATCTGCATGACATCTAAGGGGTGAATAATGCTAAAATTGCCGCCTCAAAAAAATAGTGGAAGTTGTCTGATATGAACGTAACGCATCGCAAACCCTTGCCGGGAACTGATCTTGATTACTTTGATACCCGTGCCGCGATCAACGAAATAAAAGCTGATGCTTACGATAAGCTCCCCTATACCTGCAGAGTGCTTGCGGAAAATCTGGTTCGCCGTTGTCCGCCGGAAGCACTTACAGCAGCCCTTACGCAGATTGTTGAACGAAAACAGGAATCAGACTTTCCTTGGTTTCCAGCTCGCGTTGTCTGTCATGACATTCTTGGTCAAACCGCATTAGTTGACCTTGCTGGCCTAAGAGACGCCATTGCAGCTAAAGGTGGCGACCCCTCGCAGGTGAACCCTGTTGTGCCAACCCAGCTAATCGTCGATCACTCTCTAGCCGTTGAACATGCCGGTTTTGAAGAAGATGCCTTTGAAAAAAACCGCGCCATCGAAGATCGCCGCAACGATGATCGGTTCCACTTTATCAACTGGACTGCCACCGCTTTTGAGAATATCGACGTCATTCAGCCCGGCAACGGCATCATGCATCAGATCAATCTGGAGAAAATGTCACCGGTTGTTCACGATAGAGACGGTGTCGCGTTTCCTGACACACTGGTTGGAACCGACAGCCACACACCACACGTCGATGCACTTGGTGTTATTGCGATCGGTGTTGGTGGTCTGGAAGCTGAGAGCGTTATGCTCGGGCGTGCATCTTACATGCGGCTACCGGACATCATTGGCGTTGAGCTGTCAGGTAAGCGACAGCCAGGTATCACCGCAACCGATATCGTTTTGGCACTAACAGAATTTCTTCGCGAACAAAAAGTGGTTTCTTCGTACCTAGAATTCTTTGGCGAGGGCGCAGAAGCCTTGACCTTAGGCGACCGCGCCACAATCTCTAACATGACACCGGAATTTGGCGCGACAGCGGCCATGTTCTACATTGACTCGAACACCATCGACTATTTAAAGCTCACCGGCCGCGACGATCAACAGGTTAAGTTGGTTGAGACCTACGCTAAGGAAACAGGCCTGTGGGTGGATAGCCTTCGAACTGCAGAATATGAAAAGGTGCTTAGCTTTGATTTATCTAGCGTCGTTAGAAACATTGCAGGTCCATCAAACCCGCATCGACGCGTCGCGACGACCGATCTTGCCAAGGCTGGTATTAGCGGTATCGTCGAAAATGAAGAAGGCTTGATGCCAGATGGCGCAGTGATCATCGCAGCGATCACCAGTTGCACTAACACGAGTAATCCACGCAATGTTGTTGCTGCGGGCCTCATTGCCAGAAACGCTAATGCTAAAGGTCTCACTCGCAAGCCCTGGGTTAAAACCTCATTAGCACCTGGGTCGAAGACCGTGCAACTCTACCTCGAGGATGCAAAGCTGCTGACGGAACTTGAGCAACTCGGCTTTGGCATTGTTGGCTTTGCCTGTACAACCTGCAATGGCATGAGCGGCGCACTCGACCCCGTCATCCAAAAAGAAGTTATCGACAGAGATCTCTACACAACAGCAGTTTTGTCCGGCAATCGAAATTTCGATGGTCGAATTCACCCGTACGCAAAGCAGGCCTTTCTGGCATCGCCACCCTTGGTTGTTGCCTACGCCATCGCAGGAACGACACGTTTTGATATTGAGAATGGCGTCTTGGGTCTTGACCAAAAAGGCAACCCCGTCACACTTAAAGACATCTGGCCGTCTGATGAAGAGATTGATGCCATTGTGAGTCAGAGCGTCAAACCCGAACAATTTCGCGAAGTCTATGACCCGATGTTTTTGAATGTGAAAGACATCACAGATGCAGCCGACCCCCTGTACGATTGGCGTCCACAAAGCACCTACATACGTCGCCCACCTTATTGGGAAGGCGCCTTGGCTGGTGAACGAACAATGAAAGGTATGCGGCCACTCGCCGTCCTAGGGGACAACATTACAACCGATCATTTGTCACCGTCGAATGCGATCATGCTGGACAGTGCAGCCGGTGAATATCTCGACAAAATGGGCTTGCCGGAAGAAGACTTCAATTCCTATGCGACCCATAGAGGCGATCACCTCACCGCGCAGCGAGCGACTTTTGCTAATCCAAAGCTATTGAACGAAATGGTCCAGCAAGATGGCGAAGTTAAACAAGGCTCGCTCGCACGCATTGAACCTGAGGGTAACGTTGTCAGAATGTGGGAGGCTATTGAAACTTATATGGCACGCAAACAACCATTGATCATTGTTGCAGGTGCTGACTATGGTCAGGGCTCCTCTCGGGATTGGGCTGCAAAAGGCGTTCGTCTAGCGGGCGTTGAAGCCATCATCGCTGAGGGGTTCGAGCGCATACACCGAACCAACCTCGTTGGCATGGGTGTTCTGCCGTTAGAATTTAAGAAAGGCGAGAATCGTGAAATCTACAGCATCGATGGCACAGAGACGTTTGATGTTAAAGGTGACCCAACGCCTCTCGCTGACCTGACCGTCATCATGCATCGCCAAAATGGTGAGTCGATTGAAATACCGGTCACCTGTCGATTGGATACCGCAGAAGAAGTGTCGATTTATACAGCCGGCGGCGTACTACAACGATTTGCTCAGGATTTTCTTGAGTCAACTGGCGCAGCATAAGCTCGTAATAACAAAACGTCGATCGTTAAACGCGAGCTAACCTGCAGATAGGAATATGAGAACTATGTCCCAAATACCGCAAGTAAAGATACCTGCAACCTACTTAAGGGGCGGAACGAGTAAAGGCGTTTTCTTTTCTTTACAGGATTTACCAGAATCTGCGCGTGCGGCCGGGCCAGCTAGGGATGCACTACTACTGCGCGTCATTGGCAGTCCAGATCCATACGGCAAGCAGACTGACGGCATGGGTGGCGCCACATCGAGTACCAGTAAAGCGGTCATAATATCCAAAAGCAGCCAGCCTGATCACGACGTCGACTACCTCTTCGGGCAGGTTTCTATCGACCAACCTTTTGTTGACTGGAGTGGCAATTGCGGCAATCTTTCGGCGGCCGTTGGCCCCTATGCCATCGCTAACAATTTGGTCGACCCTAGTCGAATTCCGGACAACGGTGTTGTTGAAGTTAGAATTTGGCAAGCGAACATCAAGAAAACAATTATTGCGCATGTTCCCATAACTGATGGCATGCCGCAGGAAACAGGCGATTTCGAGCTGGATGGGGTCACATTCCCGGCCGCAGAGGTTCAAGTCGATTTTATGGACCCCGCCGATGACGACGGCGGCTCAATGTTCCCAACGGGCAACCTTATCGACGACTTAGAGGTACCCGGTATTGGCACGCTAAAAGCGACCCTTATTAACGCCGGTATTCCGACCATTTTCCTCAATGCAGATGCCATCGGCTATCTGGGCACGGAACTTCAAGACGACATTAACAACGATGACGCTGCACTTGCCAAGTTTGAAACCATTCGAGCCTATGGCGCAGTAAAAATGGGTTTGATTTCACATATTGATGAGGCTGTTAGTCGCCAACACACGCCTAAAGTTGCATTTGTTGCGCCTGCGACTGACTACACCGCGTCAAGTGGCAAAGCCATTGCTGCCGCTGATATCGACCTGCTCGTGAGGGCGCTTTCGATGGGCAAACTGCACCACGCCATGATGGGTACGGCGGCGGTAGCGATCGGCGCAGCAGCAGCCGTACCTGGCACGTTAGTTAATTTAGCGGCAGGCGGCGGTGAGCTTGTCGCGGTTCGATTTGGTCATCCCTCGGGTACGCTCCGCGTCGGTGCACAGGCTGTCAAAAAAGACGGTAACTGGAGTGTCACCAAAGCAAGCATGAGTCGAAGCGCTCGCATTCTTATGGAAGGTTGGGTGAGGATTCCAGGTGATAGCTTCTAGATAGCTTTTAGATAGCTTCTAGATAGCTTTTAGATAGCATCTAAGTAGCCTATATAGTTTGATCATCCGCTTTAACGCCACCGTTAACCAAACAGGTTGTCAATGATACTAATGGTTGGTTGATGGATGGTCGATGGTCAATCAAATTTCGCCAAACCCCTCAGACATGCCGCAACGAAAGCGAACCAAGCGACCCTGATCGCAAGACCAGCAATTCAAGCCAAGCACCGATTACGATCAAACGGACACCTCTGCAGCCTCGTTACTTTTAAAGAATAATACCATCGGCCGCTCTTCTTCATTTTTTCTGATTTACTCGATTCCAAATTCATGTTCTAGTGCCACCCCTAAATGTTAACAAAGGGGCGTACGTGGGCACAGTATTCGGACAATCATGGGTAAGACGTCTCCTTTGGCTTATTGTGATCGTCGTCATCATTGGCAGCATCGGTGCAGGGTCAAAACTTAGCGTTCTTTTAGAAGCGTTACGCCCGCCGGTTTTACCTGAACACGTCGAAATTGAAATTGCAGATTGGCAGTCGGGGCAAAATTGGACTGACGAAACAATTGAAGAGTTCCATCATAAATCGCAAGGCTCTCGAACGCTTAATATACCTTTGTCATGGTTTATGGCGCTGGAGCAACCAAGTCATAGCGTCTTATCTTTTCTGTTTGCAACAGGCGAAAAGTTCAGCCATTCAGATTATCTGTCTCGCTTCGGTTTTGTAACAACGGCAGAGAGCAAGCACAATCCTTATGGACTCCCTATTGGCTTTGCATGGGACGAATACCAGCCGATCATTGGCATTCGCGACGCGAAAACAGCGGTCGGATTTACCTGCGCGGCTTGCCACACAGGACAATTAGTCCACAATAATAAGCGCTACCTTATACAAGGTGGCCAGGCGATGATCGATCTAGGACAACTGACGGCCGGCCTTGAAGCGGCATTGGGGCAAACTGTTCTGGCAAGCGAAATTCCCGTTGTCGACGGTAAATTCGAGCGCTTTGCAAAATCGGTACTCAAAGATGGCTATTCAGATGCGGGCGTCGCAACACTCAAAACAGACTTAACAAATTTGGTTGCAGCGCTCAGCGCACAACAAAAGGGCGTTGATGTTATTGAAGGTTTTTCTCGGCTCGACGCGCTTAACAGGATCGGCAATCAGGTATTTTCAGTTGACCCAGGTCTTGCCGAGAATTACGTTAACATCAATTCGCCGGTAAATTATCCGCCTATTTGGACGTCGTCTTGGTTCGATTGGGTGCAGTATGACGGCTCAATCATGCAACCACTCATCCGAAATACCGGCGAGGCGATGGGTACAGCCGCCCACACTAATCTAACCGCGCCTGTAAACGCAGGGCGCTTCAGCACAGCAACACCCCTGCGTAACCTACAATGGATCGAAGATACGCTCGCCGGTAAAACACCGCCGCTAGCGAAAAAAGTTTTTACAGGTTTAAGAGCACCCAATTGGCCTGACGCTTTTGGAGCATTAGACACAGACAAGGTTGCTAAGGGTGAAGTGCTGTACGCGCGTTATTGCAAAAAATGTCACCTGCCTGCGCTGACTGAAGCGGTCGAATCGGGCAAAGCCCCTGATTCGCCACTGTGGGACCACTTTGAACCAATACAATGGTGGGATGGCGACGAACTACTCTCAACCAAACAAAACGTATTGAAAATGAAAATTGTACATCAGTCATATATAGGTACAGACCCAGGACAGGGTAATGTACTTGCCCTTCGCAAGATAAACACAGCCGCCATAGCCGACAATAATCCCGCCGGCATACCACAGCGCGCCGGGCTTGGCATCGATGTCAAAGTATGCGGTAAGAAATCCGCTACGGATCAAAACAGCCCATTGGTAACAACGACCGTTACGGACAACCCACTACTTGCCTATCCACTAGCTTTAGGCGCATTAGTCCAACTTGGTATCGACCAGTGGTTTATATCGGATCGCACACCGGAACAAGAGAAATTGTTAATTGAAGGTAAGAGACCTAACTGCCTTCAAGCGGGCTTGGGTTATAAGGCGAGACCTCTCAACGGTATTTGGGCGACGGCACCCTTCCTTCACAATGGTTCAGTGCCAACATTGCGGCATCTATTGGGCAACCCTGAGGACCGGCCCGATTCATTCTTGCTCGGCGATCCGACATTCGACACGGTTAACGTCGGCATCACAGCAATGGTGACGAAAGACAAACAAAACACCTACAGCCGCGATGGCTATTTTATTATGCGAACTGACATTCCCGGCAACAGTAATCGCGGCCATGAATTCAAGCAGACCTCTGGTAACGGACGAATAGGACCAGCGCTAAGTGATGTTGAAATACAATCACTTATAGAGTTTCTTAAGTCAATTTAAAATTTTTCCCAATTGAACCTACGTGCAACATAACATCTACATTATGATTGGCTTATCAGCTAATCGCGTAAGCTTTCGCTAACCAAAAAGCGACAGTCACAGGATATTTTAGATCTATGGATAGTTCACCGACAAGAGTAATGGTTATTTTCACTTTGCTGGGCGCTGGCGCAATTGGCGGATTTGGGGTACATCGCTTGCTCAGTGCCGAGTATGGTATCGCGAGTTTTGATTTTTTCGTCGCCCTATCTTTTCTCTCTCTCGGCTACTATACCCACAAAACCGGCAAAGATGGTCTTGCACGCTTTTTAAGCGCCGCCATTGCTGCAGTGGGTCCGTTAGTTTTTATAAAAGCATTCGATGACTCTGGGCTCTATTGGGTTTATTCCTCAACAATTATTATCTACTACCTTGTTCCCTATCGATGGGCGATGGGTTTCAATGCTGTCATGCTGCTTTCTATGAGTTCCATTTTTTGGGATACGATTGACCACGGAGGCCAGTTCTACTCGTTTCTCGTCACCATCGGACTGATCAATGGTTTCTCTTTAATGTTCGCTTTGAACGAAGAACGTAGCCGTATGAAGCTCAAGGCGCTATCCATTCGAGACGATCTAACGAATATCGGTAACCGGCGCGCATTTTCCGCAAGAATATTGGAGATCATCAACAAGAACAAACGCTATGGTTTGAATGCTTGTCTGGTCTGTATCGACATCGACAAATTCAAAGATATCAACGATTCATTAGGCCACGGCGCGGGCGACACGGCGATCAAAAAACTCTCAAGTTTTATCACCGGCATGCTGCGTGAAAGTGACGAAGTCTTTCGAATAGGCGGCGACGAGTTTGTGATCATCGCCGAAGGCGCCGATCAAGATTCAGGCACTCAACTGACAGAGAAAATTCGTCAGGCGGTTGAAGAAGAAGAATTTATTCCCGGCCGACCTCTAACAATTTCTTTAGGGGCATCGATTTTGAAAGACACTGATACGCCAGAGAGCTGGTTGTCTCGCGCAGATGAGCAGTTGTACAAAGCAAAATCATCGGGACGAAACCAAGTTTACTTCGACGGTGAAATCATACCAGTAAATGGTTAGATCAAGATCAAGCGGAATTGACAGTTACCCTCGCGGATCGGTGGTGCGCCCGAAGTAAGATGCGCCTTTGGCATTGAAGAAACCAAAGTCTTTCGCTGGATAAGGGTTATTGCGGCCAATTAGATGCGCAAATCGAGGCGGGTTTCGAACGACAACTTCATCGCTAATAACACTATTTAGATCTTCCTGCGGTCTTACATACATCCGATTAAAATAGACTGTCATCCCGACTCGTTCGCCTGGCATTGTCCTGGCACCCGCGCTGTGCCAAAGGTTTCCATTGAATACAGCCACGGAGCCTTTCTTTGCTTCCATGGGTATTGCTTGTTTGATTGCACCGGGAGATGGATTGTTCTGCCGTTTATGCGAACCAGGAATCACCAAGGTAGCGCCGGATTCAAGTGAAAAGTCATCCGTTACCCACATCATGTTACTCGCCACTGAGGCTGCAGGAATCGGCTCTGGTACCATTGGGGCATCCGTGTGCATCCCCTGAGGCGGATCTCCCTCACACCTAACATGACCATGGTTACTGCTAATCTGGCAACTCTCCCCCATCAGATAAGTGATTAGCGCCAAGGGCTTTTCAGCCATTACCGCTTCTTCAAATATCCTGCCGCGGGCCAATAGCCAAGCAACAAGGTAACTACTCCCTTTCGGGCCGGATAATGGAATACGCTTACCTGCGGCGCGATCTTCTTCGCCGAGTCTTAATATGGTTTCCCGTAACTCATCAAAGAACGCAAGCGGCTTAACATTTTCTAAGATCGTGTAACCATAAAGCTCAAGTTCCAAGACATTGCGCTCTAGACCAAGCCGAATGATCTCATCGCGCATCCGATCTAAGCGCTTGTGCGACTCAATCATTGTTGGATGTCGCTGATCTGTATCACCTAATTGTTTTTGGCTAGCCATAACCCGAACCTTTAAACTGATTATCGATCAATGAGATAGATCGCTTTCTCGTCACAACCGCTCACCGTGCTAATTTAGCGCTATTGTACAAAATGCGCTAGTCTCGCGATCCGTCACTACAGTTGACCTAACCAAATGCCCTGCAGTCTGTCAATGTCATAGGCCTTTACGGTGTTGTAACGTCATGCAAAACCCTAAATTCTAAGCCTGCTTTACGATGCACAATAGCAGCCTGATATTCGCTTGAGTTGAACATGTCCAGATACGCGCTTCTGCTAGGGTAGTGAACGATAATTATCTCGTCATAATGCTGAGATTCATCGCCCACGAATAAGTGATCGCAAACGCCTCGGTAGGCCAATCTGCCGCCCAACGCGCGTATTTTTGGCAGCACAACTTTGCCATATTCGTTATAGGCCTCTCGCCCCGTCCTGCCCTTAGCACTCTCGAGGGCAGACTCATAACGCGCCACATCGCGATACTTCAATAGGTTAATCATGTCAAAGGCAACATCCGGATCAGACGCTGCAATTTCATCTAATTGCGATTTTGTTGGTTCTGTCGATCTCATTGTCATTACCCGTTTTAGTTATTCAAATAGTGCCAGTCCGACTTTAGTCTTAAACTCACTGGATGGAGCCGCTGTGTGGCAAGCCCTGCAAGCCATCTCAACGCACAGTTACGCGCATACGCGTGGGACTAAACCTCTGATTCAGCTAGATTAGTCACGGTTAGCTCCGATTAAGCCCAAGCTCACGTTGCATTTTCTTAGTTAAACCTAAAGAAACAATTCGATGTGACTCAGCAATATAGTATTTGAGTTTTTTGTCCGTTTTTTGCATCGTTTCATGTTGCTGTATCCACTGCATACCCCGCGATGCCAAATAGGGAGCAGGCCTAAAGCCTATAGCGTCATGTAGCATCTCAAAGTGAATATCTGAAACTTTAAAGGTGAATGCAGCTTGATCAGACTTCTGCCAGCCGCCAATCGCAAATACTTTGCCGCCGACCTTCCATACATGGGCGCCACCCCATTGCATAACGTGTGAAGTAGCCGTCAACGAGCAACAGTATTTATTAAAGGCATCATAAGTCATCGAGTTGTCACTCTTAGTTGATCACACGATAGACAATCTCGGAAAAACCACCTTTCGATCGGCATCACCGTGACGTGTATGTGCGTCAGTAAGCCAAGGTTAAGCAGACAACCCACCTGCTTGCCGCCGCCAATGACCCAAAGGCATTCAACACCCGCTATAAAGCCATCTAGACTGGTCGCCACATAATAAATCGATTTCATATATGCCCCTCGATACATAACACCGAGCAACAATGTCATGAAGGCAACCAAAATTCACCGGACTACATTATTTTGTGATTCGATATTGCTCAACGATAGCC
>Ga0209815_1000904_pt1 | contig 20843 bp, 32 predicted proteins | sample CoawatmetaG00DNA_FD_187507 | JGI IMG/M metagenome (GOLD analysis project Ga0209815, IMG submission 187507) | Marine microbial communities from the West Antarctic Peninsula - Coastal water metaG002-DNA (SPAdes) (version 2) | ecosystem: Environmental > Aquatic > Marine > Coastal ...
ATTTAGTGTACACAGTTTAGTACAAGACATCTCATATATCTCATTATATATACCCCTAACCCAATCTTTTAGTATTTCAGACGTCCAATCAGTTGTTTTATATAATCGCGGGGCTGACAGCAGAATAAACGGCTTTCAAATCGAATTATACAACCGTAGTAGTGGTTTTACGCCAGGAGTCAATGTACTTTATACGATGCCAATCAATACCAATGATTTTGTGTACAGGTTTGACCTACCCAGTATTTCCACGTATTCCTTAGGATTTTCGTTAGACGACTCGCAAACCTTGATCAAAGATATCACGGTGTCGGATAATTATTTTAGCAACACGTTATTGAAAGTGGATGGAAATGTGGAGTTTGGTGGAGGATTGAGTGTCGCTGGTAACTTGGACGTGTCGGGTGACTTGAATGTAAATGGAAACATTTACTTAAATAAAACCAATTATTTTGATACGATTGTGATAAGACGATTTAATGAAGCAGACACTACTTTTATCAATTTGAATGAATTACAAGTTTGGGTGAATGGTTCTAATATATTATTTCCAAACTCTGCTTCTTTAACAGGTTATTTTGCTTTATGGTCTAATAAACAGATTGACCGTGGGTATTCATACGATTCTCCTGTTTCTAACATGTATAACAATGTAATTGAAGCAGATTTCGGAACACATAGTGTGTCAGGAGCAAATGCTCTCATAATAAAAAACATTCCCTTGACATCTATAAACGAGATACAAGCAATTGTTTTGTATAATAGAATTACTTCATCACAACGAGCAATAGGACTTTTTTTTGAACTCTACAACTCTACAAATGACCCTAACTTAACAGAAGTTTTGGCGAATACGAATGTTATAACCAGTAGTGCTTTAAGATACAGATATAACTTTCCTTCCCTATCTACTTATACGGGTTCTTTTGCTACTGCTAACTCAACTACAAATATTGTGAGTAATAGTATTGCTTCAACCGAAGAGGCGAATGTTATCTCTTTTTCTACTGCAATCATAGGTGAAGTTTGGGGAGGCGATTTAACTGTAAGCGGTGTCATAAATCAAACAGGTGCGTCTTGGTCGCTTGGCGGATCTGATAATGGTGCTCTGGTTAATTCACCATATTCACAATACTCAAATATACCTTTTGTGGTAAAGCAAACCCCCGAAGTAAATTGTATTTACGATACAGTCGCGAGAAATATTATAATTCAAAAAAGCGGTAAATATTTAGTTAATTTTGGAGCGACGAGTCTAAATAATAGTTCGCCTATAGAAATTCACCTTAAAATAAATAATGTTGTTATCTATAGGGCGATTTCTTATAGTATGTCTGGTGAGAGGATAGTTGGTGCTTCCATACTATTATATTTTGGAGTTGGTGATATTATTTATCTATATTTATATCAAGGTAATATGAATCAAAGTGAAATTTTTAGACATTTCAACGGTTATTTAATTGGTTAACCAGGCTTTAGAAAATATACAGCCTTAAAACGTTTCGTTTTGCTATACTTTTTTAAAAGTATATATCTAATGGACTATCCAAAGATTTTATCAAAATATTATGGTGATAAAAGTTGGTCGTGTAGAGACACTTATGAAAGTATAGAATGGATTGATACAACAGAGAAACCAACCCAAGAGAAGTTGAATGATTTGTATGAATTGCTTTTAGTAGATGAAATGCGAGAAAAACGCAACCAATTGTTAAAAGAGAGTGATTTTAGAGTAGTCGTGGACTATGATTACCCTACCAAAGACCTATGGATTACTTATCGCCAAACACTACGAGATTTTCCAGAAGGTTGGGTGAAAGATATGGAATTTCCTGAAAGTCCAACTTAAATTCTTGTTTTTAAGAATATTTTAATAGAAACTCTTCCTCTAATTTTTACATAATCAACAACTCGAAGTCCTACGCAAGAATTACTTTTTACCTAAGTAGAAACCCTGCAATTATGTATCCATTTTTACATAAAATATCTTAAACTATAATTTAATGTTGTCCCAGCACATCGAAAACGAATGATACTTAAGGACCCTTAAAAACCCCAAGAGTCTGCACTTCGACTATCCGCCATGAGAACCATATCAAGGGATTACATGGACCGTTCGAATAAAGGAAAACTCAAAGAAAAAATCTATAAAATGAGGACTTGCTCTATGAACTCAGTGATAAGACGCTTCGTATGAAAGAAGTTCAAAACAACTACAAAACAGAGGGTTCTAGCCGCAAGTGGCTACCAAATTAGGCGTTGATTTGAAGTCGTTCTAAGAGTTAGAATACTTTGTGGCGATTTTTGAAAGATAGAAACATTGAAGTGTCCGCTACGAAACCACTAAACCCTTATCAACCACCAACCCACAACCCACGACCCACCCACAACCCACAACACAACCACGACACAACCAACACAACCACCAACCCATAACACATCCACCCACAACCAACCCACAACCACCAACCACCTAAACCCACCACCCATATATTTCACATTTGGCTCAACCTTTTTTAAAGGTTGAATATATGGATTACCGACGAGCTATAGGAGAAATGTATCCAACCGCCAGATTTTTAATAGAAGAGACCTACGATAGTTTAGTATGGTGGGATGTTCAACCAAAACCGACCGACGCCGAGATAATCGCGTATTACGAGAAGTCTAAAACCGAATGGGCATTTATACAAATGAAATATCATCGTAATAGCCTTCTTGTAGGGTGCGACTTTTGCGCCCTTCCGGACTATCCCGATAGAGACAAATGGGTCGTCTATAGGCAGTTGTTACGGGACTTGCCTGTGAATTGGACGATCGATACACCCTTTCCAACCCCGCCTTAAACCACAACACAACCAACCACCAACCCAACAACCCACCAACCCACAACCCACCAACCCACCAACCACAACACAACCCACAACCACCAACCCACAACCCACAATCAACCACAACACACAACACACAACCCAACAACCCAACAACCCACAACCAACCCACAACCCAACCCACAACCACAACCAACCCAACAACCCACCAACCACAACCCACAACCACCAAATCACCCGTTTTGGCTCAACCTTTTTTAAAGGTTGAATATATGAAGAGAAAACGAATATCTGTGGTTGGTCCTTCTAGCGAATTTAATACAATACAACAACTTGTATTAAGCGACCCCGAAGAGGTGCAAGTGGATTCTCTAACAATTTCAAATACAGACTTAACCTACATCCGTGCTTTCCCGGACGGTGTAGAAGAAATTAATTGCGAAAACAATAGCGCTTTAACCGAACTACCAGAACTGCCCGATTCTCTACAATATTTTTCGTGTAATTATAACAAGCTAACGTCCTTGCCGGAACAAGACGAGGGAGAATTAATAAAGGTGGGATGTGTAGGCAACCTCTTAACGGATTTGCCTCTTATGCCGACGGTGACCAGCCTAGACGCGCGCGACAATAAAATGAAAAAGTTCCCGAATGTGGCGCCCGGATTGCGTGAGTTATATTTATCCGGAAATCCATTTTCAAAAAAAATGACTGAATTAAAGCGATTTGCCAAGTATATAAGAGAAAATAATTGTGACCACGATTTAGACACCATGATAGATTTAAAGTCCTTTCGCGCCCTACAGTTAGCCTCAAAATCAGGAACGTTTCGAAATATTCCCCGCGAACTACAGATTTATATGGAAGGATTTATAGCCGGTAAACCGAAAACACGCAAGAGGCGTTCAAAAAATTGAAAGATTTAGTAGATTTAGATTAAAATGAATCGAGAAAAATTTCTAGAACAAAAACTGAAAGAGTTGACGAACCTTCCTTTACGAGGTCCGTCACCGGGCGCAAGGTCATCTTTTGAGTAGCGAAATATATCAATTTGCTGAATTTTATCTTACGTGTGAGCCAAACCCTTCGCGCCCGAAGGTCGGGTTGATCGGGAACAAGATTGCGGAGTTTATGGTGCCGTTTGGCATTCCATGCGCCTATGCCTTGAGTCAATTTTGTATTATTTTAAAGAAAAAGAAAAAGATCATACATAATTTCCGTTACGCTCCAAAGCACGATATACATATTTGGAGGAAAACTCTTCCGGGTGATATGTCTCTGGAAAAGTTTAAACGCGAATTGTATATAAAATTTAAATAATCTACATATATATGTCTTTTATAGTGGAGGTTCCTTCCGCATTTTCTAAATCGGTTCAAATCCCCAATCGCCTAGGAAACACCACGCTGACCGGAAACGAGACCATTCACGGCGGGTTGGTGGTGAACGGTTCTTTTACGCTGGGTGGCACCAGCAATCAAAACCAAGATATTATATACAATTCTTTGGACATCTCGAACAACCTTATGGTCCGCGGCAATGCTGAAGTGAAAGGTTCGTTGGACGTGTCAGGTATAAATATTTACCAATTTTTGTTGGATATTTCTAATCGTGTAGTCGCATTAGAGGGATAAAATAATATATATATATATGTCCTTCGTAGTAGAAATACCGTCCGCATTTACAAAATCAGTCCAAATCCCCAATCGTCTAGGAAACACTACGCTGACCGGAAACGAGACGATTCACGGCAGTGTGATAGTCAATGGGTCTTTAACGTTGGACGGGGTAGGTTCTAATTCCGGAGAGCCTGTATACGATTCCATAAAAGTTACGAACGACATAGAAGTCGGCGGGAACATTTTGAGTTCTCGTTTTAGCGCAGTCAAGATAATAGACAATCTATTCGGACAATTTATTGACAACTCGTCTCCGTCAAATGTAACCTTGGCGGAAGTGATTGTATATGGCGGAACATTACATATGAGCTTTGAATGTGGAGGATCTCGTACGGCTATAGGACTGGCGAATTACACGTTTGTATTAACACAAAATAGTCAAACGATAAAGTCCACGGTGGCGTCGTATTATTTTAATCAAGCAAACATATCACAATATTGGGCAAGAAATGATGTATACACGAATGTACCAGCCGGAACCTATATATTAAGTGTTTCTCGAAATGCTACTAATTTAAGACATGGGGTATCCGACTTTTTCAATGTTGTTTTAATAGAAAATCCTTTTTAATATATATATGTCCTTTGTGGTTGAAGTACCGTGTTTATTTACTAAACCGACCCAAATACCTTTCCGCTTAGGGAACACTGGTTTTATTGGCGAAGAGACCATACACGGTGGATGGATGGTCAATCAGTCAATCACATTGAATGGGTCCGGTACCGAAGCAGTCGAACGCGTGTACGACTCGTTCGATGTGTCCGGCGACTTAGTGGTCGGCGGAAACATCGTGACTTCACGATTTAGAAATATAGTGGTGAATGCCGCCAATGTGTTTCCGGGCGGCACTGGAACATCCGCTACATTGGCAACTCTTATATTAAATGGCGGAACCCTGTGCTTTAACTTTAAATGCAGCGGCTTATGTACCTCTCTTTTGGTGGCTAAATTTACCTTTGAGTTAATAAACTCTGAAAATATAGCAATACGCTCAACCGATGCTAGTTTTAAATTTTCTCACACATCTGTTCATCAATATTGGGGACGGAACGATGTGTATAGTGGGGTCACAGCCGGGACCTATACATTGCGCGTTACTAGAAATAGCACCTCTCTACGACACGATCAGAACGACATATTCAATGTGACCCTCACTGAATATCCGTTTAATGCGTAGGGGCGAATCGCCTTATTCGTCTAACGCATACCAAAATAGAAGGCGATTATACCCGCGAAACGCCCAGAAATGAGGGCAAATACTAGAAATGAGTCGGAAAACAGAGAAACCAGTCTTAAAATGTTTGGGTCATGGTGTCCCACAGTTCGGCATTCTCATACGTCCAATCTTTAGGAATCGTCATGTTATAACTTCCTTTGGATAATATATAATGTTCGCCTGCGTCTTTTAGTTTGTTAAACACCACCATTTTATGAAACGCTTCGCCAAACATGGTGTCCACTTGTCGTCCGCGAATGTAATAGTCTGGCTTGGGGTAGTGGATGGGCGGGCACGAGATCGCTTCGTAGGTTCCGTCGTCGTTGTCTTCTATAATTAAATAAAGTGGTTCGTACTCTTGCGCGTCTTTGGGCAACAATACAAAGACCCCCGCCTCAAGATTAGACACACGCTCCGCACCGCGCCGGGCTCCGGCTCGTCTCGCTGGTTTCTTCGCTCGGGTCTTCGCTCGTCTCTTCGATCGGGTCTTCGCTCGGCTGTTCATTATATAAATTGAAATAAAAAAAAATAAACTCTAGACACCATGGCGTATTATATCACAGGGGCTGGATATGAACTCGACTACGAGGATTTGGTGTACGCGGACCAACACTTAGACCCGGTGGGCTATTTGTTTCGCTTTTTCGGTCTGGGACATCGCGCGCCATTGTTTGCCTACGAGCAAATCGACCTCGCGTGTGTGTTTATGCTGGAACAGCACGACTTAGATGACCTAGGATTCGACGCACTTGAACAAGAATATTTTATAGAATTAAAAACCGCCTTAGAAGACGCCTAAAAAAAATATATTTTTTATAGAGGAAAACAGGTTTAGCCCGCCGTATTGGCTTCCCCCAAACAGATTTGGCATTCGCGCACACATGTCGCCAATTGCATGTTGCTGAGATTCATCGCAACCACACGCGGGTGTTCGCAAATGAGCATGTAGTTGTGTCCGCCGCCAAACATAAACCCTTGAATGACGTTAAAATACCGAACCCAATCCACCAAATTCAATTCCAAAATCACTTGTAGCAGACGGATCATGTCGTCGCTTGTGTTGCGATAATGGTTCAACACGTAGTTCACCGCCTGGTTGGTATCATTGATGACGCGATCCATACATTAGGATTAATAAAATATCTTTTTCAATTTTTCAACCTTTGGGAAAGGTTGAGCCAAATCGGTGGTTTGGTGTGGATTTGTTTGGTGTGGATGGGTTTGGGATTGGGTTGTGGGTTGGTGTAGGATTGGGTGTAGGATTGTAGGATAAAAAATATTGTTTATTCGCCGAAACCAATCCGTCACATCGTTGACTTCTTCGGTAATATTTTCCGGATACTTCCCGTCTGATTCGACCTGAGCGGCGCGGTAGGTCGCCATCTTGAGCTTTACTTCATAAATCTTACTTAAATTTAGATAAGGAGACAAATTTGTCTCAAAACCCTTTCTTAAAGACAGAATTCAGTTCGGATACAATCTCCTCAAACCGGGTCGCGTTATGGCTTATATTTCGCGGAATGATGACATGAGCGTCTTCGGTCGCATACACGGCGATTTCAAAGCATTCGTCTTGGTCAAAGAACCAAATGTAATGTTCGTGGACGATGCCTAAGGTGTCTAAAATCCTCTCGATTTCATAGACAATCACGTCCAGCGGTTGGTCCGTGGTGAGGCTGTGCGCGCCGAGACGAAGGTAAAACGGTAGTAAAATCGCCATACATTAGACACCACGTTCAATCGCCATCAATTTAAAAATTGAAATGGATTTATAGAGAGAGGAACACCAAGATGACGCACAAAGTCATTACAGCAACTTATCCGGGGTCGGAACATCACTTTGTCGTGCCTAAGGGATGGATTTTGGCGGACATTTGTATCAAACACGGGCTCTTGTACCATAAGGGCGTAGTACAAAATGTCCCGCAAACAGAAAGCGAGGACGATACAATCCCAGAGGATGTCCGCGAAGACGTAGTGGATGTGTCTGACTTATTTGAATGTGAAGAAGCCCTATAAACCTATATTGTGAAGCCCTATATTTTTTATCTCTGCTTTTAAAAATCCCTCTATGGCGCCTTGCGCGTAGTATCCCATGGCGGTGTCTCGGTCAATCAGAGACAAATCTGCCGAGGCGTAACCCGCACGAGGTTGACCCGATAGTTGTCTAAGTCAGGCGCGAAGGTGGCGTCTAGACAACCATACACCGGGTCTTTTCTATGGGCGCCCATAAAGCCTGGAATGAAACACGCCGCCACAAGACAATCGACTAGGTCTTGTCCCAAGAGTTTACGATTTTTGTTTTATACCACGCGCTTGGATCGCTTAAGGCGATGTGTACATAATTGGAGGCTCGTAGGTGGGCGTCACAAGGCAGCAAGGTCTCTACAAAGCGCCTTAAGGCGTCCCCGACGGCGCCAAATGTACAGTCCGATAAAACGGCGAGTGCCGCGTCAAGGACATCGTCTACGTCGCACGTCAAGAGAACGCACACTAGGGCGCCGGCACTATAGCCGTCTAACGAAGCAGGACGTGGAATACCAAAACGCCGCGAACCCCCCGCCGTCGATCCACACGTCCATATAGTTTGGCGTCAAAAAAAAAAGGTGTCCACCACCACCCTTTTTTTATGTTTTTTTACAAGATTTCCGGCTTGGATTTCTTGTTGAGGAATACCTTCCAGAAGAAGGGCTCACCCGTGACAGGGTTCACCTTGTTGTCAGGCTTTAGCTTGAAGAACGGCGTCTCGTCGTCAAGCTTGGACCACTTGCCACCACCAATGTCTGGGTCCACCGGCATGTCGTGGAAGTGCACGAAGCAGAGGTTGTACTTCTTGCCGTCTTTCTCCATGGGCACCAGCTGAACGTCTTTCACGCAGTCGCACTCGAACAAGTCATTGAACACATGCGTGACCTTGCCCTCCGTGACAAAGCTCATCAAGTAGGGGATGCAAAACGAAGGAACAGACATGTTACAGACTGTATGAACTTACTCTAAGGATTTAATGATTTCAATTTTTACGACTAGCGTTTGGTGTCAAAAAAAAAGGTGTCCGCCACCACCCCTTTTTTTATGTTTTTATGCCAAGATTTCCGGCTTGGATTTCTTGTTGAGGAATACCTTCCAGAAGAAGGGCTCACCCGTGACAGGGTTCACCTTGTTGTCAGGCTTCAACTTGAAGAACGGCGTCTCCTCGTCAAGCTTGGACCACTTGCCACCACCAATGTCTGGGTCCACCGGCATGTCGTGGAAGTGCACGAAGCAGAGGTTGTACTTCTTGCCGTCTTTCTCCATGGGCACCAGCTGAACGTCTTTCACGCAGTCGCAGTCGAACAAGTCATTGAACACATGTGTGACCTTGCCCACCGTGACAAAGCTCATCAAGTAGGGGATGCAAAACGAAGGAACAGACATGTTACAGACTGTATGAACTTACTCTAAGGATTTAACGATTTCAATTTTTACGACTCGCGTTTGGTGTCAAAAAAAAAGGCGTCCACCACCGCCCCTTTTTTTATGTTTAGTCGCAACTTATCCACACGCCTTCCACTTCGTATTGGCACTCTTTCCAGCCGTTGCTTGATTTGCGGGTCGAGCCTTCTTGCACGTAGTGGGCTTGCGACATCGCGCTGAGAGATTTGAACCTTGTGCTTCCCGACAGGATGCTGTCAGACTCCGAGTCGTAGACGCCGAACAACGCGTTCTCCCCGATCTTCACCTTCTTGAGGATGGCGTCGTAGCGTTTGATGACATGCCGGACGCATTGACCGTCGCGGAAGCGCTGCGACATAACGTGGACGTTGGTCACTTCGGTCGGTTCGGGCGTCTGGACCCAAGACATTTGGTAGGTCTTGCCCTCCTTGTCCATGCGCCGGACATCTTTCAGATAGTCGAAAAAATCGTTGGAGACGCGAGTTGACATGTTGAATGCACTCGTTGAGACCCTCTCGTTGAATTGGGCGATTTCAATTTTTACGACCAGCGTAGGTCTCAAAAAAAAAGGTGTCCACCACCACCCCTTTTTTTGTTTAAAGCCACGTGTTGATTTGGCGCAGGCAGTCCGTAGGCATCGGGCTTCGGAGTGCGAACACGTTGAACGACCATTTTTTGCTGCCTTCGTAGGCGTTGATCCAGTTCTGCTTGAGGCGCTTGTCCGCGGTCATCACCACGTAATTCCTGGCGCATAGGGACTTGATTTCCGTCATCGAGTACTTGGACGCAGCTGACAACTGCTCCCCGCGGAGGTACGCCCAGATGCGCTCCACGTCCACGGCGATATTGTCCTTGCTCTCCGGGTCGTGCGTGTGAAGGTACCAGATGTAGTTGTAGTAGCGCACCGACGTGCTTTCGTCAAACCGACCCGACGGGTCTGCGCCGAAGGCGGATTTGGTGGCTTGGACGTACTTGCGTGCGCAAAGGATCTCCACGATCTCCTCGATTTGGCTCTCGGCGTCCCCGGACGCGACTGCGTTGTTGAGACGTTGAGCGAGGCTGTTCATGTTATCGACTCTGTGAACGTGGTATAGATGCTTCGTCGTTTCAATTTTTCCGCATTTGGCGTCAAACAGACGCATTTGGCGCCAAACAGACGCATTTGGCGCCAAACAGAAAAAATTGAAACCAAAAGACGCCTCCAGTCTGTTCATAGCATCCCCCAGCAAGTTCACCATGAACTGTTTTTTCTGCAAGAAGTCCGGTCACACGGTTTACCAGTGCCCCACGTGCCCGCCGTGCGCGCACTGCAAGAAGAAAGGACACAAGTCGGCTGCGTGCCACCAGAAGCCCCGGTTGGTGTACCGAACACCGAAGCCCGTCGCGCCCGTAGTGCCCGTAGTGCTCTTGTCGCTTGACGACGACGACGAACCCCCGCCCCCGATCCCGTGGTTCAACTGGGCGGACGAGGCTTAAAAAAACATAAAAAAAATGGGTGGTGGCGCACACCTTTTTTTTGACACCAAACGCTCGGGGCGTAAAAATTGAAAGTCTGAGGCATCCTAAGACCACGCACAGACTATCATCATGTTGGACCCACGCTTCTTGTCCAGCAAATTCACGATCGTCGACTCCAAGCTCAAAGCTCGCTACGGCACCCAGCCGTTTGTGTTCGGGGACAAGCAGTGGTCCAATATCTCGGCGTGGATCGAAAACGATCTCAAGTTCTCGGATCGCGTGCTCGAGACCGACGTGCTGGTCGCGCGCATGATGCACGCGGATTGCGACATCCGGGCAAAGAATCAGCGCATATGGATGGGGATTGTGTTGTGTGCGGCGCGCTCAGACCAAATGGTGGTGTTCTCCCACAAAGGCGAATTCGAGAAGTCCAAGTTGCCCAAGCTCCGCGCACGCACCTACAAACAAGGCATCTCGCTGTATGATCTCACCAAAATCATCCTCGACCACCGTGAAGAACTGGTGCGTTGGTCCCAAGCCAAAGCGGTCGTCGCGCCAGTCGTCGTGCCAGTCGTCGCGGCGCCAGTCGTCGTGCCAGTCGTGGCACCAGTCGTCGAGGCGCCCGTCGAGGTGTTGGACGACTGGGAAGATTTCGACGCGTAAACAAAAAAAAGGGGTGGCGGCGGACACCTTTTTTTTGACCTCAAACGTCTAGGCGTAAAAATTGAAATCATAAAATCACTCTATAGGTCCTCATAGCTTTCAAACCAGGCATCATGTCTGTTCTTGGCACCTCTCTCGATTCGTACACGTTTGAAGGGATGTCGGTGTTGGTGAAAGATCACAAGGTGACCTACAAGGCGATGTCTGCACTGTTGTTCGAGAAGTACCCCGAGATTGCGTCGGAGCTGATGGCGGAGCTGTTGTCCAAGGAGAAGACGGTGGTGGCGAACCCGATGACGGACGGGCAAAAGCAAAAGGCGACGCTGGCGCGCGAGACCCGGAAAGAGCACATGGGGCGGTTCAAGCTGACGAACCCCTCCGACGAGGAGCTCCAAGCTGAAAAGAAGCGCTACGATGCGGCGATCCGCAAGTCCAAGAAGATCGCCACCAACGTGGCAAAGCGCAAAGAAGAGGCGCAGAGCTCTGACGGCGAGTCGCTATAAAAAAACATAAAAAAGGGGTGGCGGCGGACACCTTTTTTTTGACACCAAACGCTGGTCGTAAAAATTGAACCAGTTCTTTCTACGATAGTTAGAGCAGATATGCCGCCAGTAATCAAGTACGTCGCCTATGGGCTTTTTCAGCAACCCGACCCACCACGATCACAAGCGGACCAAGCCAGAGAACTAGCCAAGGCGTGGAATAAAGATCGCCCGAAAGGAAGCCCGTTCATCATCCGGGTATCCAAGTAGAAAAAAAGGGGTGGTGGTGGACACCTTTTTTTATGAAAATTGAAACACCGCGTCCGCATAGAGAGACGCATGGCGCCTACGAACAAAGAGATGGTTGCGTTGCTTTTTGTGAAACACCCGAAGCTCGCGGCGGAACTGCTTACCCAGCTCCTGCGCAAGCCGCGAGCGCCCCGACGCCCGAGATCGCCACGACGCCCGAGATCGCCTACTCATCCACCGCCTCCTTTGTCGCCTGAGACGGAGGTTCGGCAAATCTTCTTCAAGACCATCTGCGACAATATAGCCAAGCGCATCGAAGCAGAGCGCGAATAAAACAAAAAAAAGGTGGCGGCGGACACTTTTTTTTTATAAAAAAATATTTGGCGTCTACCCGCGAAAGTGGGCACGGCACATGGGGCAACGCAACGTTTGTAATTTATCCTGGCAAAATCTACATAAATAGTGTCCACAACTGGTCTTCGTCACGCAGTTTTCCAAACACACACAGCACTCGTCGCCCAAGTTTGTAGACCCGAACGGACCCAAACCAAAGTTATCTTTCTCTAGGTTGTATTTTAACTGAGGTCCTGTGAATCTAAACGCACGCAAATCGTTTGCCGAGTGTATATCGACTTGAAACATCAGACGGGAAGTCCAGACATCGCATATGCGTAGGCGCAACGCGTGGGTTGACCTATATTCCAATCTAGTTTTTACGCGAATATGGTCTATCGTTTCAATGTCTAAATAAATCGGTGTCTGGTCGTCTGTCGTCATGTGGCTCCATAGGCTGTCGTATAGGTCTGGGATGCCTTCCAGTTCTGGCATCTCGTATTCATCCGAACTATCGTCCGACATCTCGTCCATTGGAATGTTGCGTAGAACTTTCAATTTTTTAAAATTGAATACAAATCGGTTCAAAGGAAGTCTATATGTCCCCTGTATTTGCGGAGATCGAGTTGTCACCAGGCGACGAAAGTGCTGACGTGATCATCCATGATGTTGTAGATATTTTGGCAAGTTCCTATTGCGAAAATAAGATGGCGTTCTTAGTGGTCCGTTATCCAAACGGCGATGTTGCAAAGTATAGTATGCTTAAGACGTGCGACCTATTTCATGCTTGGATAGTGGAGAATTTTAAAATGGAGTTGAGGCGTGTAAACCCGAATCGAGAGGTATTTGTGAATAAGTTTTATTTAAGCACAGAAGATATGTTGAAAACGATGCTCTGAATTTAAATTGAAAGGATTGACATATTTTTTTTAGAACTCATGTTGCGCTTAAAGTTTCCGCTTGACCACTGGTGTGCCGGTCAATTCACCATAGACGGGCGGGATTTGTCATCCAATCCAAACGCGGTGTCCCTGTTGGAAGAGAATCCAACCTGGATAAATTGGGACATGTTGTGTCTGAATCCGAACGCAATGCACTTGATACAACGAAACCTGTCTAATATCAATTGGTCTTTATTGTCTTTGAATCCGAACGCGATGTTCTTGATAGAAAAGAATCTAGACAAAGCCGACTGGAATTTTTTGTCCGGAAATCCAAGCGCGATGTACCTATTGAAAGAAACGAAAAACATTAATTGGCGACATCTCTCTTCCAATCCAGCGGCGATGTCTATGCTTCGAGAGAATCCAGACAAAATCCACTGGGACATGTTGTCAGGAAATCCATCCGCGATGTCTATGCTTCAAGAGAATCCTGACAAAATCCATTGGAACTGGATGTCGGGTAATCCATCTGCTATGTCAATGCTTCAAGAGAATCCAGAAAAAATCCACTGGGACGTGTTATCAGGAAATCCCGCAGCGGTCGAGATGCTTCAAGAGAACACAGACAAACTATATTGGCGCGCGCTGTCGTCGAACCCGAACGCGATGGCTATTTTGGAAACGAACCTACTGCGTGTAAATAAAAGGGAGATGGCGACCAACCCCAGTCTATTTACCTACGATTACGAGACTATGATAAAGAAGACGTCACGCTACAAGGAAGAACTGATTCAAACGTGTCTACACCCGAAGCGGTTTGAGAAATACTTGTACGAATACAACTACGACTTGGGAACAGACGACCCTTTCAACCTTTAGGAAAGGTTGAGTCAAACGGCTGAGACAAAACGAAAATAAACCCCACAAACCACCAATCCACAAACCACCAATCCACCAACAAAACACCCACAAACCAGCCACGTTTGGCTCAACCCTTTACTAAAGGTTGGAATGTTTGGCTCAACCTTTCCTAAAGGTTGATAAATTGAAATTAGGTTGGACTATTTTTTTATGGATAAATGTTGCGCTTAAGGTTTCCACATTGGTTCGACCAATCCCGTAGGCATCTTTTGTCTCTCAATCCGAACGCCATCCGCTTGTTGGAAGAGAACCCAAAGTGGATAGATTGGGAGCTCTTGTGTCTGAATCCTAACGCAATACACTTAATAGAAAACACCCTGAATCCTAACGCAATCCACTTGATAGAAAATACAACCGGTATCGATTGGTATGCTTTGTCTTCGAATCCGAATGCGATGGGTCTCTTGGAAAAGCATCTAGACAAGGTCGACTGGTGTAGCTTGTCGGGAAATCCCGGCGCAATACGCCTATTGTCTGACCATCCGGATAAAATCCAATGGCGCGCTCTCTCCGGTAATCCGGCGGCGCTTTCTCTTCTAGAAGAAAATCCAGACAAAATTCATTGGTGTGTATTGCGTCATTTGTATTTCTTACACGGGGACCCGAACATCCCCCGTCTTTTTGAAAAGAATGGGCTTCGTGTATTGGAAACGTCCATTGTGTCGGCAGCCTTCTCCACGAACGTCGAGACCATTTTGGAAAATGTGGATCATTTGACTTGGTCGGATTGGTATTATTTGTGCGCCCGTCCAGATATGATACCAATCCTTCAAGAGAATCAAGACAAGATACATTGGCACGTATTGTGTTCGAATCCGAACGCGATGTCTATATTGGAAAAAAACCTAGACAAGATAACCTGGCGAGAGTTTTCGTCGAATCCAAGTATATTTGCCTATGATTACGACGCCATGAAAGAGAAGACGTCGCTCTACAAGGAAGAACTGATTCAAATGTGTCTACACCCGAAGCGGTTCGCAAAATACTTGTACGAATACAACTACGACTTGGGAACGGACGACCCTTTCAACCTTTAGGAAAGGTTGAGCCAAACGCGGCGGGTTTGTGGGTGTTTTGTGGATTGGTTTGTGGGTTGGTTTGTGGGTTGGTGGATTGGTTTGTGGGTTGGTGGGTTTATTTTTTTTTATGATTTTCATATCAACCCTCCTAAAGGTTGGAATGTTTGGCTCAACCTTTCCTAAAGGTTGAAAAGGTTGATAAATTGAAAAGGTTTTGAATATTTTTATTCGGTATGTTGCGGTTAAAGTTTCCGCTCGACCACTGGTCCGCCAGTCGGAATGCCATACGCGCGCACCTTTTGTCTGCGAATCCAAACGCCATCCGCTGGTTGGAAGAGAATCCGGAATGTATCGATTATGGACTCTTGTGTCTGAATCCTAACGCGATGCACTTGATTCAAAGGAATTTTGATAAAATCAATTGGTGTGCGTTGTCTTCGAATCCGAGTGCGATGCCTCTATTGGAGAAGCATGTAGACAAAGTAGACTGGTGTAGTTTGTCAATAAATCCGTGTGCGATTCACCTATTGTCCGAGAACTTGGGTAAAATCAATTGGAACTTTCTCTCTGGTAATCCAGCAGCGGTTTCCATTCTAGAAGCGAATCCTCACCAAATCAATTGGAGTGTATTGCGTAGGAATCCGAACGCCATCCACCTGTTTGAAAAGAATGGTCTTCCACCACAGCCCTTCGACGAGATACTTGTCTCATCGAACGTGAGTGCCATTGTGGAATGGGGTGTGGAGTATTTGTCCAATAGCGATTGGCGTTATTTGTCCATGAACCCGGACGTCATCGACCTACTAGAAAATAATCTGGACAAAGTGCACTGGGGTCAGTTGTCTCGAAACCCGAACGCCATGGGTATATTGGAAAAGCATCTAGACAAAATAGCTTGGAGCGAGTTTTCAACCAATCCCAGTATATTTGCCTATGATTACGACGCGATGAAAGAGAAGACGTCACTCTACAAGGAAGAACTGATTCAAATGTGTCTACACCCGAAGCGGTTTGCGAAATACTTGTACGAATACAACTACGACTTGGGCGATGATTCCAACCATTTCAACCTTTAGGAAAGGTTGAGCCAAACGTGGATTGGTTGGTGGATTGGTTTGTGGATTGGTTTGTGGATTGGTGGGTTGGTTTGTGGATTGGTTTGTGGATTGGTTTGTGGGTTTGTGGATTGGTTTGTGGGTTTATTTTTTATGATTTTCGTATCAACCCTCCTAAAGGTTGGAATGTTTGGCTCAACCTTTCCTAAAGGTTGAAATGGTTGAAATGTTGAATAAATTGAATAAGTTTTTAATATGTTTATGGTTTATGTTGCGGTTAAAGTTTCCGCTCGACCTCTTGGACCGCAACGGGTTATGCTCCAATCCCAACGCCGTGGATCTATTGGAAGCGAATCCCGAGTGGATAGATTGGAACATCTTGTCTTGTAATCCGAACGGCATCCGACTATTGGAAAAGAATCGTCGCTGGATTCATTGGAAGCTCTTGTCTTCGAATCCGGGAGCAATCGACCTTTTGGAACAAAATATACGATACGTGAATTGGTTGTTGTTGTCGTCGAATCCAGGAGCGTTCCTTCTATTGAAAGAAAATATAGACAAAATAGATTGGGCGTTTCTGTCAGAAAATCCGTCTGCGATGCCGCTACTTCTAGAACACGTCGAACAAATCAATTGGACATTGTTGTCTCGCAACCCGAGCGCCATAGAGCTTTTAAAAAAGAATCCACAAAAAATCTCTTGGTGGGGGTTGTCGTCGAATCCAGGGGCAATCGACCTATTGAAAAAACATCCAGAAAAAATAGATTGGAGAGAGTTGTCCTCGAACCCGAACGCGATGGAACTATTGTCTGCGAATCTGGAAAAAATCCATTGGGGTGTGTTGTCTCGGAACCCGAGCGCAATGAGTCTATTAGAAAACCATCCAGAAAAAATAGATTGGGTATGGTTGTCGTCTAACCCCAGTATATTTGCCTATGATTACGAGACTATGAAAGAGAAGACGTCACTCTACAAGGAAGAACTGATTCAAATGTGTCTACACCCGAAGCGGTTCGCGAAATACTTGTACGAATACAACTACGACTTGGGAACGGACGACCCTTTCAACCTTTAGGAAAGGTTGAGCCAAACATTCCAACCTTAGGTTGAGCCAAACATTCCAACCTTAGGTTGAGCCAAACATTCCAACCTTAGGTTGAGCCAAACGCGGCGGGTTTGTGGGTGTTTTGTGGATTGTTTTGTGGATTGGTTTATGGTTTCGTCTCAACCTTTAACCTTTGTCTCAACCTTTGTCTCAACCTTTAACCTTTGGCTCAACCTTTCGTTTGGCTCAACCTTTCCTAAAGGTTGATATGTATATGTTGAAACTCAAGTTTCCGCTTGACGCCTTGTATTTTTATGAGTTTTCTCAGATTCCGGCGGCGATCCAGGTGCTGGAAGAAAACCCACAATGTGTCCACTGGGACGGTTTGTGTCTGAATCCCGCCGCGATGCCGTGTATAGAAAGAAACCCCGAAAAAATAAATCGCTACATGTTGTCTCGCAATCCTGCCGCCGTAGATTATTTAGAAAAGAATCCAGATAAAATCTATTGGGACTCCTTGTGTCTGAATCCCGGTGCGATGCGCTTGTTAGAAGAAAACCTCGACAAAATAAGTTGGAGTTATGTATCCTCGAACCCAAGTGCGGTGACTCTATTGGAAAAGCATCCAGACAAAATCAACTGGTATTTTTTGTCCGAAAACCCGAATGCCATCGCTCTATTGTCGGCAAATCTAGATAAAATAAATTGGCGTTTTCTGTCAAGAAATCCGAACGCGATAAATATATTAAAAAAGAATATACATAAAATCAATTGGCACTATCTCTCTGCCAATCCGTCTGCGCTGTCCATACTCGAAGAGTATCCAGACAAAATCCACTGGGATTCGTTGTCGTCGAACCCGAACGCGATCGAACTATTGTCTGCGAATCTGGACAAAATCCATTGGGGTATATTGTCAGGAAATCCATCTGCGATGTCTTTGTTGGAAAACCATCCAAAAAAAATAGATTGGGTATGGTTGTCTTCGAACCCCAGTATATTTGCCTATGATTACGAGACTATGAAAGAGAACACGTCACTCTACAAGGAAGAACTGATTCAAATGTGTCTACACCCGAAGCGGTTTGCGAAATACTTGTACGAATACAACTACGACTTGGGCGACGATGGTTACTTTGTCTAAAATGTTTTATAATTGTCTAACAATCTTGCATGAGTTTAGCCCATCGGTCGCGCCGAATGGCTTTGCAGCGGACCCGGTCGGCGTATTTGCGCGTGAGGTACTTGGTGAATCGCGCCATCTTGTAGGTATTCTATAAGAATTTAATATTTCAATTTTTTCTTTGGCATCAAAGTAGAATAAGAGATTCACCTAACATCGAGCGCGCCGTCACGAGTCCACAAATTCGGTCGTGAGATCCTGTTCAATACAAAAGTCCTTAATAATTTAAAGGACATCGCGAATAGAAAATTGAAAGATATATATAGAATCCACTAAACTATGGAATGTGGTTATGCTATCGTGATTTATTTTGTGGTGTCAGGTATAAATCAAATTGAATATCTAGAAGAAAACCATAGAAGAATCCCGTGGTTTTGGTTAAAGGATTTTGAAATGGGTTATTTGTCTTATAATAAAAACTATCGTGTTACCATGCGTATCCACGATTTAGACAAGACGTATACTAAATTCGAGGCAAAAAACAAAACGGTCTTTGTAGAATGTACGATGGATCCGAGAATACTTGTATACGATTACGCCCGAATGAAAGAAAAATGTGTAGTGTATCAAGAAGAACTAATACAAACCTGTTTACACCCAAGTCGAATGGAACGATACTTGAACGTGTACCATTACGATATAGTATGCGATGAAATATATGAGTGATAAAATCCATAAACGAGTGATATTTTTTTTACGTAAAGCGAATTTTTGCCGAGATTTATAAAGAGACGATAGAGAGCAATCTTATAATGGAGAGCCCGATGAATCCTTCGGGACCACTTTGTTTATAGATTTACATAGATTTATATAGATTTATGGATTTACAGAATAGATTTACAGATTACATAATGGAGACAAAAGCCCGATAGTTGTCTCGAGTAAATGAATTATACCTTCGGTAATTTTTGTTTATGAGTTTAGAGACCATATTACGGCGCCGGTGCCAGCCCAGCACTTTGCAGTAATATAGATTTACAGAATGGATTTACAGATTACATAGATTTACATAGATTTACATAGATTTATAGATTTACAGAATAGATTTACAGATTACATAATGGAGACAAAAGCCCGATAGTTGTCTCGAGTAAAATAATTATACCTTCGGTAAATTTTGTTTATGAGTTTAGAGACAAAATTACGGCGCCGGTGCCAGCCCGGCACTTTGCTGTAATATTGTTTATAGATTTACAGATTTATAGATTTATAGATTTATAGATTACAGATTTATAGATTTATAGATTACAGATTTATAGATTTATAGATTACAGATTTATAGATTTATAGATTACAGATTTATAGATTTATAGATTACAGATTTATAGATTACAGAATACATTGAGACAAAAGCCCGATAGTTGTCTCAATCCTTCGGTAAATTTTGTAGACCATGGCGCTATGCTGTAATATTGTTTATAGTTCAGAATGATTTATAAAAAAAAGATGGAGACAAAAGCCCGATGAATCTTGAGAATGACCTTTACAGAAGGATTGAGACCACTAAACATTTAGACCGCTTTTTTGTCACAGGTTTAGATGATTTACGAATAAGAATGAAGGATTTACGAATAAGAATGAAGTATTATGAAGGACAATGAAGGATTTACGAATAAGAATGAAGTATTATGAAGGACAATGAAGGATTTACGAATAAGAAGAACCTTAGCTGGAGACAAAAGTGACGAATCCTTCAAGACCGCCTTTGCTGTCGACTTTTATAGAATGATTTACAGAAATACTTTACAGATGGAGACAAAAGTGACGAATCCTTCAAGACCGCCTTTATAGAACGATTGCAGAGACCGATCGTTGTCTCGCCCGATGAATCTTGGATTACAGAAATACTTTACACCACTTTTAATGAATTCTTTTTTTTGTCACAGGTTTATAGACGAATCCTTCATAGACACCGCTAGAGATTTACAGATTTACAGATTATTACATTTACAGAATGATTGAGACAAAAGCCCGATAGTTGTCTCGGGTAAATGAATCCTTCGGTAAATTTTGTAGACAATGGCGCCGGCACTTTGCTGTAATCTTTATAGATTTACAGAATAGATTTACAGAATAGATTTACAGAATGGAGATCCCGACGTATAAATCCTTCGAGACCACTTTGTTTATAAGATTTATAGAATGATTACAGAATAGATTGAGACAAACGCCCGATGAATCCTTCGGTAAGAGACCGCCAGCACTTTGCAGTAATATAGATTACAGATTTACAGAATAGAGACAAAAGCCCGATGAATCCTTCGTTAAATTATGAGTTTAGAGACCGCCTATAGATATTTACAGAATAGATTTATAGATTTACAGAATGGATTTATGGATTTATAGATATTTACAGAATAGATTTATAGATATTTACAGAATAGATTTATAG
>Ga0209815_1000905_pt1 | contig 20804 bp, 15 predicted proteins | sample CoawatmetaG00DNA_FD_187507 | JGI IMG/M metagenome (GOLD analysis project Ga0209815, IMG submission 187507) | Marine microbial communities from the West Antarctic Peninsula - Coastal water metaG002-DNA (SPAdes) (version 2) | ecosystem: Environmental > Aquatic > Marine > Coastal ...
CTGCCGTGTCCCTCAGAAGTGGTGCGCATTCTACAGCCCTCAGGAAAACTGTCAACGCCCATTTTCAATTTATTTTACCGGGCTTCGGTTTCCACCTATCGAGCTGTTCAGAATACAACCAGAACGACCAAAAATCACCCGGATTTTCACCCCTCACCATGGATTCAGGGATCAGGCTTTCAGAATTCGACCTTTATAGAGCTTGCTGCAGTGCGAGCTTTCTCCCGGGCATCCTCTATGGAGCTACCCAACGCCAGCGCTACCCCCATTCGCCTCCTGCCTTGTAATTCCGGTTTTCCGAACAGGCGTAGCTGGGTTCCCGGTTGTGCCAGGGCTTCTTCCAGGCCGGTATAGGAAACTTCTGTGGAGCTTCCCTCCGGCAGAATGACCGCCGACGCACTGGGACCATTCTGTCGAACAACAGGAACGGGAATACCCAGTATGGCCCTGGCGTGGATAGCAAACTCGGACAGGTCCTGGGATACAAGCGTGACCAGTCCAGTGTCATGAGGGCGAGGTGAGACCTCCGAGAACCAGACGTTCTCACCCTTCACAAACAGCTCAACACCATAGATGCCGTAACCGCCGAGATCTTCCACCACAGCACGGGCGATCTCTTTTGAACGCTGTAATGCCAGGTCATTCATCGGCTGCGGCTGCCAGGATTCGCGATAGTCACCATCTTCCTGCCTGTGACCAATGGGCTCGCAGAAGGTTACCCCCTCTTTATGCCTCACCGTCAGCAAAGTAATCTCATAGTCAAAATCGACAAAGCCTTCGACGATTACCCTGCCCTTTCCTGCTCGGCCTCCGGTTTGTGCGTACTCCCAGGCTCTTTCAATATCGGCTTCGGTCTTTACTGTACTTTGCCCCTTGCCAGACGAACTCATCACTGGTTTTACCACCAAGGGAAGCCCGACTTCCGCAACCGCCTGCAAATATTCTTCCCGCGTACCCGCAAACCGATACGGTGACGTTGGCAACCCGAGCTCTTCCGCAGCCAACCGACGAATACCCTCACGATTCATCGTCAGGTTCACCGCCCGCGCACTGGGTATCACCCGATAACCTTCCTGCTCGAGCTTGACCAACTCCGGGGTGGCAATAGCTTCTATCTCCGGAACAATCAGGTTCGGGCGCTCTTTCTCGATGACGCTCCGCAAAGCCACAGGGTCAAGCATGTCGACAACATGGGAACGATGGGCCACCTGCATTGCCGGTGCATCGGCATATCGATCAATGGCGATCACCTCAACGCCGAAGCGCTGGAGCTCAATCACAACTTCCTTGCCCAATTCCCCGGAACCACAAAAAAGTACCCGGAACGAGTTGCTTTTAAGAGGTGTACCCAATCTGACGCTGGTCTTGGTGTTATCGGTCATCTTATAGAGCTACCTTTTGTTCACGTATTGCCACCAGTTTCAAAACTTCTCGGCGTTCATCGTCTGTCATGCGAGTCCAGTGAAGAATCTCGTCACTGGTACGATGGCACCCTATGCAAACATCGTTCTCGTCTAAGGCGCACACGCTTACGCAGGGTGAGCGCACCCGATCAGCCCTGTTCATTTCTGCTCCGGATCACACGCTTTAAGTTTCTCCAGGTAACGCGTGGCATTCTGAACATAATGCGCCGCGCTCATTTCCAACATTTTCTTCTGATTGTCGTTCAGTTCACGCTTGATCTTGCCAGGAGAGCCCACAACCATCGAACCATCCGGTATTTCCATACCTTCAGGAATCAGCGTATTGGCACCAATCAGGCAATGTTTGCCGATCTTTGCCCCATTAAGCACCACCGCATTTATGCCAATCAGTGAATAATCGCCGATATCACATCCGTGCAGCATCACCTTATGACCGACAGTAACACCCCGGCCGATGGTCAAAGGCAGCCCCGGATCGGTGTGCAACACCGATCCATCCTGAACGTTGGATTCAGGACCAACCGTGATGCACTCGTTGTCGCCGCGAATGACCACGTTAAACCAGACGCTACTTTTCTCCAGCAACCGGACATTGCCAATGATAACGGCGTTTTCAGCAACAAACTGACCATCGCCAACTACCTGGGGGCGCTTGTCTTCGAGCTCGTAAAACATATCAGCCTCCTTGAGGGGGTTCGAGCAGATCGATTCCGGCATCGTACACGGCGTTCATGAAGTCAACCAGAACCACGGCAGACAGCCCCCAGATCTGGTAACGCTCCCAGCGATAACAGGGCACGTAAAAGGTATGGTTCAGAAAACTGAGGGCATCGGTGCGTTCCCGCCGGTCTTCCAGAAAGAAGGAAAGCGGTACCCGGAACACGCTTTCTATTTCATGGGGATTGGGCACCACGGGATGATCGCCCGGAACAACCCCTACGTAGGGTGTTACAAGAATGCCGTAGCGCGACATTACCTGGCTTAATGGTGCGATGACATCCACCTGGTCGGGGGGCAACCCGATTTCTTCATGGGTCTCTCGCAATGCCGTGGCCGCAAGCGACGAATCTTCGGGATCCCGCTTGCCCCCCGGATAAGACACCTGGCCACGATGGGTTTTCAGGTTGGCAGACCTCAGGGTGAAAATCATTTCCGGATTGTTTTCATCATCCGTTACCGGTACCAGAATACCGGCTTCCGGATAATCCAGTGCCAACTGTCGCGGGGCATAATTGGATAATTTTTCAGTTAATAGGTCTCGCACTCGCTACTCCAGTGGCATCCCGATTTTGCATGAGACACAGACAGCCGGGATCGTTAAACTGATGATCAACAGACACTCAGTATACGGGGAAACTAATGAAGTATTGCAGCACATGCGGCCATCCGGTCGAACAACGCATTCCGGAGGGTGACAACAGGCACCGCTACGTATGTGTCAGCTGCGAGACCATACATTACCAGAACCCGAGAATTGTGGCGGGCACGGTTCCCGTCTGGGAAGGCCAGATACTCTTGTGCCGACGCGCGATCGAGCCCCGTTACGGCTATTGGACCCTGCCCGCGGGTTTCATGGAAAATGCCGAGACAACCATTGAGGCTGCGGCGAGGGAAACTCTGGAGGAAGCCCTGGCCGAGGTCACCATAGAAGGCCTCTACTCCATCATCGATGTGCCCCACATCAATCAGGTTCACATGTTCTATCGCGCCAGCCTAAAAGACGGGCAATTCGGCGCCGGAGAAGAATCTCTGGAGTCGCGGCTGTTCTCCCCCGGCGAAATTCCATGGGACGAGATATCATTTCCAACGGTTCGCAAAACCCTTGAACTCTTTCTTCTCGACATGGAGACCGAGCGTTTTGGCGTCCACGTCAGTGATATCCGTCATCCCATGGGAAAAAAAGCCTGACGCCCCCTTAAAGATCAACCAGCCGGAAGATCTCATACGCCGGCTCCTCATAAGGGTGTGCTCGTTTCAACGCGGCTAGCGCATCTCTTATGAGACGGTCGTCGCACACCAACTCCACTTTGTATTCCCGCACCGTCTCCAATTGCCCCTGCTGCCCAAGAAACGGATCGCTTCCTGCCAGCGGCCGGAACTGTCCCTGACCTTGACATTGCCAGGCACAACAGTCGTATTCTCCAATTTTTCCGGCACCAACATCGAACAGCGCCTGCTTGGTTTGTTCCAGATGACTCTCGGGTACGAAGTAGCAAAATTTGTACACGAACACCTCCGCAATTGATCAAATATTGCCCAGCATTAGAGAATTCAAACTTACTCACAGATTCTGTGGATAACTCTGGGGAAAGTTTTTGGGAATCGCCCCCCAAGCCCCATGAATACTGGCCTTTCCTTAAATTGCCGACATTTTCACCCATGATTTTATTTTCTTTAATATCAATAGGTTAAAAGTTTCGCACAAAAACTGAACTTAGTTCTCAATGTTTGCTCACAGAACAGTCAGGGCGGCACCGGAAATGTGCATAAAGTTGTCTAGTCAAGCCCTGAAGCGGCAAATTTACAGACTATTTTAAGGCACCAGGGGTAAAATTCGGGGTTGACATCAAAGGTATCGGTTTAACTAATCGAGCATAAAAAAAGCCAGCCTCGAACCTCTTATAAACAGAGACCGGAGGCTGGCTTTCACTTCTCTTTTCAGGTGTGATTCAGCGAATCAACCAAACCACTTTCTGGCATTGCGGAACATGCGTAACCAGGGACCATCTTCCTGCCAGCCATCCGGGCGCCAGGAGTGCTGAACGGCCCGGAACACCCGCTCCGGATGGGGCATCATGATGGTCACGCGACCATCCCTTGTGGTAATACCGGTAATACCAGACTCTGAACCGTTGGGGTTATAGGGGTAACGGGTCGTTTCCTGGCCACGGTTGTCGACATATCGGAGAGCAACCAATTCGTTATCCGACAGCGCCTTGGCTGACGTGCCGGAAGCGAACTCAACCCTCCCCTCACCGTGGGCAACCGCGATCGGCATACGGGAGCCAGTCATGCCATCCAGGAAGGCGGATGGTGAAGAAGTAACCTCAACCATTACCAGACGCGCTTCAAACTGTTCGGACTGGTTTCGAACAAAGCGCGGCCAGCCTTCACTGCCCGGAATCAGCTCGTGCAGGTTGGAAAGCATCTGACAACCATTACAGACACCAAGGGCGAGGGTATCCTGGCGATTAAAGAACGCAGCAAACTGATCACGCACCCGGTCGTTAAACAGGATGGACTTGGCCCAGCCTTCACCAGCACCCAGCACATCACCGTAGGAGAAACCGCCACAAGCCACCAGACTCTGGAACTTCTCCAGGCTGATGCGACCGGATAGCAGGTCACTCATGTGAACGTCCGTCGCTTCAAAGCCTGCGCGGTCGAAGGCGGCCGCCATCTCAACCTGCCCGTTTACGCCCTGCTCCCGCAACACCGCCACTTTCGGCCGTTTGCCGGTATTAATAAATGGCGCCGCGACGTCTTCATTCAGATCAAAGGTCAGATCAGCACTCAGCCCCGGATCCTCGGCATCGAGCAGGTTCTCGAATTCTTCCCGGGCACAGTCGGCATTGTCGCGAAGAGACTGAATGCGGTAGCTGGTTTCTGCCCAGAGGCGCTGCAGATCTGGGCGCGCCTCATCCAGAACCGGCTCTCCGGCAAACAACAACCGAACCCGATCCTTGTCATTCAGAGTACCAATGACACTCGTGTGATCTCCCAGCCCGGCACCGGAGAATTGCTGGAGAACGAAATCAGTGTCTTCACGGCGCACCTGGATAACCGCACCCAGCTCCTCATTGAAGAGTTCACGGGCAAATTGGGATTCGTCTTCCGCGAGGCCATCCAGCTTGATATCGACACCGGTTCTGCCGGCAAAGCTCATTTCCGCGAGGGTGACAAACAGACCGCCATCGGAACGGTCATGATAGGCCAGCAACTTGCCATCGTCGTTGAGGCCCTGAATAACCGCGAAAAATGCCTTGATGTCCTCGGGATCGTCCAGATCCGGCGCCACAGCACCCACCTGACGATAAACCTGCGCCAGCGCAGATCCGCCAAGACGGTTCTGGCCAGCGGCCAGGTCAACAAGAATAAGATCCGTTTCACCGGCATCAGTGCGCAGCTGAGGTGTCTGGGTGCGGGCAACGTCGGTAACCGGAGCGAAGCCGCTGACAATCAGAGATAGAGGCGCGGTCACGCTCTTCTGCTCGCCATTGTCCTCTTCCCAGGCGGTTTTCATGGACATGGAGTCCTTGCCCACCGTAATGGTAATACCCAGCGCCGGGCACAACTCCATACCCACCGCACGAACGGTTTCGTAAAGGTTCTCATCCTCGCCCGGATGACCTGCGGCGGCCATCCAGTTTGCCGAGAGCCGGATATCAGACAGCTTCGCAATCGGTGCCGCCGCCAGGTTGGTAATGGTTTCGCCTACGGCCATTCGGCCTGACGCCGGCGCATCAATCACTGCAAGCGGCGTACGCTCACCCATCGCCATAGCTTCACCGGTACGCACATCAAACGATGCTGCGGTGACCGCCACATCACTCACAGGTACCTGCCACGGGCCCACCATCTGGTCCCGGGCCACAAGCCCGGTAATGGTGCGGTCGCCAATGGTAATCAGGAAACTCTTGGAGCCAACCGACGGCAGACGCAGAATCCGCCGAACCGCATCGTGAAGATCGATTTTCGTGGAATCGAAAATCGGCTTGGTAAAGGAGGAACGGCTGACACTGCGATGCATGCGCGGAGGCTTGCCGAAAAGCACTTCCATCGGCAGATCCACGGGCTTGTCGTTGAAGTAGGAATCGCCCAGCTCCAGATGATGCTCCTCGGTCGCCTCACCAATCACGGCATACGGGCAGCGCTCGCGACGGCACAGGGCATCGAACAGATCCAGGTTTTCAGGCGCAACCGCCATCACGTAACGTTCCTGGGATTCGTTACACCAGATCTCCAGGGGCGACATCCCCGGCTCATCACTGGGAATATCCCGGAGCTCAAACTTGCCACCACGGCCACCGTCCTTGACCAGCTCCGGCATGGCATTGGACAAGCCGCCAGCTCCCACATCGTGAATAAAGCAGATCGGGTTTTTCTCGCCCATCTGCCAGCAACGGTCGATAACTTCCTGACAACGGCGTTCCATTTCAGGGTTATCGCGCTGTACCGAGGCAAAATCCAGATTCTCGTTACTGGAACCGGAGTCCATGGAAGAGGCTGCGCCCCCACCAAGACCAATCAGCATGGACGGGCCACCCAGCACAATCAGTTTGGCGCCGACCGGAATATTGCCCTTCTCGACGTCCTGCTCGCGAATGTTACCCAGACCACCGGCAATCATGATCGGCTTGTGATACCCACGAACCTCTTCACCGGCAGCACCCGGCACTTTTTCTTCAAAGGTCCGGAAGTAACCGGCCAGGTTAGGACGACCAAATTCGTTGTTAAACGCAGCACCGCCGATGGGGCCTTCAATCATGATATCCAGCGGAGAGGCAATCCGGTCCGGCTTGCCATAGCCAATTTCCCAGGGTTGCTCATCACCGGGAATATTCAGATTGGACACGGTGAAACCGGTAAGACCGGCTTTCGGCTTGGAACCACGACCGGTCGCGCCTTCATCCCGGATTTCGCCACCAGAACCTGTGGCCGCGCCAGAGAAAGGGGCAATCGCTGTTGGGTGGTTGTGGGTCTCCACTTTCATCAGGATGTGCACCGGCTCCCGGTTATAGCCGTAGACACCCGAGTCCGGATTCGGGAAGAAGCGACCGGCTTCGCTGCCGGCGATCACCGCGGCGTTGTCCTTGTAGGCCGACAGCACGCCCTCGCTATTCATCTCGAAGGTATTGCGAATCATCGCGAACAGGGACTTTTCCTGGCCTTCCCCATCAATATCCCAGGACGCGTTGAAAATCTTGTGGCGGCAGTGCTCAGAGTTGGCCTGAGCGAACATCATCAGCTCAACATCCGTCGGATCCCGCTCCAGGCCGACAAAGGATTTGACCAGGTAGTCAATCTCATCGTCCGCCAACGCCAGGCCTAACCGGCCATTCGCTTCCACCAGAGCATCCCGGCCACCCGAAAGCACCGGCACCCGTCCGAGAGAGCGAGGCTCTTCGTGGCTGAACAGAAGTTCCGCACCGCCCATCTCGTGAAATACTTTCTGCGTCATGCGGTCATGGAGAAGCGCCGCAATCTGCTCACGCTGTTCCAGACCCAGTTTCTTGCTGGCCTTGACGTAGTAGGCAATACCACGTTCAATTCGGCGGATCTGCCGGAGGCCACAATTGCGGGCGATATCCGTGGCCTTGCTCGACCAGGGCGACAAGGTGCCCGGTCGCGGTACCACCAGGAACAGAATTCCATCCGGCTCCTCAACCTGGACACTGGGACCATAGGTGAGCAGCCGATCGAGAATGGCCTGTTCCGAATCGGAAAGGTCGGCATCAAGATCCACAAAGTGCATGAACTCGGCATACACATGTTCTACACCCGGCACCATTTCCTGTATACGGGAATGCAGTTTGCGGGAACGAAAAGGCGAGAGCGCTGGCGCGCCGCGAAGTTCAAGCATGATATCAACCTGTATCGCGCGAATCGGGGGACGTCTGAAAGGCCGCAATGATACTTGAAACCGACCTCAGGTTACAGCGGAAGCTGGCCTCTTTCCGCAGTGTAAAATTGACATTCTTTTGCACAGTTATTAACCAGACCAATTGACCATTTCGCCCTCAGCAGTGATCATTGAAACTATGCATGGAAAGCAAGAAGCATCAAAAAGCAGGAGCATGGGAGCACCTCCCGGACCATCCTGACCATTGAGCGTGTAGCGGAGAGCAGGGATTTGTCACGATTTATCAGCACTTTCCGAAGCAGTAGTGCGCAGTTGAGCATTGTGTTGGCAGTTATCCTTGCCACCGGCTGCTCGCAGCCCACCACGCTGCAGGAAATCCGGGAAGAAGGCGTGTTGCACGTCATTACCCGGGTTGCGCCTTCTATCTATTACCAGGACCGGGAACAGGACACCGGCTACGATTACGAACTGGCCAGACTGTTTGCCAACGAACTCGGCGTTGAACTGCGGGTTCGGGTCGCCGACGACAATTCTGAAATCCTCTCTGTCCTATCCAGAAATTACGCTCACGTTGGTCTCGCCGGCCTGACACAACGTCCGGACTTTGACAATCAGTACCGCTCCGTGCCCATCGGGGTTTCCGCGCAGTCGGTGATCGTCTACCACAAGGAAGTTCCGGCACCGGAATCACTGGAAGATCTGGATTCCGAAACCATCCATATGCTGGCCGACAGCAACCATGAGCACCTTATTGCCGACCCTGCGAATGAGGCTGGCCCTATCATTCAGAAACATCCCGGCCTGGATGCAGCCGGTCTTCTTGCCCGAGTGGAAAGCGGGGAATTCGGCTATGCGGCGGTGGCCTCCAATGAACTGGATCTGAACCACGTCTTCTTCCCAAAGGTTTATGAAGCGTTCGCACTGAACGAACCCAGTGATCTTGTCTGGCTATTTCCAGCTGCTCAGGATGACACTCTGGTGAATGCCGCCGAAGCTTTCATGGAAAGGGTGAACAACAACGGGACCATGGCCCAGCTCGCCGAACGGTTCTACGGTCATCTGGACCGGCTCAATTACGTTGGCGCCCGCACCTTCATGCACCACGTTGAGAACCGCCTGCCCCGCTATCAGTCGCTGTTCAAGGATTATGCCCAAGAATCCGGTATGGACTGGCGCCTGCTGGCCGCCATCGGGTACCAGGAATCCCACTGGCGCCCCAACGCCGTCTCCCCCACCGGGGTTCGCGGTCTGATGATGCTCACCCGCACCACCGCCAATTACATCGGTATTAATAACCGACTGGATGCCGAGGAAAGTATTGAGGGCGGCGCCCGCTATTTCCGGATGGTGCACGGGCGAATCCCGGACCGAATTCCGGAACCGGATCGCACCTGGTTCGCGCTTGCTTCCTACAACGTCGGCTTTGGACATCTGGAAGATGCCCGACGCCTGGCGGAATCCGCCGGGAAAGATCCGGATCGGTGGATGGATGTAAAGGAATTCCTGCCTCTGCTGGCCCAGAAAGAGTGGTACACCAAAACCCGGTTCGGTTACGCACGCGGGCATGAACCGGTTGTCTACGTACAGAATATCCGGCGGTATTACGACGTCCTGGTCCGGATTACGGAACCGGACGCACCGTCGGCATCCGGGCTTGAGGACCAGCTGGCCTGGCTTGGCGACAACGAGGCCGGCCCCGAAGCCCCAGCCAAAGAGTCTCAGCCGGATCTGCGCGCAGACCTGCCTCCGGAATTACGGTTGATACCACCAACACTCTGACTCAAACATCATCCGATCGCGCGCTCAAGGCGTGCTCGGACTGGGAGGATGAAAACCCTCGCCGGGCCAGAAACCGGGCCTGGCGGAGTTTTTCAGGCAGATCCCCCTGCACATCCGCCAGCCCGAACCGTTTATCACGGGCCCGGACCGCTCTCCGACACCACTCTTCTTCTGCGACGGACGACAGACACTCCGGCGCCTGATTCACACCACGCTGCTGCAGCTCGGCCAGTATTCGCAGTGGTCCGTAGCCGGCTTCAATGCGTTGGCGGCTATAGATCTCCGCGAACCGGTCGTCATCCAACCAGCCCTCACGCTCATATTCATCGAGCACCGGATCAAAAACATCCGGTGGAATCTTGCGCTGCCGCAGCTTGAGCGCGAGCTCATACCGGCTGTGCTCCCGGCGGGCCAACAGGCGCAGCGCTACCGAACGAGCCTGGTATTCCGGATCGTCATGTTTCTGATCTTTTGCCATACAGGCCCTTTCCGCGATGACTTGCAAAACGATAGACTTAGCGTCCCGGGGCACCCCCGCAAACACACTACCCGAAACAGACACCTGATCGGGCCGGAAGGCGGAGATACTCTGCCGCCACCGCAAACTGGTTGCAATCCCAAGGATACCGTTTATGGCTGCATTCATTCAGAAATTGTTCAAGAACCGCAAAACCGTCTCACTCGAAAGCCAGAAGGCATCCGAAAAACCACAAAGCAACCAGCCAACCGAAGAAGACAACCGACAGCAGTTACGCCAGCAGCAGGAACGCCAGCTTGGCGCCAGCCCTGAACCATCGGCACTCGCAGCGCTGGCCATAGAAGGTGTGACTTCCGCCATTCGACTGCAGGCGGCGAGTCAGCTTAACCAGGAAGAACACCTGCAGGCGGTGCTGAAACAGGCAAAAGGCCGCGATAAAAGTGTTTACCAGACTGTCAAACAGTCACTTCAGATTCTGAAGGAACAGCAAGCCAGCGAAGCGGCCACCCAGCATCGAATCACCGAGCTGGTTGGCCAGGCACAGGACCAGGCCCGAAGCGAAGACACCAAACTCTACGAAGCCCGGTTGAACGCCCTCCAGGACCACTGGCAGAGCGTTGAAAACAAGGCCAGCGCAGAGCAGACCCAGCAATTCCTGCAAGCGGTCCACCAGATTCGTGAACGCCAGAAGCAACTGGATGAGACGCGCCAGGAAGAGCAGCGGCACCTCGATCAGAAGCAGCAACGGCAGGAAACACTGGAACTGCTGCAGCAAACCCTGAACCAGCTTAAAGCCGCAGTGCCCTCTGGACTTCCCTCGGAATCTGCCCTCGATGCGTTGCAGAAAACCCAGGAAAACCGATGGCTGGAAGCCACGCGGGACACCCAGGTGGAAAAACAGGAGCAGAAGCAATACGAGCAAGCCATGCTGGCCCTACGCAACTATCTTGGCGCGGTGCGGCGCCTGAACCTGGCGCGGCCGCAAATCAGCGAACTGGAAAGCAACGACACCGACAGCGCTCAGGCTGCCGCAAAAGCCCTGTTGCAGGAAGTGGCCTGGCCTCAGGAATTCCCGCTACCCCAGGCCCTGGCCGATCTGCGGGCCCTGGCCGGTAAGCCACGCACACAGCCTGCGTCAGACGGAACCCGGGAACAGCAGCAGGCAAACGTGGCCGCCCTTAATACCACCCTGCCCAAACTGGAAGCCGCGCTGGAAGCAAAGCAGTTCCGGGAATCCCGCCAGCTCCTGAAAACAGCCCAGAACCAGTTTCAGGCGCTTGATGATCGTCACCGCAAGAACGTCCAGGCGAAGATGCAGTTACTTGCCGGCCAGTTCCGGGAACTGAGCGATTGGCAGGGATTCGCCACCGAGCCCAAACAGGTCTCTCTGTGCGAACAGATGGAATATCTGGCGGAACAACCGATGGAGCCGGAGGCCAAGGCAGAGCGAATAAAAGAACTGCAGAACGAATGGCGAGAACTTGGTGGCTCGTCCGACCGAACCCTCTGGAATCGTTTCAAAGCAGCGTCCGATCAGGCCTATGAGCCCTGCAAAGCCTACTTCGAGGCAAAAGCCGATCTCAAACAGGCCAACCTGCACAAACGGGAAGCCATCTGCGAGGAACTCGAACGATTCCTCGCGCAGGCAGACTGGACCAGTATTGACTGGAAAGGTGCCGAACGGATTCATCAGACCGCCCGTCAGGAATGGAAAGCGGCCTGGCCGGTAGACTTCCGGGATAACCGGCAGGTACAGAAGCGGTTTGACGACCTGCTGAAGAACCTGGAGCGGCCCCTGGACGAGGAGCGACAGAAGAACGAGGCCGCCAAACAGGCGATTGTCGAGCGGGCTCAGGCGTTGATTGACCATGAACCTCTTCAGGAGGCCATGGATCAGGCCAAAGCCCTGCAATCGGAATGGAAGCGTATCGGCATCACCCGGCACCGCGAAGATCGCAAGCTCTGGCAGGCGTTCCGCCAAGCCTGCGACCAGATCTTCGAGCGACGCGATGCCCAGCGGTCTGCACAGCAACAAGCGACTGAGAAGGCTGACGCCGACGCTCGCGCAGTGGTTGCCAAGTACCGCGATCTCGGAACAGAGGCTGACGAAGCGTTGATCAATGAAGCCAAGACCGAGCTCAAGCCGTTAGCCGATATGCCGCTCTCACGACCGGTTAGGGGCGAAGTACAAGACCTTCGTCAGCATCTGACAGAGCTGGGGCAGCGCAAAAAGCTGAAAGCCAGACTCGATAACTGGAAGACACTGATCAAAGAGCGTGTGAGTGGCGCCCTTGCCCCGGAACAGGTTCCTTCAAACTGGCAGAATCTGGTTAACGGCGCGACCTCTCTTACAGGTAGAGACCTGGTGATCAGGGCGGAGATCGTTGCCGGCCAGGAGACTCCGGACTCAGACCAGGGACGGCGTATGGAAATCCAGGTTCAGCGTCTGGCCGAAGGTCTGGGTGGTGGCGATCAAACCTCACCTGAGCAGGAACTGGAAAGGCTGATCGCACTCTGGTGCCTGCACCCGGAGATGAACGAACAGAGCGCAGAACACGCTGGTCGACTGGTTCAGGCTTTGGAAAGCCGCCTGCAGCACTAAAGCATCATTCTCTCTGGTGCTGTCGTACAAAATCCCTGGCTTGCCTGACCGCAGCCAGGGATTTTTCCTTCATTTCCTTTAATTCCTCGTCGGCAAGGTAGAACATCATATCGATGGTGTGCCGATAGTACCTGCCCGGCAAACGATTCAGAGCCACACACATCACGTCGGTCAGATAATCCGCTGTGTCCGACTCCTCCCGGGTTGCATCGATCGCATCCAGCACCAGCCTTTCGTAGAAATTATCGATAGCATCTCTCAGAGACATGGTTACACCTGCCTGCTTTATAGGATCAATCCTTATTCAAGATAGAAGTCACAAGCGTTTGTGTCATTGTCCCTGAGCAATTTTGCCAATGGGATTGGCAGCGGCTGTCATTACCGGGGGCTACACTGAACCGCTATGGTTATCACTCTTTGAAATCAAGCCCGGATAACAATCAGAGGAACAGATATGACCACCGAGGCGTACATTTTCGATGCCGTTCGCACCCCCCGCGGCCGCGGCAAGAAAGATGGCTCACTGCACAGCGTTAAGCCGATCACGCTGCTCACTACCGTGCTCAAGGCTCTGGAAGAGCGTAACCGGCTCGACACTTCTCAGGTAGATGATGTCGTCATGGGCTGCGTCACCGCCGTGGGTGACCAGGGCGCGGATATCGCCAAGACGGCGGCACTGGCCGCTGACTGGGATGAGAAAGTCGCCGGCGTAACCCTGAACCGCTTCTGCGCCTCCGGCCTGGAAGCCGTGAACCTGGCCGCCATGAAAGTGCGCTCCGGGTGGGAAGACATGGTGGTTGCCGGTGGTGTCGAGGCGATGTCTCGCGTACCCATGGGTTCCGATGGAGGCGCCTGGGCCACCGATCCGGAAACCAACCTGCACACCGGCTTCATGCCCCAGGGCATTGGCGCAGACCTGATCGCGACCCTGGAAGGCTTCAGTCGTGAAGATGTCGACGGCTTTGCGGTGAAATCCCAGCAAAAAGCCGCCAATGCCTGGGAAAAGGGGTACTTCGCCAAATCCATCGTGCCAGTTACCGACCAGAACGGCGTTGTCATCCTGGACCGGGACGAGCACGTGCGCGGCAACACGACCGTCGAATCCCTGGCAGGCCTCAAGCCCTCGTTCCAGATGATGGGCGAGATGGGCTTTGACGGCGTCGCCCGGGAAAAATACCACTACGTGGAGAAGATCAACCACGTGCACCACGCCGGCAACTCTTCCGGCATTGTCGACGGTGCCACCGCCATGCTGATTGGCAGCGAAGCCAAGGGCAAGGAACTCGGCCTGAAGCCACGCGCCCGCATCGTTGCCACTGCGGTTACCAGCACAGACCCCACCATTATGCTCACCGGCCCTGCCCCGGCTGCCCGCAAGGCACTGGAGAAAGCCGGTATGACGGTGGACCAGATCGACCTGTTTGAAGTGAACGAAGCCTTCGCCTCGGTGGTGATGCGCTTCCAGAAAGAACTGTCCGTTCCGGACGAGAAAGTGAATGTAAACGGCGGCGCCATCGCCATGGGCCACCCGCTGGGTGCTACTGGCGCCATCATCCTCGGCACCCTGCTGGATGAACTGGAACGCCGTGAACTGCGCTACGGCCTGGCCACCTTGTGTGTGGGCGGTGGCATGGGCATTGCCACCATCATCGAGCGCGTCTGAACACCACTTTCAAAAAAAGGAACCGACCATGAGTGCCATCCAATACGACCTGGGTTCAGACCAGATTCTGACCCTGACCATCGACATGCCGGGCCAGTCTGCGAACACCATGAACGGCGAGTTTCGAACTGCACTAACCGAAACCGTCAACAAGGTCAAAAGCGACCTGGATAATGTCAAAGGCATTATCATTGCCTCCGCCAAGAAAAGCTTCTTTGCCGGCGGCGACCTGAATGAGCTGTACACAGTGACCCGCGAACAGGCCAAAGAGTTTGAAGACATGGTCAACGGCCTGAAGGCCGATATGCGTACGCTGGAAACCTGTGGCAAACCTGTGGTGGCTGCCATCAACGGCACCGCTCTGGGTGGTGGCCTGGAACTCGCCCTGGCCTGCCATCATCGCGTTGCCATTGATGATGACCGGACCCAACTGGGCTTGCCGGAAGTCACCCTGGGCCTGCTGCCCGGCGGTGGCGGCACCCAGCGACTGCCCCGGATGATTGGCCTGGAAGCCGCCTTCCCGTTCCTGATGGAGGGTAAGAAGGTAAATCCAAAAGCCGCTCTGAAGGCCGGTATCGTGGATGAGCTGGCCAGCTCACCGGAAGACATGATCGCCAAGGCCCGGGCCTTCATCGAAGCCAATCCCAAGTGCCAGCAACCCTGGGATCAGAAAGGCTTCCGCTTCCCCGGCGGAGCTCCGCATCATCCGGCCATGGCCCAGAAACTGGCTATTGCACCGGCCATGCTCAAACAGAAGACCAAAGGCTGCTATCCGGCACCGGAACGGATTCTGGCAGCAGCGGTGGAAGGCGCCCAGGTGGATTTCGACAATGGCAGCCTGATTGAAACCCGTTACTTTGCCGAGCTGGCCACCGGCCAGGTGGCCAAGAACATGACGGGCACCTTCTGGTTCCAGCTCAACGCCATCAAGGCCGGCGGCAGTCGCCCGGATGGCGTAGAAAAGGAAAGCTTCAAGAAAGTCGGGGTACTGGGTGCAGGCATGATGGGCGCCGGTATCGCCTACTCCACTGCCAGCCGCGGCATTGAGGTGGTGCTGAAGGATGTCTCGGTTGAAAACGCCGAGAAAGGCAAACGCTATTCCGAAAATCTCCTGGCGAAGAAAGTCAGTCGCGGCCGCATGACCGAAGCCCAGAAAGACGAGGTGCTGGCCCGCATTAAAGCCACGGCTTCCGCCGACGACCTGGAAGGTTGCGACCTGATCATCGAGGCAGTCTTTGAAGACAGCGATCTGAAGGCAAAGGTTACCCGGGAATCCGAGCCGAAAATGGTCGCTAACGGCATCTTTGCCTCCAACACCTCAACCATCCCCATCACCCAGTTGGCCCAGGCCTCGGCCAAGCCGGACAACTTTATCGGCCTGCACTTCTTCTCCCCGGTGGACAAGATGCAACTGGTGGAAATCATCGTCGGCGAGAAAACCTCCGATGACACCCTGGCCCGGGCGTTCGATTACGTGCAGCAGATAGGCAAGATTCCCATTGTGGTGAACGACAGCCGCGGCTTCTTTACCTCTCGGGTATTTGGCACCTTCGTGAACGAAGGTATCAGCATGCTGGCCGAGGGCATTCACCCCTCAAGCATCGAGAATGCCGGACTGCTGGCCGGCATGCCGGTCGGGCCGCTGGGCCATCTCCGACGAAGTCAGCATGACCCTGATGCAGCACATCCGCGCCCAAAGCAAGAAAGACACGGAAGCCGCCGGCGGTACCTGGCAGCCGCATCCGGCCGAAGCCGTCATCGATGCCATGGTGGATACTCACGGACGCAAGGGCAAAGCCGCCGGTGCCGGTTTCTACGAGTATCCGGAGAAGGGCAAAAAATACCTGTGGCCGGAACTGGAGAACCTGTTCGTGGACCAGGACAAGGCACGCCGTGTGAAGCTGCAGGATCTGAAAGATCGCATCCTGTTCATGCAGGCCATCGAGACCATCCGCTGTCTTGAGGAGGGTGTGCTGAGAACCGTGGAAGACGCCAACATTGGCAGCATCTTCGGTATTGGCTACGCGCCCTGGACCGGCGGTGCCATCCAGTTCGTCAACCAGTATGGCGTTCGGGCCTTTGCGGAGCGGGCGCAGCAGCTGGCAGACCAGTACGGTGAGCGATTCACGCCGCCATCGCTGTTGCTTCAGAAAGCCGAACGCAACGAAACCTTTAGCTGACCCTGCCGGCCGGAGGGCCCAAACCCTCCGGCCACCTCTACCCTCACACTCCCGACAGTTTACTTCCGGTCACACGCCCCCATAGTTAGCCTCAGGCTGAAACGTATATGGACATATTGTCACGAAGCTATACCCCTGGCCTATGGCAACAGGTGTAGCGGTTGCCTACAATAAATTGAACAGTCACGGGTATTCACCCCAATTTCATTGGTGGCGATTCCCAGCAGCTTCAGGTATGCATTTATGACCATTGCGGAAAACTCCATGCAGCGCCCTTCCCTGACTTCCCTCACCCGGAAAGCAGGCGCGGTCACGGCTCTGGCCCTGGGCCTCCTTGTCTCCGGCGCCTACGCAAAGATTGATGACTCCGCCAGGTATGAGCCGGTTGCGCCCACTATTGACCAGGCCCGCGCCAATATTCTGATTGCCCGGCAGCTGCAGTTCACTCATTTCCGCAATCTCGGCATCAGCGACGAACTGTCCGGCGATGTTTTCGATGCCTACCTGAATTACCTGGACAGCCAGCGAATCTACCTGACCCAGGAAGACATTGACGCCCTTTCCCGGGTCAAGAAACACCTGGGGTCAGCGCTCAAAACCGGCCAACTCCAGCCGGGCTTTGATATTTACAACCTGGTTCAACAGCGGGTTATCGAACGCCTGAAGTTCGCCCTGGGGCTCATCGACAACGGTATTGAGCAACTCGACTTCACTGCCGATGACAGGATTCGCGTCGACCGTTCCGAGGCGCCCTGGGAGGCAAACCAAGCCGCTCTGGACGAGCTCTGGACGAAGCGTATTAAAAACGCGGTTCTGGCCCAGAGACTGAACGGCGCAGACGATGACGCGATCGAAGAGACGCTGCGCCGCCGCTATGAAGGCCAGCTCAAACGCGCTTACCAGGCCCGCAGCGAAGATGCATTCCAGGCTTACATGAATGCCTTTACCGGTATGTGGGACCCTCACACCTCTTACTTTTCGCCCCGTACCTCCGAGAACTTCAATATCAACATGAGCCTCTCGCTGGAGGGCATCGGCGCGGTACTGCAATCCGATAACGAGTACACCAAGGTAGTGCGTCTGGTACCCGGTGGCCCGGCCTCCAAGCAGGGTCAGCTGCAGCCTGCCGACCGCATCGTCTCTGTTGCCCAGGGCGATGAAAAGCCAGTGAACGTGATCGGCTGGCGCCTGGACGAGGTGGTGGACCTGATCCGCGGCCCTCGCAATTCCACCGTGACATTGGAAGTGATCCCGGCCAACGCCAGTGACGAGACCATCACGCGAACCATCGCCATCAAGCGGGATGAGGTGAAGCTGGAGGAACAAAGCGCCAGCAAAGACGTGATTGAACTGGATCGAAACGGCGAGACCTATCGTATCGGTGTCATCAACATCCCCACCTTTTACGCCGATTTCCAGGCCATGCAGGCTGGCGATCCCAACTACAAAAGCACCACCCGCGACGTGCGTAAACTGATTGAGGAACTCAAGGCCAGCGGCGTGGATGGCGTGGTCATGGATCTTCGTAATAACGGCGGTGGCGCACTGCACGAAGCCAACGACCTGGTTGGCCTGTTTATCGACGAAGGCCCCACGGTCCAGATCCGTAACGCCAACAACGATGTTCAGGTACTGGAAGACGAGGATCCGTCCGTGGTCTACGACGGCCCTCTGGTGGTGCTGGTCAACCGGATGAGTGCCTCCGCCTCTGAAATTTTCGCCGGCGCTATCCAGGATTATGGTCGAGGCCTGGTGGTTGGCTCCCAAACCTTCGGCAAAGGCACGGTTCAGGCCGTTCGGCCACTGAACCACGGTCAATTGAAAATCACCCAGTCCAAGTTTTACCGGGTTTCCGGCGGTTCCACCCAGCACAAAGGGGTGATTCCAGACATCGAAATCCCGTCGCGCATCGATAAAACCCGAATTGGTGAGGACGCTCTGGACCACGCCCTGCCGTGGGACCAGATTGAGGCCGTTCCCCATGCCCGCTATTTCGACTTTACCGGCGTGATTGACGAACTGCGGAATCGCCACGAAGAGCGGTTCGCCACCAACCCGGAGTTCAAGCTGCTGCAGAAGGAAATCGAGTTCCTTAATCGCCAGCGACAGATGGATTACGTCAGCCTTAACGTGGACGAGCGCAAGAACCAGCACAACCAGATCGAGCAGACCCGCCTGACCATCGCCAATGCCCGCAGGGAACTGAAAGGCGAAGAACCGTTTGAAGACCTGGAAGCTCTGGAAGACTGGCAGGATCAACAGGCGGCAGATCTGGACAACACTGACGAAGAACTGGATTTCGTCATCCAGGAAGGCGGACACATCATGGCCGACTTGCTGGAGCTGGATCAACGTATGGCGTCCATTCTGATGCCCACCCAGTTTGCGGCCAAGACTGAGGCACCATAAATCATGGCTGGGCAGCCGTCCGGGGAAAGCGGTCAGAGTACCCAACAGCGTGCCCGGGTGTTCAGGGACATGCTACTGGACGCCCTGCACGCCATGTATTCCATGGACGAAGCTGAGGGCTTGGAATCCTCTGGCCCGAAAGATAAAACCCCAGACGGTATGCTGGAACGTATAGCCGGGTTGACGGGTTCGGCACTTCGTCTGGGCGCCCGGGCAACCGACACCTCCCTGCGGGTCGGTCGGGCCCTGATTAATTCTCAGGATCAGTTGCGGGCCATGCTGACAGCCGGCCAATCGCTGAAAGACATACGGGAAGTTGCGGGCCTCACGCTCTCGGAAATGAGTGAAGCCCTGAACCTCAAAGACAAGTCTTTGCTGGAAGCCATTGAAAATGGCACCTCCACCCTCTCCTTCGAGCTGATTCTGAGACTCGCCGCCCTGGTGGCCCGCAACGATCCGATCCCGTTTATCATGCGCACCACCCGTAACTATAACCCCGAGGTGTGGCAGATACTCAACGATTGGGGCATAGGCCGGATTCCGCTCCAGTTCGAGCGGGAACGGGAATTCATTAACATCTTCCGCCGGCACGACGATGCCAGAAACCTGTCGGATGAAGGCTTCCGCAGAGTGCTGGAATTCACCCGCCAGAGCTTTGAAATGTCACTGCATTTTATAGAACAGCAGGAAAAGGAAGTGGCAGAACTGAAAGCTGGCATGAAGACCGCCGGGCCAGCGCCGGACAAGCCGGCAACCAGCTCCGGGGCAAAACGGAATATCAGGTAAACAGCGCGCGCATTCCGGTAATGTTGGGGTTACGCACTGCGCCCTTCTCGGTCACGATGGCATCAATCAGGCTGGCCGGTGTCACGTCGAACACCGGATTGAAGACCTGAACGCCGGCGGGCGCCAGGGGAATCCCGCGGATTTCACGAACCTCGGTGCCCTCCCGCTCTTCGATCGGAATATCCTTGCCGGACTCCAGCGACATATCGACAGTACTGGAGGGAGCCACCACCATAAACCCGATCTTGTGATGCCGCGCCAGAACCGCCAGGTTATAGGTACCAATCTTGTTCGCCACATCACCGTTGGCGGTTATCCGGTCGGCGCCCACCACAATCCATTTAACCTTGCCGGAAGCCATTATGGCCGCTGCCGCGCCATCGGCATTGAGCGTAACGGGAATATGGTCACGGGTCAGCTCCCAGGCGGTTAATCGGCTGCCCTGAAGCCAGGGCCGGGTTTCGTCGGCATAGACCCGCTTCAACAGTTTTTCCTCGTGCAAACGGCGAATCACCCCCAACGCGGTACCGTATCCTCCGGTGGCAAGTGCACCGGTGTTACAGTGAGTCAGCACTGCGATAGGCTTGTCGGGATTCATCACCTCCAGCGCATAATCCGCCATGGCCAGGTTGGCCGCCAGGTCATCCTCATGCAGACGAACAGCCTCTGCCGCCAGCCGATCAGTGGCTTCGTCCAGAGAATGGCAGGCGTGGAACACCTTTTCCATGCGCTCCAGCGCCCAGAACAGGTTCACCGCCGTAGGCCGGGATTTCGCCAACACTCGAATAGCCTGTTTGATCTCGGCCTGCCAATCGCCTCCGCCTGCGTGGCGGGCTGCCAGGGCCACCCCGTAGGCAGCACTGATGCCAATGGCTGGTGCCCCGCGCACCACCATATCCG
>Ga0209815_1000907_pt1 | contig 20786 bp, 18 predicted proteins | sample CoawatmetaG00DNA_FD_187507 | JGI IMG/M metagenome (GOLD analysis project Ga0209815, IMG submission 187507) | Marine microbial communities from the West Antarctic Peninsula - Coastal water metaG002-DNA (SPAdes) (version 2) | ecosystem: Environmental > Aquatic > Marine > Coastal ...
GCCAGCCATTACTTAAATATTGTTGTGTAAATTCCAGACCAATACCACGATTGGCACCAGTGATTAATAACTGTTTCATGATGGATGCTCGTTGACCAAAGAGATGCTTTAATCTTAGATCAACAAGCATACTGGAGCAAGATATAGGTACTATGGCGCAGCTTTTAGCTTATGTTTACAACTATTTACCAATGGGGTTAGTGCTATAGCATCAGGATGTTGTACTATGATATACGTCTATTTATTAATAACGACTAACATAACTCTTAAGTATATACATGATTCGAATTCTCATAGCCTCACTCGCTCTTTGCTTACTGCTTTTATCAGCAGGCAAAAGCTATGCCCATGCAGATGCACTAGCATTTAGTGGTGCGCATGATATGAGTGCCATGCACACATGTACAGCGGCTATGGCAGACCTGTGTGATGATATGGACACTAGTGATGGGCTATTCAGCCATTTTAATTGCCATTTAAATATCACAGCGTTAGTTTCTGGTTACTCTTCTATTGGCCTCATGGGGCTTTCCTCTCCTAGTTATCGATATCACTTTAGTAGCAAAGTGCATATACAGGCGCTGGTCGCTAAACCTCCCCAACTTACTTAGTTTTTTGTCGTTGCTATGGCCCAACTATGGCTGAACTATGCCCGGACTAGGCCTAAACTAGGCCTGAACTAAGCCCAACAGTTGATTCTGTAGCAACACTCATTCTAAATATTAAGATGGATGTGTGGTGATGTTTAAATCTAAAATTATGCTTGCCCGATGGGCGCTACTGATAGGCACTTTGGGCATGTTATCAGCCTGCAGTGACGCAAAAAATGCAGTGCCCAACCTATCCCAAAGGTGGTATACGCCTGAACAGTTAGCGCAAGGCAAGGCTGTTTTTGCTGATCATTGTGCTGCTTGCCATGGGCCTATGGGCGAAGGTGTGGCCAATTGGCAAACGCTAGATGCAAATGGCCTATACCCAGCCCCGCCTCTTGATGGCAGTGCTCATGCGTGGCATCACTCCCTCAACACATTAATACGAACTATCAGCGCTGGTGGTGGGCCCCTTGGAGGCAGCATGCCTGGGTTTCAGGGTAGCCTAACTGAGGCAGAGCAGAAGTCTGTTATCGCCGCATTTCAAGCCCATTGGTCTGATGATATTTATTCTAAATGGAAAATAATTGACAGCCGGTAGCGAGCATACAGCCTGTCTATATTAATAATAATTAAGGTCTCTTAGGTAAATTTAGGTGAAACAATGAACAATGTAACTAGTGCAATAATTTTTTTATTATCAGGGCTTTTTTTGGTCAGCCCAGCCTTCGCAGATCATCAAAATGGCCATGTAGACGTGGTGGTTGGCCCTTTGTCAGCTGCCGCAAGTAAAGGTCAGGTAGTCTTCAATACAAATTGCGCATCCTGTCATGGTGTTGATGCCTCTGGTGGCATGGGTGGCCCACCATTGATACATAATATCTACAACCCAGGCCATCATGGTAATCAGTCGTTTATCAATGCAGTACGCAATGGGGTGGGGCAACACCATTGGAATTTTGGTGATATGCCACCTCAAAAGCATGTTGCTTTTGGAGATATGGTGTTTTTAATCAAATTCATTCGTGAGGTTCAAGAACAAAATGGCATTAAGACGATTTCTCACTAAATATAAGTGTGCTATATCCGTTAATGGACAAATTTTGTAGATAAAAATGACATCAAGAGATCATCAATATGATTGATACAACAAAGCAAATAAGCGTTATGGTAATGGTGCTGACCATTTTATTAAGTGCTTCTAATGCAAGCGCCCATGATGGCGCTAAAGGGGTAGTCAAGCAGCGCATGGATGCCATGACAGAAATGGCGAAGGCCATGAAAACGATGGCGCAGATGGTAAAAGGTAAACGAGCATTTGACCCTGCGTTATTTATAGATAAAAGTGAGATTATTTCGGGTCATAGTAGTAGGGTACCTGGGTTATTTCCTAAAGGATCAATCAAAGGCACTAGTGAGGCTTTACCTGTGATTTGGAAGCAGTGGGACGACTTTGTAAATATTAGTGAGCAAACAAAAAAGAGTGCAAAAGAGCTAATCAAAATGGCGCAAGAGGGGTCTGCGCTGCGCCCTCTTACTAAACAATTTGTAAAGCTGAGCGGTGGCTGTAAGGCGTGTCATAAAAGTTATCGGAAAAAGAAGTAAGGGCCATGATACTGATCAATCAAAGGATTACCTTATGGGCTTTTTTGGGTGTGGCATTATTTGCCCCTTTTGTATCTGCGGCATCAACAGCGCTTAATACCCAGCAAGATGAAGCAGTATCTCGCGGCGAGTACGTGTTTCACATTGGCGGCTGTGCTTCGTGCCATACCAAGGATCAGCCTTTGGCTGGTGGGGTAGAGTTGGTCACCCCCTTTGGTACGTTTGTCAGCCCTAACATCAGCCCAGATCATCAATTTGGTATTGGTGGCTGGACAGATGATGAGTTTGTTAAGGCCATGCGTGAAGGAGTAAGCCCTGAAGGGGAGCATTATTATCCGGCATTTCCATATACATCTTATGCCAATATGCCAAAACAGGAATTACTAGACCTTAAAGCCTATTTAGATGCGCAAACCCCTGTGCCAGAGGATGCAGGGGCTCATGATTTAAGCTTCCCCTTTGACCAACGTGCATTATTGGGGGTTTGGAAACTATTTAACATGGGTGAAATGTGGGCGCCAAACCGCAACCAAAGTGCACAATGGAACAGAGGCAGTTATCTTGTCAATGGGCCAAGCCATTGCGTTCAGTGTCATACCCCTAGAAATTTAATGGGTGCTTTAAAAGGTGGTGCTGGCATGGTAGGCAACAAGCAAGGGCCTGAAGGAGAGAATGTGCCTGCGTTAGTAGACATAGCTAAGCTGGGTTTTGGTGGTTGGAGTAAAGATGACATTGCATTTTCTTTAGAAATTGGGATGACCCCAGAAGGCGACTTTTTGGGCGGCAGCATGAGCCATGTGCTTGAAAACACCACAGGTAAAATGACCACAGATGATATACAGGCTCTTACTGAATACCTGTATTCATTGAATAATCCTTAAACTCTATGTAACACTAGGTTTTATGGTGCTGTTATATAGCCTGATGCACCGTGTATATGAGACTAAAGGGGACTCCCTTCGCCTAAAGGTGAGAGATATGCTACGCCACCGCGGTTTTTGCGTTTGGTGTGCCTTATGGCCATCATCTATACCCCTTAATTGAAGATTACATCCGCCAATAATGAAGGTTAACAGCCATGACTAATACCGTATCAGACAAGATGACCCAGTTAGCCTTATCGGGAGTCACTTGTGCAGGCTGTGTAGGGCGTATTGAAAAAGCGCTTAACCAAGCTCCAAACGTGGTGGCTGCCCAAGTAAACTTTGCCAGCCGCACCGCAGAAATCAGTGGTGGTGATGTGCATCAATTAATTGAGGCGGTGCAAAAGGCAGGCTATGACGCTAAGTTAATAGAAGACCCTACGGTGGCGGAAGAGGAGCAAACCCAAGAGCTAAAAAAGCTAATGAAGACGCGCTCTTGGTATGCCGCTGGTGGTGTTGGCATGGGTGTTTGGTTGATGTTTTTTGGTATGAATATTGCTGATCCATTCATATTGCGAGCAGTAGGTTGGGCTACTCTAGCCATGATGATGATGACGGGTGAGCATTTTTATAAAAGTGGTTTCAAAGCGCTTAAGTCTGGCCATGCCAATATGGACACCTTGATTGCTATCGGTACAAGTGCCGCTTGGTTTTATTCTATTTTAGCCGTATATCAGCCAAGCATCTTTCCAGAAAATGCCCGTGGTGTATATTTTGAAGCGGCTGTGATGATTATTGGCTTGGTTAATCTAGGGCAAGTGTTAGAAATGCGAGCACGTCTTAAAACCCAGTCTAGCCTCAAAAGCTTGCTTGGCTTACGGCCTAGCCATGCATGCATGGTGGGTAACAATGGCGCCATAACGGACACCGAGACACAGGTTAATATTCTACAAGTAAAAGTGGGAGACTTGTTACGCATTAAGCCCGGCGAGCGTGTGCCGGTGGATGGTATCGTGATGCAAGGTGAGAGCTATTTTGATGAAGCAATGCTGACAGGTGAGCCTATGCCTGTGCTAAAGCAATTAGGTGACGACTTGGTGTCAGGCACTATTAACGGCCAAGGTAGTGTCATCTATGAAGCCACAAGAGTGGGCGCCAATACCGCCTTAGCTCGCATCATAGACATGGTAAGAAAAGCACAAAATAGTAAGCCACCTATTAGTCAGTTGGCAGATAAAGTGGCCGCTATTTTTGTGCCGGTGGTGATGGTTATTGCTGTTATTACTGCTTTAGCATGGTATTTCTTTGGCCCTCAGCCTGCGCTTACTTATAGCTTTGTTACTGCCATATCGGTGCTCATTATCGCCTGCCCATGCGCCTTGGGATTAGCCACGCCTATTTCCATCATGATTGGGGTAGGCAAAGCTGCACAAATGGGTGTTTTGGTACGCAATGCCCAAGCACTGCAGCATGCTAGTGATATAGATTGGGTGGTATTGGATAAAACGGGCACCATTACCCAAGGCAGCCCTAGTGTAGAAGATTTTGCCGTGTTCAATAGTGCAGATAAAGTGCACACCTTGGCGCTTTCCCAGGCCATAGAGCAGGCATCTGAGCACCCCATTGCACTGGCAATAGTGGCTTATTGCCAGCAACAGCTGATGCTTAAAACCCCAGATCCAGATTTTGTAGCACCCAACATTGAAGGCTTCACTTCAGTGTCAGGTATGGGTGTGGTGAGTGGCGAATTTGTTATGGGTAATACCCTGCTAATGCAAACTCACAACGTGGATACTGGTATTGCAAAAAAATGGTTAGAGACCCAAGAAAAGGCAGGTAGAAGCTTAGTATTGTTGGCTTATCAAGGGGCATTAATAGGGGCGTTTGGGCTAGAAGATGCCCTCAAGCCTGACAGCCAAAATGCAGTTACACGACTTAAAGCACAAGGCATCAAAGTGATGATGTTAACGGGGGATAACCAAGCCACAGCTAGCCGTATAGCTAGTCTAGTGGGTGTGGATGATTATGCTGCAGGGTTGCTGCCACAAGACAAGCTGAACCACATTAAACAGTTGCAAGATAAAGGCTATGTGGTGGCTATGGTGGGTGATGGCATCAATGATGCTCCAGCCCTAAGCCAAGCTAATGTTGGGTTTGCTATGGGCCAAGGTACTGATGTGGCGATTGAAAGTGCTGATCTATGTTTACTTAATAGTTCATTACATGGGGTGGCAGATGCGATTGAATTAAGCCACGCTACGTTACGAAATATTAAACAAAACCTTTGGGGAGCGTTTGCCTATAACTCGTTAGGTATTCCTATTGCAGCAGGGGTGTTATTTCCATTCACTGGCATGTTGCTTAGCCCTATGTTGGCAGCCTTGGCTATGTCCTTGTCATCAGTCACAGTAGTGACTAATGCTAATCGCTTACGTTTATTTAAGCCTAGCGCCCGCAAATAGCTAAAGTGTTTGTGGGTGTGCAGGTGTGTGTTTGGGGCGGGAGCGAGCGCCAATGGCTTGCACCACCACGCCTAGCATAATCACACTGCCACCAATCAATGTCCAATAACCTGGGTGCTCACTAAACAAAAACCAAACCCAAATAGGGCTTAAAATTACTTCTAACATTGTGAGTAAAGTAAGCTCTGCAGCAGGTACGTGTTTTGAGCCATAGATAAATAACACTATCCCAAGGCCCATTTGGAAAAAACCCAGAGCCAAGCAGATGCCAAGATCTGCCAAGCTAATGGCAAAGTCATCAATGGCTACTGCAGCCACTAACATGGAAAAAACACCCCCAACTAATGCTGCAGGCAGCATGTCGCTGCCTTTGCCACGGCGCATAATTACACTAAATGCGGCATAGCTAACAGCCATCATTAAGGCAAAAGCCATGCCAACAATGCCATCTCCAGTTAAAGCACTGCCTACCATCACACTCACGCCCACACTTGTAAGTGCAATTGCTGCCCAGGTGCGCTTTTTGACTCGTTCGCCAAGAATAAGCCAGCCCAGTAATGCAGCAATAAAAGGTGATGAGCTTAGTAAAAAGGTGACATTGGCTACACTGGTGTGGAGCAAAGCAAAAATATTGCCAAAAAATGAAGCCCCCATAAATACGCCAGCCACAATGCTAAGCATATTAGTGCGTTTTAGTGGTGTGATTAGGTCGCCTTTGCTGCGCCAAGCCATCACTACTAATATAGTGATGACCAGGCCAATGGAGCGAAAAAACACAATGTGCCAGCCCGAGGCATCGCCAATATAGCGCACCCCAACCCCAGCAGTGCTCCATAATAGGCCACACATAATCACCATAATGGCGCCATTACGATAAAGTAAGTGGGCAGGTGTGGCCTCTGGTGCTGACAGGCTCATGGGTTTGCCTGAGACCAAGCTGTGTAGATTTCCTTTGGCCAAAGGCTTTGAGTCCAAGCTATAGTAGCCATTACCTCTGCTTCACTTAGAGTGCCCTTCCACGCTGGCATAACGCCGCGGCCTTGCATTACTGTGTGGGTTAAGTCGGCTAAGGAGTGATGCCAAGCATGACCACTACCATTAAGTGGTGGTGCGGGGCGAACCCCTAAGGCATTGGGTAGTGTCCAGTTATCGGCACCTTGCCCATTGTCCCCATGACAAGCGGCACAATGGTCTGCAAATAAAGCTTGGCCTTCTATTACCTGGGTTTGGTTATACCACCTGTCGGTGTTATTTTGCTGGGACAAATAGGTGTAAGTGCTCAACACTGCAACCAGTGCTAAGCATGCGATTAATAATAAATTTTGAGCTTTACTCATGTTCCAACACCTACCGTTCACTTCATATTGGCGCACTATATACCAAGCGTGTAATCATGGTCTATGGTTGGTGTATTGATTCATTGTTCTGGAAGGGGAATTATTTTATAATTTTGCACTCATAGCCCTACTCCTATTCACATTTGGCCCTTTAAATGGCAAACGCCTCATCTTTGTTAACGCTTGTTAAATTAGTTTTACGCTTTTTGGTTAGTGGTGGCATTGCGACGCTAGTACATTGGGCCACGTTATGGGGCCTACTCCAGCTGCAAGTGGAAGCGGTATTGGCTTCTAGCATCGGTGCCTTTGTAGGTGCTATTGTGAATTATTTCTTACAGTATTTTTTCACCTTCAAAACAAAGCGCCAACATAAAAAAGCCCTGTTAGCTTATATGCCAGCTGTGTTGATCAGTTGGCTGTTAAACTTAGGTTTATTCTATAGTCTTTATGGTGAATTAGTTTCAGACCCACTGATAGCTCAAGTTGTGACTACAGGTGTGGTTATGGTGGTTAATTTCTTGTTATATAAAAAGGTTGTGTTTCGTGCAAAATCAAACCGCTAGTGAAGCAGTGCAGATAGATCAAAGTGTGGCTTCACCTGTTATATCACTGGTTATCCCTGTGTATAACGAGATAGACGTATTACCGCTGTTGTTTGAGCGAGTAAGGCACGTGATGCAACAGGTAGGCTTGAGCTACGAAATGGTGATGGTAGACGATGGCAGTAAAGATGCCAGCGCCTACTATTTAACCCAGCAAGCCCAAGCTGATGAATGCGTAAAAGCGGTCATCTTGTCACGTAATTTTGGTAAAGAAGCAGCCCTTTCTGCAGGTTTAGAGCAGGCCCAGGGTGAGGCTATTATTGTGCTAGACGCTGATTTACAAAACCCTCCAGAATTGATTCCAGACATGTTGCAAAAGTGGCGTGATGGTGCCGATATTGTAGCTATGAAACGCCGCAACAGAGAGGGTGAATCTTGGGCGAAAAAATCGGGGTCATATTTGTATTATCGCATTATGAATCGCATTACAGGGCCTATGAGTATCCCAGAAGATACGGGAGACTTTCGCCTCATGAGTCGCAGGTCTTTAGATTCCCTTAACCGGTTACCAGAGCGAAACCGCTACATGAAAGGCTTATTTGCTTGGGTAGGCTATCCAACCTATGTGATGGAATACGATGTGGCAGAGCGTGCCGCGGGGGAAACTAAATGGAATTATTTCAATTTATTTGGCTTGGCCTTTGAAGGTATTACCTCTTTTTCTATTGCGCCGCTTCGGGCAATGGTTATATTGGGGCTCATCACAGCTGTGTTAGGTGGCATATTTGGTGCTTGGATTGTGTTTAAAACGCTATTTTTTGGCAATGACTTAGACGGTTACCCCTCGATTATTGCTATGATTACTTTTTTAGGGGGTGTGCAGTTACTCTCTATAGGTGTGTTGGGCGAGTATGTAGGAAAAACCTATTTTGAGGCCAAACAAAGACCACTATTTATTATTCAAGACGTCGTGCAAAAGACTGTTGAAAAGCCTAGTCACAACCCCTCTCATTCAGCACAAGGAACGCCAGTTAATGTTACAACGGACTAATCTCATTTGGTTATTAGGCGCTCTATTATTGGTGCGCATCATAGCCATGGTAGTGGTGCCATTGGCTGATACTACAGAGCCAAGGTATGCCGAAATTGCCCGCTTAATGTTGACTACCAATGACTGGATAACACCATGGTTTGAACCTGGCGTACCTTTTTGGGGCAAACCGCCTTTGTCTTTTTGGGCTCAAGCGCTGTCGTTCAAACTGTTTGGTATTAATGAATTTGCTGGCCGTTTGCCAGCTTTGCTCGCATTTATAGCAACTGCTTGGATGTTATGGCGTTTGGCGGCCTCTGTGGTTAATACCCAAGTGGCTGCCGCTAGTGTCGTGGTGTATAGCACTATGCTGCTTACTTTTGTAGCTGCGGGCACGGTGATGACAGACCCCTATTTGGCTTTGGGCACCACTTGGGCCATGGTGGCATTTTATTTAGCGCCTAAAGAAAATGTTTGGTATTGGCGCTATGGGCTTTTTATTGGTTTAGGGATTGGTTTGTTGGCCAAAGGCCCATTGGCCATCGTCATAGCAGGTGCGCCTATTGGCCTTTGGGTATTACTTCAAGGCAAGCTTATGTTTTATTTGCGCACTATGCCCTGGGTAAGAGGCACATTACTCACCTTGCTCATCGCTTTGCCTTGGTACATATTAGCCGAGTTAAAAACTCCAGGGTTTATCAACTACTTTATTGTAGGTGAACACTTTATGCGTTTTGTAGATCCTGGTTGGATGGGTGATTTGTATGGGCATGCCCACAAAGAGCCAAAGGGCATGATTTGGTTGCATTGGCTGGCGGGGTCTTTGCCGTGGGGGCCGCTAGCCCTATTATTGTTGGCAGGCCACATGCTTACAGCACGCTTGCGCAAAACTGTATGGCAGGCGGTTAAGCAGCCGGTGGTTATTTATGTGTTGTTGTGGGCTTTGGTTACACCGGTATTTTTTACTACTGCAGGCAATGTGATCTGGACCTATGTGCTGCCTTCTATGCCCGCCTTTGCCTTACTTATGGGTTGGGCCATGGTGAAGCTTAATAATGGCCAAAAATGGCGAGAGATCGGTTTTATCTTGGTGATGTGGCTAATGCCTATCGCCGTACTTATCTTTAGTGTGTTGATTGCTAATAATAACGACTTAATGAAAACTGAAAAAAGAATTGCTGAATATGTGGCACAACAACCTCAAAATGGCGATCACTCCAACTGGTCTAGATTATATTACCTTGGTTCAAAGCTAGAGTTTTCTGCACGCTTTTATAGCCATGATAAAGCTAAACCTGTGAAACTGGATCAGTTGGAAAACTTAGTGATGCAACAACAAGGTGTGTTTTTAGCAGTGCCTACAGATCAGTGGGAAACTACTGTGGCGCATTTTGGTGCAAGGTTAGAGCCACGCATAGAAAATATGCGCTTCAAATTGGCTTTCTTACGCCCTTAGCCTCTAATACCCATTTTATAGATGGCGTTTAGTTGGTGAGTGATGGGGCATTTGAGGTCACTTCAAACGTTGGCCAAAACGAAGCAGGGGCAAGCGAATTTTTAGTATTGAATTGCCCCACATTATTCTGATCGATCATTAAAATGCGTGGGCTAACATGAGGCTCGCTAAGCTTTCCTTCAAGGATGCGTACGGCCTGATCGATGGCTAAACGGCCCTGCAATACGGGCGAATCTGTTGGTGCTGCCAAAATGTGACCTCGCTTAATGCCGCGAAATACATTGTGGGTAAAGTAGGTTGATACAATATCAATTTTGCCACGTAAATTACGGCTAAGTAATTCACTTACTGCTGCGTCTGCTGTCAGTGCCGTGCCCACAATGTAATCAAATTCTGTGGTTTCTTCTAACACTTCTTGGAGTAGGTTACGCTGGATTTCTTTGCCCGTATCACCCCATTTTACGGCCACTACACTAACACCTGAATCAGCAATGCCATCATGGAAGCCTGCATCTATAAACTGCACCCAGCCAGACTCTTTAGGGCCAGGAAACCATGCTACTTTGGCTTCATTTGAGCCTTTGGTTGGGTGGCGTTGGGCAAGATATTGGCCTACTTTTTGGCCCATGCTGTACCAAGACACTCCTGCTTTGGCACTCACGCCGATGTTTTCAATGTCATTGACTGCAGCAACTACGGGTGTAGTCTCAGCGATGGTGCGGATGCTAGGCGAAAGTCCATTAAAAGATACTGTGCCTACAATAATGGCATCACTAGAGATGTCAGTGCAGTGCTTAAGTTGTTCAATTTGGGTAGCCAGTTGAGGGTAACCTCCGGCTTCAAGTACGGTCATGTTGATGCCCAAGCGTTTCACTTCTTCTACCATGCCGTAGTTAACACTGAGCCAATAGGGGTCTTTTAGATGAGGGTAGGTGACACACAAATGCCATGTTTTACTTGCGCTTTTTATGGGCTGATATTGCAGGGACCGCTTTTGGCCTTCGTAGTCAAACGGTGGATCCCAAGCCACAATGTTCCAAACTGCATAGGTGCTGCAACTTATGCCAAGGCATACAACCAAACTAAAACACTGCATTAAACGACAAATCATGATGTTATCTATCTTAGGTTGTAAAATTTACGGTTAAAAGCGACTTTGGTAAGGCCGCAGTTTGTGGTATTTTACGGCTACGTTAGTCTACCTTCTGAGTGCCTATGGCTGTCAACCTTGGTGTCGGCAGTAAGTTACTGTTGGCCATGACCCTAACCATTAGTTTATTATTAGTTGCTGCCGTCATTGGCTGGCAAGGCTATGAGCGGGTGGCGAGTAAGCAAAACTCAGTCATTGATGAAGCCATACCTAGTATTATTGCTGCCCATAGTTTAACAGAGATTAACGCTAGTTTAGCCACTGCTGCTCCTGCGCTGTTGGGCGTCACTAACGAGCCTGAACGCAAAAAGCTGACTGCCACTATTGAATATCAATTACAGCAATTGAAAGACTCATCAATTTGGCTGGGTGGCGCTAGTGATTATCCCTTTGAAAGCCTAGTGCTGCAGAGCATGAGTGTCAATATTAGTAATAACTTAGCCCAACAAATTAGCTTGGTTAAATATCGCCTAGCCTACCTTCAAAAAGCGCGCCTGTTGCAACAGAAAACCTTACTTGCAATGACCAAGATCCATGATATTAGCACCTCTTTAGTGGCTAACGCCAATACCATGACTACCGCTGTTGCTTCTAGTTTGTATGATCTTGCAGACGCCAATACTGCCACCAGCCCTAACATGGGGCAAGATGCTTTATATATGGCATTTGATCGACTCATTGAGGTGGACTTAGATCATATGGACCGGATGTATGAACTGCGCCAACGCTCTGCAAGTTTAATGGGCTTGCTCACCTTATTGCCCAAGCAAACTGCATTACCTGAATTGTATAAACTTGAGCAAGATATTCAATTGAATATGGCAGTGCTTAAACGCAGGGTAGCTGAAGTTAATGACCCAGGCCGGCGTCAACAAGGGTTAGATCTGTTATCAGTGGTGGAAAAAAATATTACCGCTGGTATTGGCGATGACCTTTTTACGTTGCAAAGAAGCAACATTAATGTGCTAGGCCAATTGCTAGTGTTAAATGAGGTGAGCATAAAGCTGAGTAAAGCCTTTAATGAGCAAGCTGACAATGCCAGTAGAGCTGCAGGTAAAAAAGTGCAAACAGCCACAGACGAGGCTAGAACAGCGGTGGCCAATGGGCGCAACATACTGTTGATGGCGTGTTTAATTTTGGCTGTGGTTGCCATTGGGGTGCTGTGGTTCTATGTTAAGCGTAATCTTTTTAGGCGGTTAACTCAGTTAAATCAAGCGTTTTTGGCTGTGGCCCAAGGTAATTTCGATTATCAATTGCAAATTAGTGGTACTGATGAACTTGGACGTTTGGCTAAAACCGTCCAGGTGTTTAAAGAAAATGCACTTGCCCGCCAACAATTAGAGCAACAGCAAGAGGCTGTAGAGCTGCGCCTGAGAAACTATCAGTCTGAACTTGAGCAAGAGATCCAAGTGCGCACAGGACAGCTCCAGCAGCTCAACCAGGAGCTGCTAGTTACTGCAGAAAAACACGAGGCAGCACGGACAGAGGCAGAGCGGGCAAACCAAGCTAAAACTGCATTTTTGGCCACTATGAGCCATGAGGTGAGAACGCCGTTGAGTGGTGTATTGGGTACCTTACGATTATTGCAGAAGACTCAGCTGGATCAGCAGCAAGAGAAATACATTGGCCTAAGTCAAGCTGCAGCAGAAGCTTTACTTGGGATTTTGAATGGTATTTTAGATTATGCCAAAGTGGAGCAAGGGCAAATGCAGATGGAGCATTTACCCTATCAGCTAGCAAAAGTAGAGGCTAATATGGTGGCCTTAATGGCTGGTGCTGCCACAGAAAAAGGCCTCAAACTTGACGTGCATATTCCAGATCAGCTTAGGCGTCAAACCCTCGTAGGCGATCAGGGCAAGGTGCAACAAGTGCTGTTTAACTTATTGGGTAATGCCATTAAATTCACCACCGTGGGCTACATAGAGTTGCATGTGAGTTTGGTGGACGAAGATGGGCCAAATGAGCGTTTAAGGTTTGAAGTTAGGGACACAGGTTTAGGTATGCCAGATGACTTACATCTGACGCTGTTTCAACCTTTTACTCAATACGACGCGTCGACCTCTAGGCGTTTTGGAGGCACAGGGTTGGGCTTGTCTATTTGTAAAACCTTAGTAGCGGCGATGGAAGGCACCATTGGCATTAGTAATCGCATTGAGAATGACGTCAAGCAAGGGTCCATGGTTTGGTTTGAATTGCCATTTTGGCCAGACTCAGAATTGCTGCCCTTAGTACCTAATGTTATAGCGGCTAAAGCAGTTGTGGCAAGTATGGACATTTTGTTGGTAGAAGATAACGATATTGGCCGCATAGTGGTTGAAGGGTACCTGCGCCATGAAGGGCACAAGGTCACATTGGCTAAGGATGGCTTTGAGGCTGTAGAACTAGCTGAACTACCCTTTGACCTTATTTTTATGGATATCAGTATGCCTGGTATGGACGGTGTAGAGGCGACACTGCGAATGCATCAAGTGCATAAGCGCTTAGGGCTTTCCATTCCTATTATCGCCATGTCGGCCCATATATTTCCTTCGGAAGTAGATTCTTATCTAAACTCAGGGATGGATGGTTTTGTTGGTAAACCGATAGACCCAGAGCGGCTAAATGAAATACTGCTAGGCGTAAGCCAAGCACAACAAAGGTTGGTGTCCATGCCCCATGAAGTAGCAGCTCAATTGGTTAACGAAAAGTTACTCAATGATGACTTGAGTGTATTGGGTCAACCTTGCATGGTAAAAATGGTCAGCCTTTTTACCACGGCCTGTAGTGATAATATAATAGCTATACATATAGCGCGCCAGCATGAGGAATGGGTGAAATTAAGCGACCTAGCCCACAATTTTAAAAACGCGGCGGGCAGTTTGGGGCTTGAGACTTTATACCAACTGATTAATCAGTTGGAAAACCAAGCTAAGCACGCTCAACCCACGAGTATCGACCTTATTTTAGAGGATTTGCCAGAACTAGTAAGAGCTTCACAAAAAGCGTTAAACAACTGGAGTGCTGCACATTTGGATTAGTTGGCGCTATTGTTCGTCTAAACCACTAAACAAATAACCTTCTCCATGCACTGTGGTAAACAATACGGGGTGTTTGTAATCTCGTTCCATCTTACGTCTTAAACGCATGATTAATACATCGATAGTGCGATCGTTTGGGTCCCAGCTACGGTGAGTCACCTGTGATAATAACCGGTCACGGTTAAGCACCTGGCCTGGATGAGTCATGAACACTAACAGTAGCTCAAATTCCGCTCTAGTCAATTTAATTTCTTCTTGGTCGCGGCCCAATAGGTGACGACGAGAGGCGTCGAGTAACAATCCATCAAATGGGTAAATAGACTTGTGTTGGATGGGCGTTTCACTATTTTCATGAATGCGTCGTAATAGGTTGGTTACCCGAGCTAGCAGTTCTCGTGGATTAAATGGCTTAGTTACATAGTCATCTGCACCTATTTCTAACCCTACAATACGATCAATGTCATCAGTTTTTCCCGTCACTAAAACAATGCCCATGTTGCTTGTGGCTCTTACTTCTCTGGCTAATAATAAGCCACTTTCATCAGGCAAATTGATATCTAGTAAGAGCATGCTGATGTCTTCTTGATTGATGACAACGCGCATTTCTCTCGCACAACTTACAGCTGAGACACGGTAACCTTCAGATTCGAAGTAGCCTGCAAGCTTGGTGCGAGTGATGGCTTCATCTTCTACAATGAGAATGTGATGAGTCTTCATAAAGCCTACTCTTAGTATTAGATTTAAAGAGTATAGCAGCAGAAATAGTCATTAAGAAGACGCCCCTGCTCCTAAACCGTGAATAACAAATAGACTAAGGTTTTGGGTCGCTTCGGGTTAGTCACTGGTCACATTTGACAAATTTTAAGCAGACGGATACATTGTTGTAAAGAATAAAAAAGATTCAACTTATGGCCTTAATACACCCACAAAAACCCATTGAGCATACCTTTTGTGATGATCCACAAAGTGCATACACTATGGCTGCGCGCTATTACACGGATGAAGAGGTGTATGAGCAAGAAAAAGCAGCTATTTTTTGGCAGTCATGGGTGCATGTTGGACATAGCTCTAAGTTAAAAAATGCAGGTGATTACCTAACAACCCAACTGCACGGGCAGCAGGTCATGGTGATGCGTGATGAGGCTGGTGATTTAGGTGCATTTTTTAACGTATGCCCCCATCGTGGACATCAGTTGTTAGAGGGCTGTGGTAATACTCGTGTAGTGGTATGCCCATATCATGCATGGTGTTTTGATAAGCAAGGAAACTTTTTACGTGGCCGAAATTTACAGGATTTAAAAGGTTTTTCTCCAACAGACTTCAATCTTAAGCCAGTAAAAATAGAGGTTTTTTTGGGCTTTCTCTTTGTGAATCTAGACCCAAGTGCAGAGCCTATGACTAAAATATATCAAGGCTTGGCTGAGGAAGTGCGGCACTACGTGCCTGAAATTGATGCGGTGCAGCACCAGTATCATGCAGGCTATGAGGTTGCAGCCAACTGGAAGTTATTAATCGACAATTTCCTTGAATGTTACCACTGCAGTACCGCTCATAAAGACTTTGTCGATTTAGTGGACATGCCAAGCTATCGCACAAAAACCCATGGGCATTACTCCAGCCATATTTCTCATAAACCAAGTAATGCTAATAGTAATGCCTACAAAGTAGAAGGTGAACAGACCTTTGGCTATGCGGCGTGGTTTATGTGGCCTAATCTAACTCTATGGGTCATGCCTGGGGATGCGAATATCAGTATGCTACAGATGCACCCTAACGGGCTTGCCAAGTGCCATGAAACACTGGACTGGTATGGCTTGGGTAGTACGCTCAATCAAGCCTCTAAAGAGGCCATCACTTATTTGGATGAAGTGTTACAACCAGAAGACATTGGTCTTTGTGAAAGTGTGCAAAAAGGCTTACATTCTTTAGCTTATAACCAAGGCCGTTTTGTTGTAGATGAAAAGCGCAGCCAACTAAGTGAGCATGGGGTACATCATTTCCAACAATTGGTGATTAAAGCACTGGCGTAAGGCTTGCCCATTAGAAGTGATCTGCGTTTGAGCTTATTTTAGCCTGGGAAAAAGGTTTTTAGTTCTGCAATAACCAATTTAGCCAATCGGTTAGGGATCAAGGTCGGTGCTCGTATTACAAAATTAAGCTGGCTTTGGTAATCAATATTTTTGGCTTCTGGCCACTCACATCGTTCATTGTTTATGAACCCCCTTTTGTTAATCTATAAACTATTGCCTAGGAGGCAAACATTATGAGCTCTAGCGACGGTGCAACCCGAGACTTAGTCTCCACTATTGATGGTGCAGGGTGGGATTTTGCGCTTACTAGGCATCGCTACCATGACATTGAGCGGCCCCTTGGCCCCCATTACTGCGTCTATAATCGTCGGCTTATGGCGTGCTGCTTTGATCATCGTTCCACTGAAGATGGCTACTGGTTGCTCCGTCAAAAAGTAGCTGTGCTAAATACAGGAGAGCTTCCACTTCAGTTCAAAGGTGCTGACGCGCTAACGTTAATGGACAAGCTTTTCACTAAAGACATTACTAAACTTAAAACGGGCCGTTGTGCTTATGGTCTTGCGTGTTATGAAGATGGTGGGCTTATAGTAGATGGTATTTTGTTGAGAGTGGCTGATGATTGTTTTTGGTACGCCCAAGCCGATGGTGATTTTTACAGCTGGGCTAGAGCTCATGCAGTTGGGCTAAATGTTGAGATTACTGACCCAAAGATATTTGTGTCGCAGGTACAAGGCCCAAATTCAATGAAAGTGCTCGCCGCAGCTTGCGATGATGGTATGCCAGAGCCATTTGGCTACTTTGCAATGGCTCGCGTTAAATTTGGTGGTCAAGAAGTTGTCATTACACGCACAGGCTACACCAATGAGCTAGGCTGGGAATTCTACACACAAACGCACCATGATGCCCAAGCACTATGGCAACATTTGAAGCAAGCAGGCAAGCCGTTTGGGCTTGATATATTTGGCCTGGATTCAATGCATATCCGCCGCATTGAAGCTGGCATACTTAATGCGGGCTCAGATTTTGATCATACAACAACGCCCTTTGATGTAGGTTTAGGGATGTTTGTCGATCAAGATAAAGGTGACTTTATTGGTAAGCACGCACTTAAAAATGCATCTAAGCATTCGCGCTTAATAGGCATTTTGTGCAAAGCAGAGCCCCATATAGGTGCGGAAATTAGAATAGATGGAAATACCGTTGGCAAGGTCACTGCGGGCGCCATGTCGCCCTATTTAAAGCAGGGAGTAGGCATTGCCTTAATGTTTGACTCTGGAAATTTACCAGAGACACAAGTGTCCATAGGCTGTATTGATGGGAAGTTTTATGAAGGCCAACTGGCTACCTTGCCACTATATGATAAAGCCGGCGAAATACAACGTGGTAAAAAAGTTGCTATTCCTTTGAGAGATTGATTTTTAGTATATGGGTATAAAAAGGCCGGGCTTTGCCCGGCCTTTTCTTGGTCAAACGCTTATCAATTTAATCCAAGTGCCTGTTTTCTTTGGTTAGCCCAGGTGCGCAATATTTGATCTATGGCTAGGCCAATACAAGCCACGCATATGCCGAGTATTAATCCGTTGCCCACACCATTTCTGTCAGACAAAGAGCCTAGGATCAATTGACCAAGGTCATCGGTACCGATCATTGCACCGATAATCACCATAGACAGGGCAAACACAACTGTTTGATTAAGACCTAAGGCAATGTGAGGGAATGACATGGGTAATTCAATTGTTAACCAACGCTGAATACGATTAACTCCAGACATTGTGCCTGCCTCTTGCAGCGTCTCTGGCACACTTAACAGGCCCTCTACAGTGTAGCGAAGAGCCGGTATTGAAGCATAAACAATAATGGCGATGACTACGGCGGTATCAGTGATACCAAACAGCATCATTACTGGAATTAAATAAATAAACGATGGGAAGGTCTGAAAAGTATCACAGAAAGTTAATATGAAACGTGTTGATGCGGGATTTTGCGCACATAGCGTGCCTATTATTATACCAATTAGGCCTGATACAAGCACAGATACGCTCATTAGGTATGCTGTAATCAATGCACGATCCCACCATGGGGTGAGAGCGATAAAGAGCAAAAATCCACCCACTGTTAAGGCTACCCGAAGACCCCCTACAATAAAGCCAACACCCATCATCAATGTAAATGTAGCAATGACAGGCATGCCTAGATATGCGCCTTTAACTTTCAGTAATACAGAAAGAATTAACCATTCATTAAACCCTTTGAGGGCAAAAAAGAAGGTGTCCCACACCCAGTCAACTCCAGATTGTAAAAAAGGTGCGATGGAAATGCCCTTGTTATGGGGCACAACATAAAAGTAATTATAACCTTCAGGAAAAATAAATTGACCAATATAAGCTAAACCTATGCCGATGACCAAAATAGCTGCAAACATAAGAGAATGTTTGTGCTTTTGAGTAAAAGAAAGCTCGGTAAAGTAGTCAACTTGGGTGTTAGCCCAGGCTAGTGATAAGCGATCCAGTACAATCGCTATTAATACGATGCAAATACCGATCTCGATGGCAGCACCAATATTAAGTCTATTAAGAGCGATTAATAAATCGATACCTAGGCCTTTGGCTCCGATCAACGATGCCAAAACCACCATGGCCAAACATTGCATGATAACTTGGTTCACACCAATCAATATGTCTCGACGGGCTGTTGGAACCATGACCTTGGTCAGTAACTGCCAGCTGGTGCATCCACTCATCATGCCTGACTCGGCAACTTCCGGGCCTAATTTTTTAAGACCAAGCAAGGTTAGGCGCACCATCGGGGGTGTGGCAAAAATAACTGTTGCAATGGCGCCTGCATGATCACCAATGCCAAAAAACACCATGACTGGAATCAAATAGGAAAAGTGGGGGATGATCTGCGCCATGTTAAGCAGCGGGTTGAGGATGTTTTCAACAGTGGTGCTTTTAAAAGCCCATATACCAAACATAAGGCCAATAAAAACTGAAACTGGAGCCGCAACCAAGACGAAGGATAAGGTTTGCATGGACGGTTCCCATTGACCAAACAATGAAATGTAGGTCATTGAAAGCCCCACTAAAAGAGCGAGTCCACGGCCAGCAAGTGCATAGCCCAAAATAGTGGCGCCACCAGCGATGACCGTCCAAGGTAAACCTGGTAGTTTCGCCCAAGGGTTTGCTGTAGCCCAGTCCCAACTAGAAAAGCTAACGATTGTCTTTGACCCGCCAAGCATTATTTCACGGATGAATTCGATCAAAAATAAAATAAAGCCAGAAATGGCACGTGTCAATTCACGCACTAATGGGCTTTCTTCAAACTCTTCAATATCGGGGTCATACACATCGATGGGCCACCATTCAAACATTAGGTAACCAATGGAGTCATTGATATAAAGAGGAAACCAGGACAGGTACGCTGGGAGGCGCCAAAGAATATTGTTTTCAGAGGGCGCAATAAAGTGGTTTAGTAGATAAAAAATCACTAACAGTAAGATAAATTGTAGAGATTTGTATTGCCTAAATAATGTGATCATAAGGCATTTTCACTCCTCTTATTTTCATGGTGGCCAAACAAAACATGAACAATCTTTGGAGCGCTAATAGAGCCAACGGTATGGCCAGCGTCATCTACCACAGTGACAGGTTTGCTGGAATTTAAAATAACTTCGGCTACAGTTTCAATAATGGCATCTTTAGGCACTGTAAGGCCGCTCATCTCTGCGTTTTTATCAAATGCATCCATCACAGATTCAATTTTGAGTACCTTTTCTCGCGGTACGTCTTCAGTAAATTTGCGCACGTATTCGGTAGCGGGATTGAGGACGATATTGGCTGGTGTATCAAGCTGTTCAATAATGCCATCCTTCATGATGGCAATGCGGTCAGCCAAACGCAAGGCTTCGTCAAAATCGTGGGTAACAAATAAGATCGTTTTGTGTAGTACAGATTGTAAACGCAGAAACTCATCCTGCATTTCTTTTCGGATTAGGGGGTCAAGTGCAGAGAATGGTTCATCAAGGAACCAAATGTCTGGTTCAATCGCAAGTGACCGTGCGATACCAACGCGTTGTTGCTGGCCACCAGATAATTGGCGTGGGTAGTAATCTTCACGCCCACTCAAGTCGACTAGCTTTACCATTTCCATGGCTCGCACTACGCTATCAGTGGTGCTCATGCCTTTTACTTGGAGTGGAAAGGCAATATTTTCCAACACAGTTTTGTGAGGTAATAATGCAAAATTTTGGAATACCATGCCCATTTTGTTGCGGCGTAGTTCTATTAACTGCTTATTATTCATTTTGAGGATGTCGTCACCTTCAACGAATATTTCGCCAGCAGTGGCGTCTGTTAGCCTAGAAATACATCTAAGTAACGTTGATTTACCAGAGCCAGATAAGCCCATAATAATGAGGAGCTCACCAGCGTAAATGTCAAATGAAGCGTTGTTTACGCCTACAATACACCCAGCTTCTTGGAATTTTGCTGCATCGACTACACCGTTAGCTTTTTTCAACATGCTTTGTGCATTGTCACCAAAAATTTTGTAAACACTGTTGCAACGAATAACAGGCTCGTTTGAGGATGATGTTGTATCTTGCAAAGACATAGGCGAGTTCTTTTTTATATTTTGATTGTTAAGGCAGCCATAATGAGCGAAATGAGAATTGCCATTATGTCAAAAAAATAACCCTCTGGTTTG
>Ga0209815_1000910_pt1 | contig 20728 bp, 15 predicted proteins | sample CoawatmetaG00DNA_FD_187507 | JGI IMG/M metagenome (GOLD analysis project Ga0209815, IMG submission 187507) | Marine microbial communities from the West Antarctic Peninsula - Coastal water metaG002-DNA (SPAdes) (version 2) | ecosystem: Environmental > Aquatic > Marine > Coastal ...
AACAAACTATAACCGGAGAAAATTCTTTATTAAGTGAGGATGAAAAGAGTCAATTATTAAAAATTGCTGAATCTGAGTTTGAAGAAGAATTAACAGATGAAATTGATAAAATCCAAAGTGAAGATATAGAATTACAAGAAAAAATTAACAATGTAAAAGAATCGTTGGAGAAAAACAATGAGAGTTAATTTTTTATTAGCAGAAGTGTTAGAAAATACAATAACTGACACTTATAAGTATAATGAAGAAGATGCCAATAGTAATATATCTACTGTATTAGTTCGAACATATGACGAAGACAAAGTCCAAGAATTAATTTGTAAGCCGGCAAATGCTCGAAACAATGAAATACCGTTAGTTGGAGAGCATGTATTAATATTTCAAGGAACTAATGATTTTAGTACCGCCGATAGATTTCGAAGACAATGGTATTACTTTCCAGCATATAATATACAATCAAACATAAATCATAATGCATTACCAGGTATAGCAGAAATTCAAACTTCAAATGTTAATGCAACCGGTACCCAAAATGAGTTAGGAAAATCTTTTAAAGAAAAATCAATATCTAAATTACAATATTTTGAAGGAGATTCAATTCTCGAAGGTCGGTTTGGTAATAGTATTAGATTAGGAAGTACTGTTAATAATGGAAATTATACATTAAAACCTACTTGGTCTAGTACTATAGACGGAGATCCTATAATAATAATATCTAATAAGCATTTAGATAAAGATACTAACGAATTTACTATAGAATCATTTAAAAATGATTCATCTGCATTTTATTTAACATCAATGCAACAGTTAACTGATTTAACATTACATCAACAACCTACTAAATCTGAAAGTGTTTCTAAATTTAAAGGCTCACAATTAGTTGGAGATGCAAATAGAATAATTTTACGAGCTAAGACCGATTCTATTATATTAGATAGTCCTAATAGAATAACATTAGGAGCTCCCGAATTACGAATTGGTAAAGAAAATGCTGAGCATCCATTAGTAAAAGGAGATATTTTAAGAATGATATTAAATGATTTAATTGCAGTACTTAATGCAGGTTTTATAGGCCCTGCAGGAATGGTTTCAGTTCCAATACAACAAAGTAAATTAATAAAATTATTAAACAAAATTGGTAAGTTAAATAGTATAAATCACTATTTTGATAAATAAGAAAGAAGAAAGTTATGTCAATTTCAGCCCCATTAGACAGAATACCAGCATTACCATCAATAGCAACTGGTTTATTAATAGATCAAATAAATAAAGCAATAGAAAAAATACAAAAAGCTATAGAAGATACAATTTCTGAAGGAGCAAAACTTCCAGATAGTGTTGATTGTGATGATCCTAGGATTCAAAGTTTATTAGCTAGAATTAAACAAATACAAAAAATGGTTGCAGCAATATTAAAAATATTACCAATAATTAATAAAATTGTTAAATTATTAAAAACATTATTAGGAATAGCAAATGCTATTAAAGTTTCTATATTTTTTACCCCAATAGTAGGCCAAGCTGCTTTATTGTCCGAATTAGTAGCAGTTCAAAATATGCTTCTAGCAAATGCAGGAACAGCTGTTAAACAATTATCAACTATTCCAACATCAGTAAATATATCGTTACAGTCTACTTTAGCTAATTTAGCAAATGTTGCAATAAATTTAAGTTCTAGATGTGGAGATCAAGTAAATGGGGATAGTGGAGATTTAATTACTAACCAAGATTTGCAAAACGCTATTAATGACCATGACTTTTCTGATAGTATTCCAGAAAAACCGCCAAAGGGAGAATGGAAACTTATTGACGATACAGGTGATGGCGATCCTATCGATCCTAAGCCTGGGGTACCGCCATCTCCTAGAAGTCCGTATACTGATGGAAATGGAAATGTATGGATTTGGAACGGAGAAATTGATCCTAGTAGCGGAGTTGGTTGGGGTACACAAAAAAGTAGAACAGATGATGCTGAGTTTGGAAGTGAATTTTATACAGAAATAAATGTTGGTATGGATGATATGTTAAGTAGAATTGATTCAATTCAAGAAATAGTTGATTCGCAGCAAGATTTATTAACATCATTACAAGAAGCTCCTGCTCAATCATATAGTGGCAAAGGCAGCCCAAAAGCTGATTTAGGTAAGTCTGGAGATTATTATATTGATAAAAAAACAAATGCAATATATGGACCTAAAAATAATAATGGCTGGCCAGACGCCGTAAAGTATTAAAGTTAATATTTATAAAAAAGAAGAATCATTATGGAACAAAAAAAATTTATACAAGTTTTAAGAAAAATAGTAAAAGAAGAAGTTAGATCTGTTATTAAAGAAGAGTTAACTGAGATTTTACACGAAGGGTTACAATCAACCGTAAATGAATTAACAAATAAACAGCCAATAACTAAGAAACCAGCTGTAGTTAAAAAACATGGGATGTTTAAAGAAAATAAATTTGCAAGTATTTTAAATGAAACTGAAGTAACGAGAGAAACAACATCAACTTCAAAGTATGCTGATTTAATGAACGAAGATATTATAATGGATTCTAGTAATGCAAGAAATTTTGGAATGCAGAGAACATTGCAGAGTGTAAATACTCCTAGTATTCAAGATGCTGAAACTGGACAAAGTATAGTTGTAGAAGATAAAGCAGTAGCAAATGCTATGACACGTGATTATAGTGCTTTAATGAAAGCAATAGATAAAAAGAAGAATAGATAATGGCATATAAAATTGTTGAAGTAGACACTGATTCAGACGATTCAAATATTGCAATAGGAGTAAAGTTTCCGTTTAACGCCCCCGGAGTGTTTGCAAAATCATTTACTACTTTTGATCAAGCTTCAACAAACATTAAAAGTTTATTATTAACAAGAAAAGGCGAACGATATGAACAACCTAATTTTGGAACTGAATTATTAAATTTAGTATTCGAGCCAAATATTTCAGAGTTAAAAGATTTTGTAGCTACAACTATTAATGATGCAATTAATTTTTGGTTACCATATATTACAATTACAGAATTAAATATTGTTACTGGTGATGATGATCCAAATATGGTACATAATCTTAAGATATCTATTAGTTTTACAGTAACTGGAACAGATTCTGAAGAAACAATAACAATATTTGCAGGGCAAGACGGAATACTTAAAATAGAATAGGATAAATTATGGAAGTATCAAAAGACGTATCATATTTAGGAAAAGACTTTGGTCAATTTCGTAAAAATTTAATAGATTTTACAAAACAATATTTTCCTAATGATTTTACTGACTTTAATGAGTCATCACCCGGCATGATGTTTATGGAAATGTCAGCATATGTTGGGGATGTTTTAAGTTATTATGCTGATAATAATCTTAAAGAATCATTATTAGAACAAGCATCAGAACGAAAAAATATATATGACCTAGCTAGGTCGTTAGGATATAAAAGTAAAAATGCAATTCCAGCTTATACTGATATTAATATATTTCAATTAGTACCAGCAACAGGAAGTGGCAATTTAAATGCACCGGATTTTAATTATTGTTTATCAATTAAACCAGGAATGCAAATAAAACAGAAAGATGGGGCTGCAGAATTTAGGACGTTAGATTCAGTAGATTTTTCTTTTAGTTCATCTTTTAATCCAACTGAAGTAACTGTATATGAAAGCGATGATGCAACAAAACAGCCAGTATATTATTTATTAAAGAAAAAAGCACAAGTTGTATCGGGAGAAGTTAAAGAAGCTACGTTTACATTTACTACACCTAAACAATATGATAAAGTAGTATTAGATGATACAAATATTATAGATATTTTATCATGTGAAGAATCAGATGGAGATAATTGGTATCATGTTGACTATTTAGCACAAGATACTATTTTTAATGAAGTTCCAAATTTATTAGAAAATGATCCAGATTTTGTTCAATATAGAAGTTCTAGTCCTAGTTTATTAAAACTACGAAAAACGTCAAAACGATTTATTACAAGATTACGAAGTGATAAAAAAATAGAACTTCAGTTTGGTGCAGGTATATCAGATAATAATGACGAAGAAATTATTCCAAATCCAGATAACGTTGGGAATGGGCTTGCTGGGTTTCGTAAGCCAATTGATGTTGATATAGATCCTTCGAATTTTTTATATACTAGAGCTTATGGAGCGGCTCCGTCTAACACAACGTTAACTGTTACATATACAGTAGGCGGTGGAGTAAAAGATAATGTACAATCTGCAGTTTTAACTAAGATTGACAAAATAGAATTTGATGATGATCCAAATGCTACAACTAGTGCAGCAATGACAAACTTTGTTAAATCTAGTATAAGTACTACAAATGAAAACCCTGCCCGAGGTGCTAAATCTGCAGATACATTACAAGATATAAAAAATAATGCAATGGCCGGATTTGCAACTCAGAATCGATTAGTTACTAGAGATGATTATATTATTAGATGTTATTCAATGCCAGCAAAATTTGGAAGTGTTTCAAAAGCATATATAGTTCCAGATGATCAATTATCACAAAATCAAATGGAAGAAACAAGAATTCCAAATCCGTTAGCTATGAATTTATATACCTTGGGAGTTGATAATAATAATAATTTATCAACCTTAAATACAGCAATTAAAACTAATTTAAAAAATTATTTAGATTATTATAGAATATTAACGGATGCTGTTAATATATTAGATGCATTTATTGTTAATATTAGTATAGAATTTGAAATAACAGTTAATACAAATTATAATAGTAATGAAGTCTTATTACAATGTATTAGTTTGTTAAAAGACTTTTTTGCAATTGATAAATGGCAAATTAATCAACCAATTATTATGTCAGAAGTAATGAATGTGTTGGGAAATACCGCCGGAGTACAGTCTGTTGTTGATTTAGACTTTAAAAATTTATATGATACAGCTAATAAGTATTCTGGAAATGTATATGATTTAGAAAGTGCTACGAAACAAGGAATTATTTATCCACCTTTAGACCCTGGTATATTTGAAATTAAATTTCCAAATAAAGATATTAAAGGAAGGGTAGTAAATTTTTAATTTAATATTTATTTAAAAAAGACTATAATTATGTTTAAAATAATATACCCATCCAATGATGCTACTTTATATGAAGGCAAACCTACGTTTAATACTGGTATTGATGAAATTTTAGAAGTAGGGAAACATTTAACAGTTGCAGTTACTTCTAGTCATTCATTATCACGAACTTTACTTAAATTTGATATGGCAGATGTTAATTCAGCATTAACAAAATATACTAAAACGGTTAATGATTGTAAATTTATGTTACAATTATATACAACCCATGCTAAAAATTTACCTGCTAGTTTTACAATTGACGCAAACGTTATAGGACAAGATTGGATTAATGGCACTGGATTTTTTAATTCTAGTACTGCAATTATAGATGGCTGTTCATGGAATCAACCTGGTTCTGGATCTACTTCATGGATTTCTAGTAGTCAAAATATTAATATGCCAACCGGTAGTACATTGTATGTGTCTGGATCTGGTAAAGGCGGAAGTTGGTTATATGAATCTGGATCTGCAGTTGCAAGTGGTAGTAGTACAGTATATTCACAATCATTTAATGATACTAATTTAAATAATACATCAGTTAGACCAACCGATATCAATATTGATGTTACAAATGCAGTAAAATTATGGGTATCTGGAAGTGGCGGATATACAGTACCAAATTATGGATTTATTTTAAAATATTCTGATGCAGATGAATTGAGTTCTGGAGTTGCTGGAGATATTAAATTCTTTAGTAGAGATACTCATACTATATATGTTCCTAGATTATTAATGTATTTTGATAAATCTAGTTTTGAAACAGGAAGTATGGATCCTGTAGATTCCAATTCATTTTCAGTCTATACTGAATTGAAAAAATCATATAAAGATGACGAGGTAACAAAAATTAGACTATTTGGTAGAGATAAATATCCGCAGAAATCTCCCACTAATATATTTCCGTTGCAAACTATTAAATATATTCCTAGTAGTTCATTATACTCAGTTTTAGACGCCGCTACAGACGAAATTATCATACCTTATGAGTCAGAGTATACAAAAGTTAGTTGTGATAGTACTAGTAACTTTATTTATCTAGATATGACAGGATTAATGCCAGAAAGATATTATAGATTAGAATTTAAAGTGGTAGACGGATTTCTAGATGAATATATTAATGACAACCTATTTTTTAAAGTTACTAGATAATCATTCATAATTTTTTAGTTTAATATTTATAGATATATGATTCAAACTAAGTTAATTAACATATTAAAACAATTACCTAGAACTTCTGCTAAAGAAACAGAAAAGATTGTTTATCGTGAAGCTAAGTCAGTAGAAAAGATAGTAGATACATTTTCAACTAGTACTCGAGCTAGTAATAGTGAAACTAATCAAAGTGATTTGCGAGCAAATTTTACTGACGATGACTATAGTAGTCGTACACAAGTTGACGAAACTCCAGAAACTTCAAAAAAAGAACCAGTTTATTTTGATAAAAGAGATAAAAGATTTCAATATAAAGACAAAGATCGAGAAACTAAAGATAAAAAGAAGAACCCCAAATCGCAATCAATAAGTACGCCTACTCCTACGCCAGTAGAATATGCTGCGTTTTTAAAATATAATGAAAATGGTATTTTTTTTAAAACAAATTTAAATGAATTAAATAATCGTAATGAAAATGGATCAGTTACTATAAATATAGGAGATGCGTGATGGCTAGATTACCAAACGATAGATCTAAAGATAAAAAACAAAATAAGCCTAGAAAACGTAGAATAGACCCTAAAATTCTCAAGATTGAAAAAGCTGCTGAGAAAGAAATAGAAGAGTTTAATGCATCTAATATACCAGCTAATAAAGAAAATTCAATAATATTTGAACAAATAAGAAAAAATTACACAAACAGGTCAGTTGTTAAAAATATTGATACAGCATTTAGTTATTATAAATTTCCGCCAACCACAAAGCTTAATGTAGCTGATTTTTCAATACCAGATCAAAATATTGATATATTGGAAGATGTACAAAAAAGCTTAGTCAAAGATGCACCAGATAATATAAGCGGATATCATAAAATACCTAATTCAATTTTTCCTTTATTAGGTGTTAATAAATATAAAAAAACTAGTGTAGGATATGATGCTGCATGGAATATTTACGAAAAGAATGGGAGTGGGTATGGAGAACAAAGAAGAAAAGCTCCATTTTTCCAAACAATATCTGGTCAGCCATTAATAGACGGCAAATTTTATTTGACGCCAGACGTTATAAAAACTTGTCAAGACCAAGGTAAAGTTATTAAATTTAAAGTACAATTTGCGTTTCAAATGGCTCTTGTGACAGAGGCTACTATGCGGGCGAGATACAAACTTGGAAAAAGTGAAGTTGCATATAATCCAGCACCAGTAGATGGAGTGACGTATCCATATCAATATAACACAGCTTTTCAAATGAGGCTTCTCAGGACATCTGCGGTATCCGGATGGCATCATGATTACCCAGAAGGAAATGATGGTAGACTAATATATCGAGCTAGTCAGGGTGTTGTTGCACAAATGGATTATAATTCATTTAGAAAGTATAGAGGGCCAGAGTGGAGCAGAAGTAATCCAACAAATAGCCAGCACCTAGTCAGATGTAATTTGCAGTATATACTAGATCCTAGAATAATGAAAGAATATGATTACTGGGAAGTTTCATGTGGTGGTGGTAACCCAGGTTATTATATTACAGACGGCAGTTATTGGGAAGTAGAATTAATTGATGATCCTGGAAAAGGTGTTGCTAGTTATAATAAAAGAAGCAAATATTATGGTAAACAAGTAATACTTCCAAAAAAGAAGATGGGTGGGTATGATGTTCTCAATGAAAATCTATTTCCGGCCATTGGACCTGGATCTATTAATAAGGCAGAATTAGCTAGAAATGCTGCAGCTGCAGCTAAAGCAGCAAAAGAGAAAAAAGAAAGAGAAGAAGCAGCAATAAAAGCTTGGCAAAAAAATGTAGCTGACCGTATTGCAAAAACCATAGCAGATTTAAAGGCAAAAATAAATAAGAATGTAGTAGGAGTGACACTTACCACAGGTAAAGGTATTGTCCTGGACAAGAAAATCGACTTGCAGAGCTTTGGCCAAAGCTTTAATTTTTTCAAGAAGTCTGACATAAGATTAAAGAAAAATATAAACTTAATTGGTACTTCACCTAGTGGATTAAATATATATAGTTTTGAATATAAAAATCCATCTGATGGAGAAGGTTTATTCCAAGGTGTAATATCTAAAGAAGTTCCAGAAAAAGCTATTATAGTTGATAGTAATGGATATGATATGGTAAACTATGATATGATAGACGTAGAATTTAAACAAATATAATTAAATAAAATAATATGTTAACACAATATACAAATAAAGATAAACTTTTAAATGAATCAAAGGCAACTAATGCTGAAAGATATGATGCAAATGATCTAGATTTATTTAAAACATCATTATTTCAATATGGTGAAGTAGATTTAGGTACCAAAAATGCATCAAATGAATTTCATGTTTATTCTGGAGATACATGGATTACTGGAAAACACAAAGTAGACCTTAAGGAGTTTGATCAAGCAGCTTTTACTGAAGCTGGAGCTCAAATACAATTAACAAGTCCTGTTAAATTTAATTTAAGTCAAGAACTTAAAAACTTAGAATTAACGTCTGGTAATTATAGAATAATATTAAACTTTTTTCAAAATATACTTGGAAGTTATAATGCCCCATTATTGGCAATCGATGATATATCTGCAGATAGAACAGAAGTACGATTACGTGCAATTGACGAAACTGATCCAAAATTTTTATTATCAATTAATCAATATATTAATAACGTTGCTGGAATACAAACTGCATTAACAGATGATCATAATGTTAACTTTCTATTAAATTTTTCAAGAAATAAAACAAATTTATTTGTTAATAGTGTAGTTGTAGGAAAATATTTATTTGTTAAGTTATATAAGCCACTTCCTGATGATGTTGAAAAAAATTTTAAATGTTGGATTGTTAGAGAAAATAAATTACCATATGTAGATAATATTTCTGTATCAGATGTATTAAATCAAATTACATTTAATGTGTTGCAAGGAACAAATTGGGACGCATCTGCAGAACAAAATACATCTAATTCAACAACTTTAAAATCATGGAGCGACTTATTAGGGTCGTCAATGCAAACATCCCAACAAATAATTGATAGTTATTTTTCTGGTAGTTTAGGTGGAATTAAATTAAATATTGATTTTGGTGATTTTAATAATTTTGTTTTTTATAGTTCAGCAACCGAACGCTTAGATAATTTTAAATATAAAATTGAATTATTAGAATACTATACTGCTCAATCTCAATCAGCTTCTTTACTTTCTGGATCTGCAGCTATTGTAAATGCAACTGATTTTAATAACTTGTATACAAATTTAGTTGGAGGAATGGATCAATTTGAGCAGTACTTATATTATGATTCATCTTCAAAAATATTTACTCATGATATTCCGTTAGAGTCTCCAGTCGTAGAATTTGTTACTGGCAGTTATATAAGTCCATATCCTAAATCTAATAGTACTTATCCATATGAGTTATATTCTGTAACAAGTAGTAATTTTGAATCTTGGTATGCCGGCTTACATGAAAGTGCTTCTATATATGATCTTAGAAATAATAATCGATTAATAAGAAGTATTCCAGAGTTCATGTTGTTAGATGAAAACAATGAGCAATTGTCTACATTTGTTAACATGTTAGGTCATCATTATGATATATTATATACATATATAAATGCAATGACTTTAATTAATTCTAGAGATGAGCATCCTAAAAAAGGTATGCCAAATGAATTATTATATACTGTAGCTAAACAATTTGGGTGGAAGTTAACTAATGGTAATCAATCAACCGATTTATGGGAATATACATTAGGTACCGACGTTAATGGAACGCCATTAACTGGTTCAAATAGTGAAGGAGATCCTTCATTACCAGGCCGTGACGTCACATATGGTATATGGAGAAGAATTGTTAATAATATTCCTGGATTATTAAAATCAAAAGGAACTAAACGAAGTGTACAAGCATTATTAGCTTGTTATGGAGTACCCCAGTCATTAATAACTATTCAAGAATATGGCGGACCAAGAATCAAAAGACCGCCAACATATGAAAAATTAAATTTTGATTATTCATTAGATTTGATTAAAAATACAACCGGTGTTGTTAGAGTTGATTACAATCAAACAATTGGAGCTGTTGAATTAAGATTTAGAACAGACAACGTTTTAAAGAATCCATTAGTTCCAGGAACAATGAATTTATTCTCTGCAGGTGGTAATAATGTAACTTTAGAATTTTCTAGAGGAACAATGGGAAGAATACAAGTTAATGGTACTTCATCAGCTGAGATTGAAATGTTTGAAGGCGGCTATTTAACTGCATTATTACGTACTGGTTCTAATAATAGTATTGAAGTGTTAGCAAAGAAATCAAAATTTGGAAAAATTATCAATACTGTTTCTGCGTCGGCAACTGGTTCTTTTTCTAATCCTGGAACTGTATTAATAGGAGGCACAGCGGGAGGTAGTCGTTTATTAGGACAAGTACAAGAATTACGTATGTGGACCGGCAGTTTAAATAATGCTCCATATACTAATCATACAAAAGCGCCTTCTGCATATGATGGAAATATTGATGCATATGACGAATTAGTTTTTAGAACTCCATTAACTCAAAAAATTAATCATGCTACTACTGGTAGTCTAACTGGAGTTCAACCTGATATTAAAACAACTATATCAGCATCATTTACTGGATCAGGCTATCCTGCTTGGACAAATAGTACTCCGTATGATTCTATAGAAGAAACATATTTCTTTGATGGAATATCATTAGGTGGCGGAACATTTGATGATAATAAAGTAAGAATTGAATCAACTGAACTAATTAATACATTAAATGTAGAAAATAGAGCTACTAGAAATAGATTTGATACTGCTCCTTTAGATTCTAGTAAGTTAGGAGTATATTATTCGCCACAGACAATGATTAATGATGATATTATTGCTCAATTAGGATTTACAATATTAGATGATTTAATTGGAGACCCCCGGGCAAAAGAAAATAGATATTCATATCCAGATCTAATTAATACGGCAAGAGATTATTGGAAAAAATATGCAACAAATAATGATATGAATTCATATCTACGAATATTTTCATTATTTGATTTATCGTTTTTTAAACAATTAGAACAATTATTACCTGCTAGATCTGAAAAAATATTAGGATTATTAATACAACCAAATATTATTGAAAGAAGTAAAGACACTGTATTAACAGAAATATCAAAATTAAATCAAACTCATTTATCTGAAATACATGTACCTGATTTTGTTATTCCAAGTGCAAGTAGACTAAATCCCGAAGGCGTAGTTATTATGCCAGACTTGATTATTCCAAGTGCAAGTAGACTAAATCCCGAAGGTGATATAATCATAGAACAAGAAATTATGTCTGGGTCAACAGACAATTTTATAACACAATTATTTCCCATTTCAAATCTTATATCAGGTTCAACACAGATATTTGCGTCATCTTCATTACCTGTAGTAGGCGATAATCTTGTAAAAGGTAAATGGCAATCATTTGCGTCAGCTTCATTACCCGTAGTAGGCGATAATCTTGTAAAAGCAGCTAATATGTTTATTGGTTCAGCATCATTACCAATAATTGGAGATAATATTTTAAAAGCAGCTAATATGTTTATTGGTTCAGCATCACTTGATACTAATCCAATAGTTAATGGCGCGTATCAAACAACTGCTTCTGGATCGGTTGATACTAAACCAGACGCTACTGGTATTGAATTACTAGATTATGATACTAAATTACAAAATAGTAACTTAGAATTTTTTAGTATAGAAGGAACAGCTGTCAATTATAACGCAAAATTAATAACTAATAAAGATCCATATGTTGGAACTATATATTCACATACTAGTATAATTTTTTCAGGTAGTTCATTTATTACATCATCTACTCCTTATTGGGAGTCAGAAGCTATAGCTCTATTTATAACTAGTAGTAGATTATCAGAATTTAACAAAACCAGATATAAATTAGGTATTACTGGGTCTGAATTACGAGTAGCTGAATTTCAAGATTATCTTCCTACCGGGATAGCTAATCATAGATTTAACGGCTGTAAAATATCTAGTCCAGATTATAATGTTAATTCACTAGATACTCCAGATGGTAAACCAGTTATTGAAGTTTCTGTAACAACTGGTAATAAATTATATATAGAGCCGCCTGGAAGTAAAGGTTTATTTGATGTTAAAGGCTAGTTAAACAAATAACAATAATATAGCATTTTTTTTAAGAACGCAATATTTATATAAAAAAAGGAAATAACAATGGGATACTTAGATAATACTTCTGTAACGGTAGACGCAATCTTAACAAATAAGGGACGTGAATTACTAGCTAAAGGAGATGGTTCTTTTAATATAACACAATTTGCGTTAGCAGATGATGAAATTGATTATGATTTATGGAATCCAAATCACTCATTAGGTACTGACTTTTATGGTATAGTTATTGAAAATTTACCATTAACAGAAGCACTTCCAGATGAAACTCAAGCAATGAAAAGTAGATTGCTAACGTTAGATAATAATACTACAACAAGAATACCAACGGTACAAGTAGACAAAAATGCTATTATATTAAATGCAGGACAGTCAGCTATTATACAGGCTTCGACATTTGGATTGAATAATGCAAATTCTACATTTGGATATTCAGCAATTTTATCTGATTCATCTACTGCATTAATTAACCCTGGAGCGGGACAAGAAATTACAAGTAATATTTTACCAACTGTACCTAGTATATCTGCAAATGCAGAAGCTACTAGTGTGGCAGCATTGAGTAAAGGCGCGTTTAGATTAGTAGGAAAACAATTATCAAAAGATAAAACAGCTACTATTACGATCGTAGGAAATGAAACTGGTGGTAGCACTAGTATAAGTTTAACTGTAAAAGCTGTTAATTTAGCAACTAATCAAAGATAATCAAAGAGGGTTAATAGGAGTTAACTAATGAATAAAAAAATAATAGATTTAAAAAAATTACCAAATCAAGGAGCTGTTTCGCCAGAAGTTGCAAGAGCAATTGAACAAACTTCTCCAGATGCAGCAACAGCACAGGCTAGAATTGCTGAGTTAGAATCATTATCTAATTCAGAAGGTGTTACTGTTGGACAAGGTGGTCAAGTCCAAGGAAATGTCTCCGGCGAAGTTGTACAAGATCCTAGAACTGGTGGAGATATAGCTCCAGCTACTATCGCAGAAATACAAAGACAAGCTGTTGATGATTATGTTACTCAGATACAAAATCAAAATGCTATATTAAATGGTGGAAAAACATTTCAAGTATTTGATTTATCTGAAGCAAATGGTGATGTTATAGATGCAACAAAAGAAATAGTAACGGCTGGATTATGGAGTGATAACTTAACAGAATTAAGAACTTATTTTACACAATCAATGACGGTTGCTCAATCACAGTATTATGTTAATGTATTTCAAAAATTACCGTCTGCTACTGGGTCTGCAATACAATATGCTATAGCATATGGAAATGCATTAGGAAGTGGATCTAAACTTAGTGATAGTATTGATGATTCACCAACGAGAGCTATTTATAGTCAATATAAACAATTATTATTACCAAAAGGAGTTAATAGATTTTTAACACCTGCTTCTGGAAGTACCGATTCTATATATGTTATAAACTTCCAAAGAAATAGAACTAAAGAAAAATTAGATCCAGGAAATTTTGAATTACCAATAGCTACTTTATCTTCATCAGCAGCTTTAGACGCAACTGGTAGTGTTGAAGTAAGTGCTTCTGCATTAATTATTACATTGATTGATGATTCAACTATAGCATCTGCTTCAAACGAAGATGCTGGTAATGTATATTATGTTGTTTCTGGTAGTATTGCTAATGGAGTACATAACCCAGCATCACCTATATATTACGGACAAGTATATTGTGATCATAGCACTATTATTTTAGATGGTGATAATTTAGATAATAAAATGGGATTCCAAACTAATACAGGATCAAATTCAAATGGAAGTAATCATTATAGATTACATCATTCAATATCTGGATCATATGTTCAGGGCCAAAAAGGATTTAAAGCAAGAAACAAAGAAACCGTTTCTAGCACATTCTATTTTGTTAGAGTAAAAAATGGAGATTTTAATTATTCTAATAATCCATCATATGTAACTGGTGATCAAGGTGATATATTCCAAGATGACTTTATTGGTGATCCAAAAGCGTATATAACCACTGTTGGATTATATAATGACTCTAGAGAATTATTAGCTATTGCAAAATTAAGTAAACCATTAATTAAATCTAAAAAGAGAGAATTAAATATTCGTGTAAAACTTGAATATTAATCACTGATTTTATCCCCGTTATATTTATATAAAAAGAATATAGCGGGGTTTTACTATTATGCCAAACATTATTAGAGATAAAAACGGAACATATCCGCAAGTATTTAAACGTGTAGGACAATCAGATACTAAAATTACTCCAATACAGCTTAATAAAACTTTTACAATGAGATCTGGAAGCTTGGATGATAACCATTTATCATTGGAAGCAAATTATGTACCAGAATTACCAGAAATTAATCCGTTTACCAATGAAGCGTATTATTTTAATCAACAATTACTTAATCCATTCGGTAAAAATCATCAGAATGGATCATATCCATTTAATATATACTATTCCATTAATCATTTATTTTATAAACATAAAGATAATGCATTACAAACTCATGGATTAATATGTCCTCCTGAAAAATCTACTAAGATATTATACCGATCTGCTTCAGTTTTTAGTATACCACAAACCCAAATGGGGCTAACAATTAAACCAGGTTCATTTATTTATAGTGGATCTTATAATTTACATTCTGATAGATATGAAAATATTATTGATTCTGGTATTATAACAAGTTCATTTGTTGGCGATGAAATATTATATGAAGGATTTAATGAATATTTTGATTTGCGTAGAATTACAAAATATGTAACAGCTTCTAATGTTACATTTCCAAAAGGAGTTACACATTCAGACGGAGATAAAAATCCAATTGGATTTTCAGCATATTTTTCAGGATCTGGATATATGGAGAGAAATGATTTACATAAGGCTTATTTTGATAGAGATCATGATTATGCACTTTCATTTTATATATACAGTGGATCAAATACAGGAACTACTAATCAATTAATAATAGGAAAACAAAAAAATAAAGATAGTGATCAATATCCGTTTAAAATTGAATTAAGTGGTAGTAACCAATTGGTATTTTCTATACAAGGAACAAAAGTTTTAAATAATCAAATTACTTCATCTGCATTTGTTTCTAGTAGTTGGACTCATGTTGTTTGCCAAAAAACTGGTAGCACCATGGAAATGTATGTAAATGCTTCGTTACATAGTTCATTAACATCTGATTCTTTACTTAGTAATGATCAAATAAACAATTTTAGAACATCTTCAGTAGCTATAAATAATACAGACCCTATAAAATTTGGAGGAAATCAAGTATTTATTCCAGGAGTTCATGCTGGTACTGATTATTTCAATGGATATCTAGATGAAGTTCGAATCTATAATAAAGCTTTAAATCAATCAAATGTTAATTCATTAGCAGATCGTACAGAAGGCGGCGGCTTATTGCAAACAAATAGAGTTGGAAATGCATTTCATGAAAATGGATTATTTGTAATAACAAGTCCAGATATTCGTTATGACAATGCAATATCATTTGCATATTCTGGTAGTTATAAAAGTACAACTAATATATTTGAATTTGCAACATTATGTAAAGTAGAACAAGGCGATTTTAATTTAACAACTAATCATAGTGCAACAAATGATGATAATGAGACATATATGTCGCATGTTACGTCTAGTGCATTTGAACCATATATAACTACAATTGGATTATATAATGAATATGCTGAATTACTAGCTATAGGAAAATTTGCAACGCCAGTAAAAAATCGTAATGATATTGATATGAATTTTTTAGTACGATGTGATTTAGATCAAGATAGATTTGCAAATATAGTAGACGATAACGAATTTGATTAACTATGATAAAATTAAAAAATATATTAAATGAAATATCTGTACAAGAATCTAATAGATTATTATCAAAAATAAAAAATAAAGAATTTAAATTTTTTAATTCTGGAGATAATGGAAAGATATATAGTATTAATGGAGAAGATTTATTAATGAAAATAACTTCAGAACCAGACGAAACTGCAGTTGCTGATGTTATAGTAGGAAGATATAATGAATTTAATGCATTTATACCAGTTGTTTATTCTGATAGTATGAATAACATGTATATAATGAATCGAGCTAGTAATTTATCTTCTACTATATTACAAGAAATTTCAAATTTTTATGAAAATTATAAAGAATATGCTAGAAGTCAAGGAGTTGAAACTAGTATATTTGATTATTTTAATAATGATGGAGCTAGAAATTTAAATGAAAATATATCTAGTTTTATAAGAGCGTTAGAACAACAAGTAAAAAATACCGGAATTGGCGATTTTGAATTATCATTAGATTTTAAACCAGACAATATAATGAGCTGGAATGGTAATTTAGTAATGGTTGATTGGTAAAAAAAAAAAAGAAAAAAGTAATGAAAAATCACTGGCATACTACTGGAAGTAAACAACGGCAAGCAGCATATAAATATGGTTATAGATCTGGATTAGAATTAAAAGTAGCAGATCAAATAAAAGAAGCAAAATATCCTGTAAACTATGAAACAGAAACGTTACAATATATAGTTCCACAGAAAAATTCAAAATATACACCTGATTTTATATTTACAAAAAAGAACGGAATTTTAATGTATATTGAAACAAAAGGAAGATGGACTAGTACTGATAGACAAAAAATGAAAAACATATTAGCTTCTAATCCTGATATAGATTTAAGAATAATATTTCAAAATCCAAATCAAAAAATATCAAAAGGATCAAAAACAACATATGAAGCATATGCTTTAAAAATTGGAATTAAACATGTTGCAAAAAAAGATATGCCAACGGAATGGTTCAATGAGTGTTGTAAAATAGATGAACAGCCAACTATAAATAATTTTTTTAGTTAATGGTTTGATCTTTGAAATATTTTTATTATTTTTTTTATGTAAGTATGTATTTAATATAAAGATGAAATCTTTTAATATATGTTAATTTATTAAATGATGAATCGTTAGACCGATAATGTAATGTATTGTGTCTAACTTATAATATAGTAATCCAAATTCTTTGAATTATACTAAAATTTTCTTATAATATTATTATATGACAAACCTAAAACTACTTCAACTGTTAGAATCAGTATTAGGTAAGGGTAAACAAACATCAGGCGATAATATTGCATTTTTTTCTCCATTTGTTTCTCATTATAAGCCTAAGTTAGAAGTAAACTTAAATACAACATCTGAAGGTCAAAACCCATGGCATTGTTGGATATCTGATAAAAAAGGTAGAAGTATATTAACTTTATTTAAACAATTAAAAGTTCCCAGACAAACATTTGAAAAATTAAATAAATTAATTGAAATAACCAAATATAGAAATACAGAGACAAAACAAGAAGAGTATACTATAAAATTACCAGATGAATATAAACCATTATGGATAACAAAAAATACGCCTGATTATAGAAATGCAATACATTATTTAAAACATAGGGGAGTTTCTATATTTGACATTATTAAATATAGAATTGGATATGCTGAAAATGGACAATACTCTGGTAAAATTATTATACCTAGCTACGATGCAGACGGTCAATTAAATTATTTTGTATCTAGAGCTTTTTATAAACATGATACTCAAAAACATAAAAATCCACAAGTTTCAAAAGATATAATTGGTTTTGAAATGTTAATTAATTGGACTGAACCTATAATATTATGTGAAGGGTCATTTGATGCAATTACTATAAAACGTAATGCGATACCATTATTTGGAAAAATAATACAACCAATGTTACAAAAGAAAATTATTGAAGAGCGTGTCAAAGATGTATACATTTGTCTAGACAACGACGCAATACGAAATGCATTAAAAATTGCAGAACGATTTATGGCAGAAGGATTAAATGTATACTTTATTGAATTAAAAGACAAAGATCCTAACGAATTAGGATATAAATATATTACAAAACAAATACAAGATACTTATAAATTTTCATTTGAAAGATTAATGGAATTAAGAATGAATCTATTATGGAAATAAAAAAACTAAATACTACAATAACACATATCGATAAAATATTTCATATTTCAGACATACACATCCGAACATTAAAACGACATACAGAATATACAGAAGTTTTTGAAAATTTATTTCTATATTTAGCACAACATTCAACAAGAAATAGTATATGTGTAGTAACTGGTGATATAGTGCATTCTAAATTAGATATGTCCCCTGAGCTAATAAATATGCTTACTAGATTTTTTAATGGATTTGAAATACCCACGATTATAATGTTAGGAAATCATGATATGAATTTAAATAATTTATATCGTATGGATGCATTATCTCCAATATTAGATGTAATACAAAATTCAAATATTCATTTTATAAAAGAGAATGGATTATTTGAAATGGCCGGCGTTGTATTTAATCATATGGCAGTAGATGTTGCACCTAAAAATTATATTAATGCATCAGAATATAAAGCTGCATATAAAATTGCATTACATCATGGAGCTGTACATAATGCTAAAACTGACATTGGATTTAAAATATCTAATGAACATGTTACTACCGATTTGTTCGAAGGACATGACTTAACATTACTAGGCGATATACACAAACCTGCACAATTCTTAAACACTCAAAAAACTATTGGATATCCTGGATCATTAATTCAACAAAATCACGGAGAAGTTCTTAATCATGGCATACTAGTATGGGATCTTCCAGATCGTACGTCAGAATTTGTTGAAATACAAAATGACTATGGATATGTTACCTTTGAAGTAGAAAAAGGCAAAATTAAAAAATCTCCGCATAGAGTACCTACAAAACCTAGAGTTAGAATTAAATTTACTGACACAGATGCATCTGATATTAAAAAATTAATTGCTACAATTAGAAAAAAATATAAAGTTCAAGATATATCAATACAACGTACTGCAAATCATATTGAAAGTAACAAAAATGGATCTATTGCAATAGGTAATGTTCGTGATGTAGAGCATCAAAATAATTTAATAACAAATTTTATAAATGAAAATTATCCAGATGCCAATAAAAAAGAATTAGATGCAATTAGACATATTAATAGAACAATAAATTCTAAACTACCTGTTTTAGAATCAGTTAGAAACGTAACATGGTATCCGGTATCGTTTGAATTTGATAATATGTTTTCATATGGAGAAAAAAATAAAGTAGATTTTTCTAAATTATCTGATGTTATAGGATTATTTGCAGCAAATGCATCTGGCAAATCATCTTTTTTAGATGCTATAATATATACAATTTTTGATAAATGTAGTAAGACAAGTAAATCAAAAGAAGTTTTAAATAATAAAAGATCTGGATTTAAAGGTATTTTTAAATTTAAACTAAATAATGTATTATACACAATTGAACGTGAAGGAATAACATTAAAACATGGTCATGTTAAAGTTAATGTCAATTTTTATAATGAAACTGAAAATTTAAATGGAGAAGAAAGAAGTGATACAAATAAAAGTATACGAAGATATTTAGGAACATATGATGATTTTATTTTAACGGCATTTTCATTACAAGCTGATAATAATAATTTTATAGAAAAATCACAAAGAGAAAGAAAAGATTTATTATCGCAATTTCTAGATACCACAGTATTTGAACAGCTATATCACTTAGCATCCGAAGATATAAAAGAAACAGCCGGCAAATTAAAAGAATATAAAAAAATAGACTTTGGTTCTATTATAAAAGAATCTGATGATATTATTATTGACAATCAAGATACTATAATTGAATTAGAAAAAAATGATAATGATTTACAAAATTCTAGAAATAATGTACAAAATAAAATTGTTGAATTGATTGAATCAAAACAACCAATGTCATATGATGGTCCAGATATAGTTGATCTAGAGAAAACTGAAAATCAATTAGTTGATAACATAGAAAATATAGAAATATCAATAAAAGAATTTGAAAATAAAATTACTTTGCTAAATAATGATTCAATTGAATCAATATCAATTGACCAATTAAATTTACAAAAAAATAAAAAAGAAATACTAAATAAAGATATAAAAATTGTAACAAAAGAACTTACACAATTAGAACAACTAATTAAAATACAACAACAAAAAATAGATCATTTAGTAACACATGAATATGATCATACTTGCAAATATTGTATTGATAATATTTTTGTTAAAGAAGCAGAAGAAGCAAAAATAGAATTACCAAAAAATAAAAAATTAGCAGATCTTGCGTTTACAAAACAATTTGATTTACAAACAAACCGTGATATAATACAAGATATAATTTTAA
>Ga0209815_1000911_pt1 | contig 20709 bp, 20 predicted proteins | sample CoawatmetaG00DNA_FD_187507 | JGI IMG/M metagenome (GOLD analysis project Ga0209815, IMG submission 187507) | Marine microbial communities from the West Antarctic Peninsula - Coastal water metaG002-DNA (SPAdes) (version 2) | ecosystem: Environmental > Aquatic > Marine > Coastal ...
CTTCACTGACATGCCCCCGGCCATCGATAAAAGCTGGGGACAGTAGCTGGTTCTGTGGCCTGACGGCCACTCGGAGGTGGGTCAAAATTAATGGCCAGTAGTGGGTCATTTTAATTGGCCATTAACAATCATGTTTGGAGATTGAGAGAAATATCAGAGCTCAAGAGCCTGATTGAGGATCCTCTGATCTCTGATCTTAGGAAAAGAGTCCTTTGTCGCTCTGGTATAGCCCTTTTGTACGCGCACTGGGAAGGATTCGTCAAGAAGTCGGGTACATATTTCTTAGAGTATGTCGCTTCTCAGCGGCACAACATATCGGAACTTAGGAGCAATTTTATCACTTTGTTGGTTAGAGGAAAGATAGATAAGGCTAATGAGTCAAATAAATACTCTGCTTTCGATGAAGTTACCAGATACATATTAGAGAACCAATCGACAAGAGCTAAAATACCAACTAAGAATGTGGTAGATACCCAATCAAATCTTTCCACAAAAGTTTTGAAGGAGATTATGTGGTGTTTGGGCCTAGATTATGAGTTTTACGAACCCAAAGAAAAATTAATCGACTTGAAGCTCGTCGGAAGAAGGAATCACGTTGCGCATGGTGAGTCAATAGAGATTAATCTGGAAGACTTTATCGAGATGGTTGATGAGGTCCTAGGATTAATGGCTACATTTAAGAATTTACTGGAAAATTCTTGTATTACCGAGTCTTATAAGGCTGCGTGATGCCAAACAAAACGCTGCTGTCGGGCAAACTTTCCGCTGCGCTCCAAATTTGCCGCATAGCGCGGCTTTAGTGGAATTATGGATACAGAGTTGAGTTCAGAAGAAGAGCGCCTGGTCTTTGTCATTCGCGCTACAAATGTTGTCGAAACCATCATGAAACGTGTCATCTCGGCGTTCATCGAAGCGCCAGATCACCGACTTGGATTCGTCAACTCATACCTGTTGAATAACTCAACAATGTCTTTCGGTGCAAAGGTTAAGCTAATCCTGGCGATCGCTAAGGAGCTCTCGCTGAAAGTCGATAAAAACGCGTTCCATGTTTTACTGAGTCGGCGCAACGCCTTTGCACATCAAGATCATTTGGAATCAGTCAGGCTGATGTCTCAGCCGGATGGTACGCCAAACGTTTCATTTGTTGTTGAATCCATTAAGAGCTCCGGGACATTAGAGGCGGTCTCTCAAGAACAGGCATTTTCTGAGTTTATGCGGGCACAAGCCGTAGTTGAGTCTGATCTCAACAGGTTGATTGCGAGCCTGGAGAAATAACTCACTAACCATCTGGTCAATGGAACGCCAGTTGCGCTGGGCTCCGTTGCGGCCCATTACCAACGTCGTTATCACACCATCCGAATGTTCGCTTTGCGACCAGCCCGAGCTAAACAAAAGCGAACATTGGTGCCTCGGCAGGCAGTAAGATTTTGGCGAATGCCCGAACCATAATCGATGCAATCGGCCGCAACCGGATTGCACATGCATCGGGCGAAAAAATTGATCTGAATTCTACAGAACCTGGTGTATCTGCCGTTAGAATTGACAGTTATAAATTCCAATAACACCGGTCGCCGGATTTGCTAGAGTGATACTGATGTTTCTGTCCAAAAAACGAGTAAAACAAGAGATTCAATCTTTACTTGATAACGGCGCGCCTGCCCGTTGCCCGGACTGGCTTTCTCCACTGGCAGAGTACGTGTCTGCAGTGCGTTCAGAGGAGTTGTCGGTAGCCAACGGCGCTGTCGATGTCTCCCGTCATATATCTGGTCTGGGCCAGGGCGCTCTGGAGTTTGACGACCGCATTCATAATCTCGTCAACAATATTCAGACGTTGTCCGCCGCCATTGAGGAAATGTCGGCCAGTGCTTCGGAAGTGGGGGGCCTTGGCCAGGATGTGCTGGAGCAGGCCTCCCGGGTAAATGAGTACACCAAGGAGTCCATCTCCGCGCTGGAAGATATGGAGGCGCGTCTGGCCGAGGTGGATATTGCCCTGACTCAAGCCAATGAGGAAATGCGTTCGCTGGCAGAGCAAACCCGGAGTATTGAATCGCTCACCAACACGGTGAACGAGATATCCGACCAGACCAACCTGCTTGCCCTTAATGCGGCGATTGAGGCCGCCCGTGCTGGTGAGGCAGGCAGGGGCTTTGCCGTGGTTGCGGACGAGGTGCGGCAATTAGCGGCTCGAAGTGCGGGCGCGGCACAGGAAATCAACGGGATTGTCTCGCAGATTATTTCCGGCTCCGAATCGGTTCAGTCCCGGCTGGGAAATTCCGTGCGTGCTGTGCAGGCCTCGGGGGAAAGCCGGACGCGGGTGGCGGAGGTGATACACCAATCTCGGGAGTCCTCGAACATCAACTATGACCAGGCAACCGCCATTGCCGCTTCGGCCGAAGAGCAGAGCCAGGTGGCCGCGGATATGGCGCGCCAGGTCAGTGCCAACTCTGAAGATTCCGATGCTCTGGCCAGCATTTTCCGGAATTTGATGCAGGCGATTCGCCCGCTTCGGGACGACATTGACCGCACCTTCAGTCAGATCCGGTTAACCACGCCTTGTCTGGTGCTGGCCAGTGCCAAGCGAGATCATGTGGTCTGGGTGGACAAACTCATCCGCTTTGCAATATTCAATGAAAACTCGATCACCGAGGCGGAAGTGAAAGATCACACTCAGTGCAGATTGGGCCATTTCCTGGCCAGCGACAAGGCTGAGCCCATGCAACAACTCCGCAGTTCTGATCGGCTGATTAACGTGGTTCACCCACAGGTGCACAAGGCGGGCCGGGAGCTTTATAAAACGGCCCAGGAATTCCACAATAAGAGGATTAGTTTCGATCGCTATTCTGAACTCTCGCGTGAATTGGTAGCCACACTCAAGTCTTCCTCCGACGAAGTCATTGACTTATTGGATGACATGATTGAGGAAGCTCTGAAGCGTGGCGATATGGACTGCTAGGCAGCCCTTTCATGCCAACTCGGATGGATTTTAAGTATCACCGGGAGCAGCCGAAGAGGGCCGCGTCATGACATTTCCTAGCAGCAAAGCTCCCTGGAACAAGGGAAAGCTCGTTGGCCAGAAACTACCGCTCAAACTCGAACAAATATGGGCTATCCGCATTCGGTTAGAGGTTGCAAAGAATATTCGCGAGCTGGCGATGTTCAACATTGCGATTGATACGGGTACTGAGGTAGCGAAACCTACCCGAGGCGAAAGAAAATGCTGGTGACTATCTGATGGACTACTGCCCAAACGCGTAGGGGACAGGAACGGCGATCTGTTCGTGTCTTGCCCGGTACCCGCCCGGGATGCGGCGATAAGTTGTGGAAACTGGCCGACTGGGGGTGGAAGAAAAAGGAACTGGTTCGGGTTACGTAACGCCGCCGGTCTGATGACCCAGAGTGAGGCCGCTGTCAATAAAGCGCTGTAACACCACGCCGTAGGTGCCATCTGGCACCTCCTTGCCTATTTCAAGTACCTGGCCATCGTCATTCCGGGGCTTAAGGCTCAGGTCCATAAGCCGGAACTTCGGTAGGCGTTCTTTATTGGCGTCGCGAACCATCATAATGCGTGGCCGCCGGCGGTTTTTCGGATTGGACGCGATCACGATGGCCACCTCCCCGGTTTTCATTTCGACGATGGAGCCCGGCGGATAGATACCGATCATCTGCACGAATTCTCGGGCCAAATCGGGGTCAAACTGGGTTCCCCGGAATCGGTGAATGATCTCCAGCGCCTCCATAGACGACCGGCCCCGGTCGTAAACACGGTTGCTGGTGATCGCATCGTAGGTGTCCACAATCGCCACAATTTTTGCAAAATACGGGATCTGATAGTCTTCCAGCCCTCGCGGGTAGCCTTTACCGTCCAGTCTCTCGTGGTGGTTGTAAGCGACATCGATCGTTGCGTGCACCACCTTGGGCAGGGCCATCAACATGTCTCGTCCCCAATTGGCATGATTTTGCATAATGGCGTGTTCTTCTGGTGTCAGGGCTCCGGGTTTCTGAAGAATTTCGGTGGGTACTTTGGCCTTGCCAATGTCGTGTAGTAAACCGCAAAGGCCGAGAGTCCGGATTTCCTCCTCCAATAGCCCCAAACGTTTGCCGAAGGCGGCGCTCAGGATGGACACGTTGAGGCAATGTTCGGCCGTGTATTCGTCTTTGTGTTTCAGCTTCGTCAGAAGCAGAAGTGCATCGTCGTTGCGAAGAATACTGTCAACACAATCGTTCACCACTTCCCTGGCACGATTCAGATCCAGAGCACGCCCAACCCGAAGCCCAGACATGATACCGTCAGCAACCTTTTTTGCTTCACCGTAGTGACCAGTGGCGTTGCGGATTTCGTAATTGACATCCACTTTGTTGATGTAGGTGACGCGCTTGGTGATGCGATTTTCGCCGGAGCTGCGTGGAAGTGGACGTTTGGCCGTCACCTTCTTTTTCGAATCTGGTGGCAGGCTATGCTGGATGAATTTTGTCTTTTCTTTTCGCTTTAAAAGCTCGCTGGGCTGGGGCTCGTATTCGGGTTTTTTAACCTTACCCTCGATAGTGACTCTACGGCACTGGGACTGTAATGCGTCGATATCGTCCTGGCGCTGGATAATAAAGCCCTGCAACAGAAAGTCTGTTTCCTCCCAGGGTCGATCCAGTTTAATCACGTGCATACCAATTCGAAGCTCAGAGACATCAATCTCAAGCTCCGTCGTTTCGTAACGCATAGCAGATGTCGTTCTCGGCGTACAGTGGATTTCAACTTTTTATAAATAGTGTAGGCACCGGGTTATTAAACGTCATTATGCGAATTGTTCGTTTGTGTGGCTGAATCTTGAAAATTTGTCAAAGCGGTTTCTCATGGTCGTTCGCAGGCTAACTGGTTACACTCAGCCTAGTTCCGAAATACTGAATGGTCGCATCAGGAAGTAGTACCCTATGGAGATCTGGACCGCGCACTTCGCCACGCCATGAAGACATGGCTAAAGCCAGCAAGAAGACTGCGGTTGTAGCGCTTGGTATTTAGTACGTGGATTGTGGGTGGGGTTCTCCCCCGTTACTACGCCCAGTCCTGAAAAGAGACCGAATCTTTCCTAGCGCGAGTGTTGATCTATCTGCCTCAATGTTCGCTTTGCGACCTCAGCGTGCTTTGTTTCCGAATGGCGGATTGGGCAGCCCCCTATCTGAAAAGGCCTGCTTTGTGGTCTTTGCAAACAGGTCTGATCCGACATCGGCCAAACTATGGTTGAGCGAGCCACCTTAACGCGCTTGCAAGGACCGTCTATGAAACGGTCGTTTGTTGAACGCCTCGGGTCATCCTTCAAAATTATCCGATTTCGGCTTGTTTCGCGTCCAACAATCACGTACAACAATCTATGAACAGAAAAGGTACCTTTAATGATCATAGGTTATGCGCGCGTCAGCACTAACGACCAAAATCCCGAACTTCAAGTGGATGCCTTGGAGAAAGCCGGGGCCGAACAGGTATTCCAGGAAAAATTCACCGGAACCTCACGTGAGCGACCCGAGCTGTCGCAGTGCCTCCGTATGCTCCGGCCGGGCGATGTCTTGGTCGTGTGGAAGTTGGATCGCCTCGCTCGATCATTGAAGGATCTGGTGGAGATTGTCCAAGACCTCCAGGATCGCGGCATCGGCTTTAAGTCCCTGACGGAATCCATCGACACCACTAGTTCAGGTGGACGCTTGGTCTTCCATATTTTTGGGGCTCTGGCTGAGTTTGAGCGTGACCTGATTCGGGAGCGAACGATAGCTGGCCTGCATGCCGCGAGAGCACGGGGGCGCAAGGGTGGCAGAAAGCCAGCCATGTCGGCTGCCGACGTAAAGAAGGCTGCCGCAATGCTGTTAGACCCAAACATAACCAAAGTAGAAGTAGCCCAGCATTTTGGGGTATCAAGAACTACACTGAACGCCTCTCTATCCCGGCTTGGGGAGGTTTAGTTTTTGCTTTTATTGAAGTGATTATTTGCCGATCAGCAGAGCTGTAGTTGCCCTCGAAACGATGCGTTTTCGGCCGCGGCCATCTTAAGACCCAGACTGACGCAACACGGCATACCGAGGTTGGATAGTCAGTGCATGTTGTGTTGAGGTGCCGACGAAGACTAGTAATTTCGCGGCAGTGCTCATAAATTGGCCGGATCATAAAGCCCTTTTGAGACTTGTCATCAACATGAGATTTTCAAGAAAAGCCTTGCTGGTAGCATCTTTGATTTCAGCGCACTCTCCAGAGGTGCTTGCGGAAATCGAGCCTTATTCGTGCCGCAATGGCGCTTTCCCCTCATACCAAGATATGAAGCTCGGCTTTGTGAGAGAGGGCTCCTCAGCTCGAAGCTATTTTTACGATGACGATGCAAGCTGTCCTCACCAGGATACCTGTAAAACAAGCGCATACATTGTCCCAGGCGATGAGGTTTTGGTTGCCAAGACCCAGGATGGGTGGAGTTGCGTCTGGTATCAGGGTGTAGACCGTGAATTTGTTGGCTGGATGAGGTCTGAGAATCTAGGGCTGAAGCTATACGAGGAAAGTTATAGGCTCAGTGATTGGGTTGGCGAATGGCGGTTCACCGGAACAGATACTTTTCTAAAGATCACCCAGGTCCAAAAAGATGGACTGAAAGTCAGTGGTGAGGCGAGCTGGTCGAATGGCAGAGGTCTTATTAATTTCGGTTCATTTGATGAGATTGGAACTCCCAGTGGAATGAATTTAGAGGTGAAATCTGGCGATGAGACATACGACTGCAAGGTTCATCTGAGGCTTGTTCGAGAGTATCTTGTTGTCTACGACAATAAAATGTGCGGTGGAATGAATGTAAACTTCGATGGTGTGTACTTGAAAAAGGCGAGCTAATTTGACGGCACGGAGCAAATACCGATCAGAGCTTTCCTACCCGAAGACCACGCCTGAAATTCTTTTTTCTCAACCGCTTTTGCTTATCAGTTTCCTCTGGAGCTACCTTAAAGGGTTTAGCCGTTTTGTTTCGACCCTTTTTGGGAGTCGGAACCGGTTCGTGATCCCTTGCTGATGCGAGACTCGCGTAACATAGAACTCGAAAGGGTCTCGCGAAGGTGTCGAGCATCGAAAGCTCAAATGCGCCGTCTGCAATTTCTTTGAGGTGCGCCGGTAGGTTACCGTTAATGGATACTCTCCTTCCATACTTTGTAAGGGCTGACTTTCTCAAATAAAAATCAGCTTCTTCATTGCGAAATATCACATGAAGTCGAGCAAAATACTTGTCGACCTCTATATCGTGTCGAAGCTGAATTGGCATCCAGCCATCCTTTAACCACTGACTCTCGACTCCACACTTCAAACTATTGTTGCTTTTGCCCCGAAACCTGGCTGGCGCGCTCGTGTTGTCTGTACAGGGGTGTTTTGGCCAAGGGGGGCCCAGTTCATCGAAGAAGACGCGGCCTCCATCTGGCGAAGAATAGAAGAAGACAGGCTGACCGCAGGCAGGGCAGGATGCGTTGGGGCGAGTATAGCTTTCAAATGAAAAGTCCAACGGCGGTACCCATTGGGTGTAGTGAGTGCCGTCCAGTCGTTTGCCCGTATGTCCGTCGCCACCCCAGCCGCAACGACACTCCTGCGGGTGATTCCATGCGTTACACATTAGACAAGATCCTATTCATTCGATGGCTTTTTACTCGTCTTAGTATTTATATTGGTGCTATTCGAGCGTTTACATTTCTTGCTCTTTCAGTAGTAACTCCGCTCTGCCATCGAGTTGCTCCTTCACCGACCGCCACTCCGGCATGAACCGATCCAGTAGCCCATAGAAGCGGGTGCTGTGGTTATGCTCCACCAGATGACACAGCTCGTGCAGCAGTACGTAGTCGATGGCCCGTGTCGGGGCTTTGATCAGATGCGGGTTCAGGAGGACGGCTCCTTCTGGTGAGCAGCTTCCCCATTGGGTTTGCATCTCCATCATGCGCCAAGCCGGTGCCGTCGTTGTCCAGGGCAGACTCTCAACCATCATGTCGAGCCGGCGCGGGAACACCTCCAGGGCGCGATCCCGGTACCACTGGCGCACGGCTTTCTGTATTCGATCTGGATTCAGCTCCTTGCCTCGCACCCGCAGCTGGCCACCGATCAGTTTGCAGGTGACCTTGCGCTGCTCCGAGGCCTGGATGACTTTCAGGACGTACCGGCGGCCCAAGTACAGCATGCTTTCGCCGCTCACCCACTGTCGCGGTCGGACATCCCGGTTGCGCTCGGCGATGTCGTCCAGGTGCTTGAGTATCCACCGGGCGCGGCGCTGGACGGCCGATTTGATCGCCGGCAGTTGGGCCGACTCCGGGGCGTCTACCTGCACCATGCCGTTGGGATGCACATGCACCCTGATGGTTGCCTTCTTGTGTTCGGGCACGTAGCACAGGTGGTACCGGAACTCCCGGGCACCGTACCGGGCCACGTATTCCAGCGGTTGTTCGTCCTGACGGGGCTCTACCGAGGTCATCAACGGGCGACTCCATTGCGAAGGATCTGCACCACTTCATCCAGCATGGCTTTGGCCTTATCCAGCCCGATCAGGGCGAACAGACGGGGCAGCAGGCTTTTGCGGACATCCTGCTCGATGCCCACCGGGTTCAGGGAGTTTTCGGCCACGGCCCGATTCACCACCTGGTCGATCTCGAAGGCCTCTTGAATCAGCTGCTCGCCTTTTTCGGCTTCCAGCTCGGCGAACGCCTCACCCAGTACCAGCTTGAAGGCCCCGTAGTAGGCTTGGGCGTGCTTGTTGCCCTCGAATCGGTCTGTGGGCAGGTCCGGTACGTCCCGGTCTTCCACCATGGCTTCCAGATCGCTGAACAGCTTGAACTGGGCCTTGTAGTCGAACATGGACTCCGCTTTCTCGATGGCCTCCTTCAGCAGAGCGGAGAACACCTTCTTGGCGTAGGGATCGTCGCCGAGCTTTTCCTCGATGGTTTTCTTGGTGCGAGTTTTGATCTTGTCGGTTTCGTTCTTGGTCTTTTCCTCTGACCAGTCTTCGGGCTTGTCGTCCACCGCGTCGATCAGCACCGGCTCATCACCGGGGGCGACATCCACACCGGTCACGTACCGGTCGATCAGGTCTCGTATCTGGCCTTCGTACTCGGAGTAATCCACGGTTTCTTGGGCATCCAGACGGATGACTTTGCGCAGGTCGGAGAACCATTTCAGGTCAGACTTGTACCGGCGGATGTCTGTTTCGGTAAACGCCTTGTCCTGGAAGAAGCTCTGAGTGGAGAGCGCGGTCTTCAGGCACATCCCGAACTCGGTCAGGGCCTCGTAGAAATCCTCCCGAAGCGCCTGCCGGGTATCCATCTCCACACCGTCCTCGTCGGACTCGTATTTCGGCATGAAGATCTGCCGGTACTGTTCCTGGTCCAGCACATTGCGGACCTCCCCAAAGAAACTCCAGAGCTTGTCGTGCAGGGTCGGGAGCTTCTTGTACTCGGTGTCCACGTTGGAATACAGCCCGTCGATGTCCTCGATGGCAAAGCCGCCCTGGGTCTGCTCCTCGTAGTTCTGGTAGTCGGTAATGGCGGTATCCAGCTCCTTCAGAATCCCCCGGTAGTCGATCAGATAGCCGAAGGGCTTCTGGGGGTGTAGCCGGTTCACCCGGGCGATGGCCTGAATCAGGTTGTGACCCTTGAGCTGCTTGTCGATGTAGAGCACCGCGTTGCGGGGTTCGTCAAAGCCGGTCAGGAGTTTGTCCACGACAATCAGGATGTCCGGCGGCCCGTCGGTACCGAAGTGCTCGATGATCTGCTTCTCGTAGTCCTGCGGGTCGCCTGTGACGTTCTTCTTCCACCACTCCTGTACCAACGGCAGGTTGGACTCATCGGCGTCGGTGTGGCCCTCGCGGGTATCCGGCGCGGAGATGACGATAGCACTGGTGACCCGGCCCACCTCGTCGAGGTGCTGCTTGTAGCGGATCGCGCTCAGTTTGCTGTCGGTGGCCAGCTGGCCCTTGAGCTCCAGTCCGGCTTTTTTGAAGTTCTCGCTGAAATGCACGCTGATGTCGAAGGCATTGAGCTTGATGCGATCCTGGGCCGTGTAGATCTGGCCCTGCTTGGCGTACTTGCGCTTGAGATCCGCCTTCTGGTCGTCCGACAAGGACGCGGTGACCTTCTCGAACCAGGTATCCACGGCCTTCTGGTTCACATCCAGCAGGGGTTTGCGCTCTTCATACAGCAGCGGCGTGATGGTGCCGTCTTCGACCGCCCGCTTCATGGTGTAGGCGTGAATGATGGCGCCGAACTTCTCGGCGGTTTCGCTCTTCTCTTTTTTCAGCAGCGGGGTGCCGGTAAAGGCGATGAACGAGGCGTTGGGCAGGGCCTGGCGCATCCGTTGATGGTTCTCGCCCCCCTGGCTCCGGTGTCCTTCGTCGACAATGACGATGATGTTCTCGGACGGGTTGTAGCACTCCGGCTGTTTGGCGGCCGAGGCGAACTTATTGATGATGGTGAAGATGATCCGCTCGGTGCCCTGGCCGATGCGCTTGGCCAGATCCTTGCCGGAGCGGGTTTTCGCCAGGGAGTCGCCGCTTTTCTTGCCGGCGATGTCGGAACCAAAGGCTCCGCCGGTCAGGAAAGTCTTGGACAGCTGCTTCTCCAGATCCACCCGGTCGGTGACCACGATGATCCGGCAGTTCTTCAGGGTGTCGCTGAGCAGAAGGGCCCGGCACAGGTACACCATGGTAAAGGACTTACCGGAGCCGGTGGTGTGCCAGAGCACGCCGCCTTTGCGCTCGCCGGAGGGCTTGAACTCGGAGATCCGCTCCAGCAGGGCTTTGATGCCGAAGGCCTGTGGGTACCGGGCCGCGATTTTGCCGATCTTCCGGTCGAACAGGATGAACAGGCGCAGAAACTCCAGAAACCGGTACCGGTCGAGCAGGCCCACCAGGAGCCGGTCCTGTTCTGTGGGCATGACCGACTGTGACCAGAGTTGCTCGAAGTAGGCCCGGATCTTCGCGGGCTTGTCCTTGAACAGGGTGTCCTTGTCGGACACTGACAACGAGCGGTTCTTGATGTCCTGCACGTACCGGTCGTCGAACTCCTCGTCCGTCCACTTCGACCAGAACTTCAACGGGGTGTGCGTGGTGCCGTAGCGGCCGTCGTTACGACTGATCGCAAACAGCAGCTGGGCGAAAGCGTAGAGATACGGCACTTCGTCGTTCTTCTGGTTGCGGAGGTGCTGGCTGATGCCTTCCTCCACCATGTTCTTGTTGGGGTTGCCGGAGGCCGCTTTCTTGGCCTCGATCACCGCCAGGGGAATGCCGTTCACGAACGCCACCACATCCGGCCGGCGGGTGTGGGTACCCTGAGTCGACAGCACCTCCATCTCTTCGGAGACATGGAACTCATTGTTGTCCGGGTTCTCCCAGTCGATCAAATGGATCGTGGGCTGGGCCTTCTTGCCGCCGATGAACTCCGTCACGGTGATGCCAAGGGTCAGCATGTCGTACACGGACTGGTTGGCGTCCATCAGGCCCTGGGCCATGGAGGGTGTCGTGATTTCCCGGATCACCTGATCCACGGCTTGCTCGGACAATAGGTACCTCTGCCCCTTGAACTCGAACTTGCGCCGGCGCAACACCCGCTCCAGCACCGGCTTCATCACCACATCCCGCTGGCTGCCACGCAGGGCCTGACACTCCGTGGCCGGCAAAAACGTCCAGCCAAGGTTGATCAGGGTGGCCAGGGCCGGAATGTGGCTGGCGTGTTGTTCGTTGCTTTGAGGGGTGGTATCCATAACCTTATTTCCTGCTACAGCCTCATGGGGCGCACTTAAAGTGCAGACCTTACCAATAATCCGGGCGTTTAATGGGTTTCTTTCGTGTCGGTACCTGATCCGGGAGCTGGGATTGGAGGAGCTCATCTTCGAGAATGTGATGCCGCGTCCAATCCGCGTATTGGCTCAATGACACGTTTGATGGCCGGTGATTGCTTCTGAGTCGGGGTACGACAACGCCAATTCGAATGCTGTTGCCGAAGTCCTCACGTAAGGCTTTCAATGCCGGCTCAATGTCGGAGTCATTCGTGACAAAAACCAGTTGCTGCGCCTTGCCCTTACAGGCATCACGGTAAGCCTCAAGCACAATGTTCACGTCGGTCTGTTTTTCTTCCAGTCGCCAGACCTCAACCCGATCATTTTTGTCAGGCGGTTTCTTGTAAACCGGCAAATTGGCCCGCTCAAGGTTGTAGAAGCCTTTGATGACGGATATTTCGTCAGGGTAGAGAATCTCTAACGCACGGTGATACTGGAGCTGGGAGGTCTGGGCAGATTGTCCTCTGGATGCGATTTTTGCTTTCACATCGGCTGTGAAGAACTTGATAACGCCAAGCTCGGCAGCGGGATCCTGTGCGTGCAGAATTTTGTCGGCAAGAAGGGACTTCAGATCGAGCCATTTGTAAGCGGAGTGCTTCAGGCAGCCGTAGTAGAGGTTGTAGCCATCGACGTAGAAATTCGTTGTCATCCGGCGACACCCCGACCAGAAAGTGCGGAGCCAGAAATGAAAAAACCGCCACGAAGGCGGTTTTTCCGCCCCAAGCTGGTAGCAACTGAATGCTCCTGCAAGGGGAGAGTCGTGATATAAATATACGTACAATCTGTGCTGCCGTCAATCTGGCTTAACAGCCCTCTCTCACGCGGCATCAGCTTCCACCTTCACCCGCCGCTTGCCGGTCAGGAGTTGTTGCATCAGGGCTTTCTTTTCCTGTTTCAATCGATCTAGGCGCTCAGAAATAATCTCTAGCTCATCATCACAAGTGGTAAGGATGTTGGCGATTGCTTCTTGCTCAGGCACCGGAGGCAGCGTGACTTCGGCGTTATGGATCGCACCAACGGAGAGTCCAAACCTCGTTGCTCCAGTAGCTAAAGAGAAGAAGTAATAGCGCGTCCTTGGCATCGATAAAAGACAGTTGAGAAAGGCTCCGTTCAATTTGGAAGGACGGGCACGAAGGATTGCTAGATGATATCCGCAGATAACTCCTCCCAAGTCCTCGGCTACCAGCGCTGGCACAGCGATATCGCCCGGAGTTTCTGAGTCTTTTGTGATTACAACGTCACCTGCTTGCAGAGTATATTTCTCGATCTCTGAATCTTTTGCCGTGGCTTCCATGAACGGCATATCTTTGGTTATTCGAGTGTTGTAATAAACGTCGGTGTAGTTGCAAAGCTGAACGGGTTTCTCTTCTGGATGGGACTTTTTATCCACGGGGCTAACAATCACTTTGGCCACATCAGTTAACGCATACTGATGCCACTCCCCCTCAAACCCCGGCAACCGCTTCTTCCCGGTCAGCAACTGCTGCATCAACCCTTTCTTCCGCTGCTGGCTGTTCTCAAGCAGGCGCTCGGTGGCGGTGATGGCCTGATCCCAGGTGGAGAGGATCTGGGCGATCTTTTTTTGTTCGGGGAGGGGGGGGAGTGGGAACTTTAAAGACTTCACATCTTGTTGACTTATCGAACATTGAGCAACAGCTCGCTTAGCGACCTTACGGAAGTGCGAACGTGCATTATGCGATTGAAGAACACGAATCAGAAACTTCGGTAAGATTACCGCCGGATTCGGCTCGATTCGCATCATATTAGACTCATAAACCACCTCTTTCTCATGCTCGCCCTTCCAGAGAATCGACTTCCCGAGGTGAGTTAAGCTGTTGACGCGGTTTACAACAATGTCACCTTGCAGGAGCTGATAACTCTTAATTTCTTTAGGGGATAGCTTCAGCCTGCGAAGCCTGCCGTTAACAAGGTTGCCGTCATTGTCAAAGTCGGTGATCCTCAAGATTGGAGTGCCGCTCCCATAGGAGTCGGAGTCTTTATAGACTCCGTTTTTGTATGATGCAGGGAGAATCTCTCCAAGTTTCACAATAGGCAGGCCATTAACTTCCATAACCCAACTCCTTCAGATACCCGTCCATCTGCTCGTTCAGCTTCGCAATCTCGGCCTCGATGTCCTTCCGTTCCGCTTGCACGGCCATCAGGTCGATCTCTTCCTCTTCCTCGAAGGTGTCCACGTAGCGGGGGATGTTGAGGTTGAAGTCGTTTTCCTGGATCTCCTCCAGGCTGGCCAGGTAGGCGTACTTGTCGAGGTTCTCGCGTTGCTTGTAGGTGTCGACCACCTTGGCGATGTTCTCATCGGACAACTGGTTCTGGTTCTTGCCGGCCTGGAACTCGCGGCTGGCGTCGATGAACAGTACGTTGTTGTCGGTCTTGTCCTTGCGGAACACCAGTACCGCCGCCGGGATGCCGGTGCCGTAGAACAGTTTCTCGGGCAGGCCGATGACGGCATCCAGCAGGTTTTCCTCGATCAGCTTCTGACGGATCTTGCCTTCCGCTGAGCCCCGGAACAGGACGCCGTGGGGCACGACCACCGCCATGCGGCCGGTCTTCGGCTTCAGGGTCTCGATCATGTGTAGGATAAAGGCGTAGTCGCCCTTGGACTTGGGCGGTACTCCGCGCCGGAACCGGGCGTAGGGGTCGCTGTCCGCGCCCTCAAAGCCCCACTTCTCCAGTGAGAACGGAGGATTGGCCACCACGATGTCGAAGTGCTTCAGGCCGCCGTTCTCGTCGAGCAGCTTGGGGTTGCGGATGGTGTCGCCCCATTCCAGCTTGTGGTTGTCGATCCCGTGCAGAAACATGTTCATTTTGGCTAGGGCCCAGGTGCTGCCGATGGCCTCCTGACCGAACAGGGCGAAGTTCTTGGAGCCGTCGTTGCCCGTACGAATCTGGTTGGCGCATTTGAGCAGCAGGGAGGCGGAACCGCAGGCTGGGTCGCAAATCTCATCGCCTTCCTTCGGCTCGACGATCTCGGCCATCAGCTCGGAGACTTCCGGCGGGGTATAGAACTCACCGGCTTTCTTGCCAGAGGTGGCCGCAAAGTTCTTGATCAGGTATTCGTAGGCGTTACCGATGACATCCAGCTTTCCGATCCGACTCGGACGCAAGTTCAGCTCCGGCCGGGCGAAGTCTTCCAGCAGGTGGCGCAGAATGTCGTTCTTCTGCTTCTCATCCCCCAGTTTGTTGGAGTTGAAGCTGATGTCCTGGAATACGTCGGCCAGCTTGACGATGTTGGCCTCTTCAATAGCGTGCAGGGCCTTGTCGATCCGCTCGCCGTTGCCCGGCTCGTGGCGCTGGTCATACAGGGCGTAGAAGCCGGAATCCCGGGGCAGCACAAAGCGCTCGTTCTTCATCAGTTCTTCGATCAGCTCCGGGGTGTCGCCATATTCGGCCACGTAGTTGTCGTAGTGATCCTGGTACACATCGGACAGGTACTTTACGAACAACATCGTCAGCACGTAGTCCTTGTAGATGCTGGGGTCCACGGTGCCCCGGAAGGTATCGCAGGCGTTCCAGACCGCTTTGTTGATCTGATCCTGCTTGATCGAATCGTTGCTCATAGATGTCATTTCCCTGTTGTCGTATCTGGACGAAGTATGTGTCGGGCAACCGCATCGGTCATGCGTTGCCGATTTTCGATTAACTGTTCCAGGAGGGCCTGTTCCCGTCGTGCGGCCTGGACCAGCTTCATCATCAGCTTTTGCTGCTCGATGGGTGGCACCACAACTGGCAGGTCGCCCAACTGGGTTTTGGTCACACTGGGGGCCGCAGAGCCCTGTGAGCACATGGCGAAGTATCGCTGGGCATCCACATGGTTCAGCTGCCAGGCCAAAAACTCGGGCATCAGGCTGAAGGCCTCGGGTTTCAGGCGCAGGTGAAAAAAGTTCGGGGTGCAGACCGTGTTATGAGGCAGTGCCTTGATCACCGCCGCGTCATTTCGAGTGCCCCGGGCCATGAACAGGATGTCGCCGGGCCAGAGGAAGTCGGGGCGCCGTCGGCCTGGCAGGGTCACCCGATCAAGGGTTTGGCCGTCCTTGTCGTCCAGGGGCTCTCCCACGACCAGATGCCGGAACTGCACCACGAACGCATTGCCATCTTTGTCCCCCGGCAGCTTGCCGCGGAACGGGTAGCCTGGGTAGATGGCGGCCAGGCTGCGAAGAGGCAGCTGGTGTTTAGAGTGTTCGTTCATGCAGTATTCTCAATGATGCATTTCATGTTGCTCAAGGTAGGCGTAAATGCATCATTCTGCAAGATGCAAATCTTAAGTTAACGGCCACGTGCTCTGATTGTTGTTAAAGCGAGCGACAGCTTGCGTCGCTAGCTGATGATTAAAAGCAGCTTCTGGAGAATGGAGCGGCTCAAGGCTCGGTTTGTTGGCCAAAGAGCGCTAGAGATGCGGTAGCCTTCGAGCTTACCAAAGCGCTACTCAGCACCACCAAGCCTTAGTATCATCCGTTAGAAGCGGCTCGCACCTATTTCGTTCCAGGAACATGACCGGATATGGCTGAAAGAATCCGTATAGGATCACCGGAAACTGCGTTCCCTTTCATTCCTTCGGCAGATAGATTTCTGGAGTATCTCGGTAAGCCCGGGGGGATGGCAGGGTTAATCAATGCACTGGGAAAGCACTTGAACCAGCCTTTACCGGATCCCAAAACCGTGCGTAAGGCGATTAAAGAGGGAGTCTCGCCTAGAAGTGCTGCAAAAATTACCGACATGCTGGAAGCTGTCCCGTCGCCTGGGTTGCACGATTACATAAATAGCTCAGAATTAGCGCCTTGGATCGAGACCTCGCTGAATAACAATGGGCTGGCCTGGCTTTGCATGACCAAAGGCGCGAGCTTGCAGATCTTTCCGGCCGATAGCCCCGATACCTTTATCGAACAATTTGTTCGAAGGCGGGCCGAACTAGAGATGGAGTTACTTCGGTCCGGCTTGGAGCTTAGGGAGAGCGATACCTCGGCCTCGGGGTGCGAAGAAAAGTGGCGGGACAGCGTAAAAGGCTTCCTGAAAGCGAATACCCTTGTGGACTTCTACCATATTGAGAAAGGTCTACAGGCCGCCGGAACCATCAAAGCCAGTGCAGGCGACGCTAGGCGCAAGCAGCTAGGCCTGCTGTTAGGTTTATACACCCGCATTAGAATTGACTTCTATTACCACCTATTGAGCAATATCTCCCTAGACCTCATACGCTGGTATGCCGAGCAAGACACTCTCCAGAACCATGAGAAACAATGGCTGGTCGACAACAACAGCTTTATTGGGGATATGTTGCCAGTGTTCGATGGTGAAAGGCTGACGTTACCCTTCGAGAGACTACTCGATAATTGGCGGAAAGGTGCCGGTATCAACGGTCAAGATCTATCCTGGGGCCAGATCGCGGAGCACCTACCGGATCCCTACGGCTTAGATGCCACTGAATCTTTGGCTCGAAATCAGACGGTTGAGGAGCGGAGGGTGAGGGTGCGCGAAAACAAAAAATCGAGGCTGTTGGAATGGCGTAACGGGACTCGGCCCAAACCAGAGCAACTGAGCGAATTTGTTCGAAACCTGACACCAAGAGAAGACGATGTGCCTTTGGCGGCGATGAAGCTGGATATCGCGTGTATTTACGGGGCCTTTATACTAGATGAACTGGGCAATTTTCAGAAATGCGGCCTGATAGATGCGCTGAACGATACCTTGCCCGCTTTTGAAAGCTACCCAACGTACTGGGCGAAATACAAGTCTCAAGCCGCGAAGATTCTCGCGGCTTGAGAGGCATACTACTACTTATCCTTGGGAGGATTATTCCCGCGACCGCCGCCAGAGGGGTTGCCGGTTGTACTGGGCGCATTATGTGGCTTAGACATGATCATCACCTTTGTGTTGGTTCGGAATGTGAATCGGCGGCTTTCGGGTCTTTAAACCCGGAGCAGCAACGCCGATGTCGGGAGTATCGGTGAATGGATCGAAGCCCGGGAGGTGAGTCGACGCGGGAAATTTTGTGGAACGAAAGTTGGCAAGTCTCTGTCGAACCGACTGCGCATAATCGGACGTTATGGTGAAGCCTTACTCGCCCACGAGCGCTCTCGCGGCGTCCAGAACGGGTTCAGGGTCGAGACCGCGAACCAGCCAGTCTCGGGGACTCAAGCGTCCGTGGCCAACGTCCAGATCCACGTGGGGCGTGACCATGAATCGAGTCAACACGAGCTGAGGGAGGGTCGCACCTGCGACCGCCAGAAGATCCGACAAGTGCGGAATGGTCCCCGTCTCGGTGAACTGCCAGGCTGGAAACCTTAGACCTATCGCGGGTAATTCGATCGTGGACAATTGCGGTGGGACGTGATGGGCTTGGTTCGCCACCGCTTCTTCTGGCAAATGAAGCCGCGAGGCCACAGTCGCGGTGTCCTGGGCGTTCTGGAGGAGCGCCCGACACGCTTGGATGAGGGTTTCGAGATTCGCCCTTTGACGCCGACGATGGGCCGCCGGCGGATCGTCCAGGCCGCGAGCGCCCCCGCTTCTGAGGATGTCCCGTTCCGTGGCTGAAAGGCCGCTTGGGTGGGCGGGCAGGACCTCCGACGTAGCTTGTGAGGTGCAAACCTCCTCCGTGGCGAGGATTTCACGGATCCGTGCTTCGTCGATGCCCAGCTGAGACATCAGGGCAACCTCATCGGCACTGAGACCCAGACCGCGGTTTCGGGCGGGCATCACTTTTTTCCCAGTGTTTGTTTCGCCCAACGCTCCAGAGCATCGGCGTAGCAGTAACCCAAACCGCCGATGGCAAGCATGGTTAGCACGAACGCGGAATATCCCAAAAAGCCTGCCCAGAGATTCATAACCGGCCCTCTTAATTGCGTTGGTGTCGTGATCCATACCTATCTTACGACGCTTTGGCATAATTCTCACTGTGCCCAGTGTGTCGGACGGGGTGAGGCGTTGCGTGTCCGTGGAATACGGATGGCCATGGACTGAGAAAGGCTTCAGACTCTGGCGCTTTGTGGTGTTTGACAACCTATCACGTACCTGAGCTTAAGGATCTATGAAACACGTTGTTGTCTGTTTTCATCTTACGGTCTTCGTCGCTCTCTTGTGTGCCAGCGGCACGGTCACCGCCGGCATCGTAAAGCAATCGACAAGCGGTTTGTGTCATCCACCGGAAAGCGGTTGGTATGACCGCACTCAGAACTACACGCCCTTCGAGACTGTTGAGGCGTGCCTAGAGGCGGGTGGTCGGTTACCCAAAGGAATATCGATAGCGTCTCTGGGTACGCCCCAAAAGCCTACAAATGCGTCCTCAGAGTCTCTGAGCGACTATCGGCGCTCGGCGTTTGGTCACGGTTGGGACGATGTGGATGGCGACTGTCGGGACAGTCGGGCCGAAGCTTTGGTAGCCAGCTCCACCACCCAGGTTCGCTTTGCGACGGATCGTGGCTGTCGCGTGGTTAGCGGTCGCTGGGTAAGCTCTTTTACCGGCAACGTCATCCAAAATGCCTCCGACATCGACATTGATCACTTAGTGCCGCTTGCCTGGTCTTGGGATCGCGGAGCTCGCGAGTGGCCCGGAGAGACGCGATTGCGGTTTGCAAACGATCCTGTGAACTTGCTGCCGGTCGAGGCGAGCCTGAACCAGAGCACTATAACTATAAAAACTATCCCAATCGAGTGAGTGAGTGCGTGAATGCTCATTTTCTATATTAGTACCTGTACTAAACATGAATACTAAAACTCTCGTTGGGACTACCTACCAAGATTGAGGACAAAGCCCGCTCGCCGCAAGAGGCGATAAAAAAGATCTTATGCTCACCCAGTGGTCGCAAATCGAACATTACGACGGGATATTTGACAAGATTTCCTGCACAGAGCTCTATCATTTCGCATATTCGTGTTTTGAGTAGACATAAATCCTAGGGTAGGCTCAACTGAAATCACCATGCTCAATTTTTTGAAGCACCGACGCTATCCGGCAACAACCGTCAGGGGTACCCAGCAGGTCGCAAGGTCTTTCATCTTCAAGCCCTGGAATCGGGCGCTGGATCCACTCCAGTGCTTGTTCCCGAGATTCCAAGATTCGTATCGACTGATGAACAACGTCGACTGAGTGCCGCGTGATGACCAGTTCCAATCCAATCGGCACCATCCGTTCCCACTCTCGAAGCGTGTCTGGAATCGGGGCGTCTGGGTCACACTGGGACACGAGATCACCCAAGTTGTAGGATTTTCTTTCCGTCATCCAGATCCCTCCGACTTGGCATCAAAAGTCCATTCTCCACAGAACAATCCACAAAAGGAAGGCGTCTTACGTTGCTCATATCGCGGCCTGTGGGCACTAGCGAGAGACTAGTAAGCTAAGAGTCTCCACATCAACATAAATTGGCTGCGCTTGGGTAAATGACCGTTTCGGACTACCGCCTTGCGACCATCGGGTGTCAATACATCGGCATACTGATCCAGTAGCCCCTGAAGCTCAGACTCGACAGCCCGCGCAATCAGGTCACGGGCACCCTGTCGGATCAGATCGTGCAAGGGATCGTTCGTGGTCGCCTCTGGTTGTGAAAGAGCATGCAGGTTAGACTTGGACATGGCGTATCCATCCTCTGTTGGTTGTGATCTTGGTGGTGATCAACCAACAGGATACGCCATCCTTTCAGCCTGCTTCCATACACCAGAAATCACCATAACTCGTCTCGCCCTGCTGACCCTGTAAAACATGGGTTAGTTAAACACAGGAGACCGGCGTGATCACTTTCACCGTTGCTGACCTTATACACGATGAGATGGACCCATTCAGTTGGACAACCTGATGGTGTCCCTAAGCTATGATCCGGTTGTTTCCCTGGCTCAGGCTGCCAGAGATATGGGTTGCCCGTAGTACACCTCATCGGGCGTTTGGTAATCAA
>Ga0209815_1000913_pt1 | contig 20679 bp, 20 predicted proteins | sample CoawatmetaG00DNA_FD_187507 | JGI IMG/M metagenome (GOLD analysis project Ga0209815, IMG submission 187507) | Marine microbial communities from the West Antarctic Peninsula - Coastal water metaG002-DNA (SPAdes) (version 2) | ecosystem: Environmental > Aquatic > Marine > Coastal ...
GTCGGCAAATGGTGCGTGCTGGCCGATCGCGTACGCCTGCCCACCGGCATCGGCTATGCGCTGGAAAACCGGCTGGCGATGATGCGCGCAACGGGCGGCCTGCTCACGTCGATTCATGCCGAGCGTCAGTCGGATTTTCTCGACGCGCTGCGGCAGGGGCTGGCGCAAAGCTGCGAACGCGCCGATCCGCGCATCGCGCTGCTGACCCCCGGCCGGTTCAACCAGGCCTATCCCGAACAGGCTCACCTTGCCCGGCATCTGGGGTTCTCGCTGGTCGAAGGCCGCGATCTGGCGGTGCGGGACGGGCGGCTTTACATCCGCACGATTGCCGGGCTGAAACGGATCGACGCGGTGTGGCGCTGGATCAGAACGGGCGATCTCGACCCGCTCAATTTCGATGCGCGCTCGCAGATCGGTGTCCCCGATTTCATCACGGCCTGCGAACAGGGTCTGGTGGTGGCGAACTGGCCGGGAGCAGGCGTGGTGGAAACGCGCGCGATGCCCGCCTTCCTGCCGCGCCTTGCCAAAGTCCTGCTGGGCGAAGACCTGGCCTTGCCCAACGTCGCCACATGGTGGTGCGGCGGTGAAACGGAGCGCAGCTTTGCCCTGGGCAATCTCGACAAGCTGGTGATCAGCTCCTCGTTCGGGCAACCCGTCGTCGGCCTGGCGGACGGGCACACGCGCGCCGGGGCCAGCCTGACGGCGCAGGAACGCGCCACCATCATCGAAGGCATGGCGCGGCGCCCGGCCGATTATACCGCGCAGGAAATCGTCCGCCTTTCAACCACGCCAGTGCTTCTGGACGGGCAGTTCGAACCGCGCGCCTTTACCTTGCGCGCCTTCCTCTGCCGCGATGGCGACGGCAACTGGATCGCCATGCCCGGCGGTTTTGCGCGGATCTCCGAAAACGGCGAACTGCGCACGTCGCTGATGGGAAGCGGCGATACTTCGGCCGATGTCTGCGTGGTGGCGCACAAGGCGCCGGTTCCGGCCACGCCGCCGCCGCTGGAAAGCCCGCCGATCCGGCGCAACCACGGCGTCCTGCCCAGCCAGGCAGCGGATAATCTCTACTGGATCGGCCGCTATGGCGAACGCGGCCACCAGACCGTGCGCATCGTGCGGACGCTGCTGGAACAGATTTCCCGTTCCGGCACGCAAAGCGATGCCGGAACAGCCACCGCGCGGCTGTGCGCGCTGCTGCGCAATCTGGGCGCGGCCCCGCGCGAAAGCATCGGGTGGCAACCTTCGCGCATTGCCGAAACCGCGCTGATGGCCCGCGCACAATCGGGTTCCGTCGTTGCCCTTGCAGGCAGCGGGCGGCAGATCGCGCTCCTGCTGCGCGACCGGCTGACCCGCGATAGCTGGCGGCTGATCCACCGGCCGATGCCCCGCTTCGACAGTGGCGATCTGGACACGATGACCGCCTGCTGCGATGAATTGCTCGAACGCTATGCCGCGCTGGCGCGCCTTACCGCCGACGGGATGAGCCGGACCCCGGCGTGGCGTTTTCTCGACCTTGGCATTTCGCTCGAACGTGCGTCGATGATCATGCAGGCCGTGCAAGGCATGGTGCCGGGCAGCGCCAGCGCCGAAGACCTGCATGTGCTGCTCGACCTGATCGACGGGCAGGCGCTTTACCGCGCGCGCTATCTCAGCCTGCCGACGATTGCCCCGGTGCTCGACATGGTGCTGCTCGATCCGGCGCAGCCCCGCGGGCTGGCGTTCCAGCTTGAACGGATCGAAGATCACCTCGGCGCCCTTCCCGCGCTGAGCGAAGACGGCCTGCCCGAACCGCAACTGGTCAAGGCGCGCCTGCTTCGCGCGCGGGTGGCGGGTCTGCTGGCCAGCGAAGTCAACGTGACACTGCTCGGCACGTTGCGCGACGAAATGGCCGCGCTGTCCAACACGATCAGCAAGCGGTATTTCCTGCAGGACGAAAACCCCGTGCTCAAGGATGGCGGACGATTCCTTGCGTGACCGGCAACGCGTGATCCATCGGGCATGATCTATCGGGTAAGCCACACCACACGGCTGGCCTATGCCGCGCCGATTGCCCGTGCCGCCTTCAACCTGCGGCTCGCGCCGATCGACTGGCCGGGCCAGCGGTTGCTTCGGCTTGACCTTGCCGTTTCGCCACTGCCGCGCACGCGCCGGGAAATCGCCGGTGCATACCCGACCAGAGTGACCGCCATCGCCTTCACCCGTCCGATCACGGCGCTGGAAGTCATCAGCCGTTTCGACATCGAATTGAACCATGGTCCGCTGCCATCGGGCGGGCCAGGGATAGACGCCGTATGCCAGCAGGTCATGGCCTCAACCGACATGTCGAACCGTTCGCCCCTGCCCTATTTCTTCCCCTCGCGCATGGCGCCGGGCAGCGCCGAAATCGCGGATTGGGCGGCAGCCAGGGTTTCCGAGGCCACTGGCGTGATAGACGCAGCGGCCGCGATCTGCGCCGCGATCCACCGCGAGTTCACCTACCAGCCGGGCACGACCACCAGCACCACGCCTCCATCGCGCGCCTTTGCCACACGCAAGGGCGTGTGCCAGGATTTCGCGCAAGTGATGATCGTGGCGCTGCGCGCGCTGGGCATCCCCGCCGCCTATGTCAGCGGCTATCTGCGCACGCTGCCACCGCCGGGCGCGGAAAAGCTGGTCGGCGCCGATGCAATGCATGCCTGGGTTGCGGTGTGGTGCGGAATGGATCTGGGCTGGGTCGGGTTTGACCCGACCAACGATTGCATGGCGCACAACGACCACGTCGTCGTCGCCATGGGACGCGATTATTCCGACGTGTCCCCGATCGACGGCGTGTTTGTCGGCATTGCGCCGCAGACCATGAACGTGATGGTTGACGTGGCCGAAATCTGACGCGCGCCGGGCGATGACGCGGCAGCGCGCTTGATCAGATCAGGTCGCGCGGCTGCGGAAGAACGGATACCGCTTTACCGTGCCGGGAATGACGTGGTTCTTGAGCGTCAGGCGCACTTCGTCGGCCCCTTCGCCGGTGTTGCAGACCAGCCGCGTTCCGCCAGAAGGCAGGGCTTCGATCACGCTGACGGAAATCCCGGCCTTGTCGCACATCGCGCGCACCTTGGCTTCGGGCAGCGAAAGGTTGACCGCGCGGCTCATGCCGCTGCGCCCGGCACGGCGGGTTTTGCCGCCACGGCATCGTCCCAGCCCTTTGCCGCCGAAGCGCCCTGCGCGGCCTGATACGACCGAATCGTGCGGGCAACGCCGTTGGCGGAAGCAATGTGGCCAGCGTGCGCGGTGCGGCACAGGGTTTGCGCCGCCTGCATGATCGCGCGTTGGTGCCTGGCATAAAGAAGGTTGAGATCCACGGCGCTGCTCCTGCGGGTAAGCGAAAGCGCACTGGTCTCTCAGCCGGGGGAGCCTACATTCGTTTTCCCACCGATGTACCCGATATGGCGATGCGGGACCATTTTTGCAATGGCGCGTCTGCCCCCCGTTCAGCTTTCCGGGTCGCTGTGCAGCCAGGCAGCCTGCCGCGGCGCACGGCGCGTGCGGCGCCATTCCTCCAGCATCGCCGGAGCCACTTCCCTGAGTTCCGCGTACTGTTCGGGCTTTCCGATGTTGCAGGCCAGTTCCAGCCGGTGCCCGTTGGGATCGAAGAAATAGATCGAACGGAAAATGCCGTGATACGTCGGCCCGACAACGTCGATCCCCTGCGCCTCGACATGCGCCTTTGCCGCCAGTAGCGCCGCTTCATCGGCCACTTCGAACGCCAGATGCTGGACCCATGCGGGCGTATTGGGATCGCGCGCCATAGGGGGCTGGCCCGGCAGTTCGAAGAATGCCAGCACATTGCCACCCCCTGCATCGAGGAAAACGTGCATGTAGGGATCGTCCTCGCCGGTGGACGGAACGCGGTCTTCGGCAAAGGCTGTTACATAGTCCATACCCAGCACGCGCTGGTACCATTCCACGGTTTGGGCGGCATCGTGGCAGCGATAGGCCACGTGATGGATGCGCGAAAGCCGGGGCGGGCTGGTCTGCTCGGTCATGGCTGCGCCCCTTCGATTTTCAGCGCGCCGCGCCGCATCTGGTCGCGCTCCATCGACTTGAACAGCGCCGTGAAGTTGCCGTTGCCAAAACCTTCGTCGCGCTTGCGCTGGATGAACTCGAAGAACACCGGACCGATCATCGCTTCCGAAAAGATCTGCAGCAACAGGCGTGGGTCGCCATCCTGCGTCGATCCATCGAGCAGAATGCCGCGCTGGCGCAGTGCGGCAACCGGTTCGCCATGGCCGGGCAGGCGTTCGTCCAGCATCTCGTAATAGGTATCGGGGGGCGGCGACATGAACGGGGTGCCCAGCGCCTTGAGCCGGTCCCAGCAGGCAATCAGGTCGTCACAGGCAAAGGCAATGTGCTGGATGCCTTCGCCGTTGTAGGCGCGCAGGAACTCGTCGATCTGGCCACCACCGGCGGCGCCTTCCTCGTTCAGCGGAATACGGATCAGGCCGTCGGGCGCGGTCATCGCGCGGCTGGTCAGGCCGGTATATTCGCCCTTGATGTCGAAAAAGCGCATTTCCCGGAAACCGAAGATGCGTTCATAGAACGCGGCCCAATGCGCCATGCGCCCGCCATAGACGTTGTGGGTCAGGTGATCGATCGTGTGGAAGCCCGCGCCTTGCGGATGCCGCTCGATCCCCGGCAAGTAGCGAAAGTCGATATCGTAGATCGAAATGTCTTCGTCATACCGGTCGACGAGATAGATGATCGCCCCGCCGATCCCCCGGATCGCGGGCAGGCGCAACTGCATCGGGCCGGTTTCAACCTCTACCGGCTCGGCTCCGCGTTCCAGCGCCACGGCATAAGCCTTTGCCGCATCGCGCACGCGCCAGCCCATGCCGCAGGCAGAAGGGCCATGCTCCCCGGCGAAGTACCAGGCCGGACTGCGCGGTTCGTAATTGGCGATCAGGTTGATGCCGCCCTGCCGCCAAAGATGCACGTCCTTGGTGCGGTGATCGGCCACATGGGTAAAGCCCATGGCCGCGAACACAGGCTCCAGCACGCCCGCTTCGCGCGCGGTGAACTCGATGAACTCGAACCCGTCGAGACCCAGCGGGTTTTCAAGGCCCGTCGCAGCGGCAAAGGCATCCATTGGCGTAACTCCCGGTTTGCCCTGCAACAATACCATGCAAGCCGTGCAGTGTCCGCGCAACATTGACCGTGAAAACGAAATAGCGCGCATGTATATTGCATATTTCGTGAGAAATGCACATAATCCACGCATGGACGCAACAGACCGCCGGATTCTTGAGCAGTTGCAGACCGACGCCGCGCGCTCGCACGCAGACATTGGCGACGTGGTCCATCTCTCGCCTTCGCAGGTATCCCGCCGCATCCAGCGAATGCAGGCCGAAGGCGTGATCCGCGCCCAGGTGGCGTTGCTCAACCCCGAAGCCCTGGGGCTGCAGGTGGAAGCCTATGTCACGGTCAAGCTCGCTTCGTTCGCCCGCGCGGAAGTGGAAGCGTTCCACCATCGCATCACGACCTTGCCCGAAGTGGTGGAGTGCTGTTCGATGACCGGCGACAGCGATTACCTGCTGCGGGTGATGACCACTGACCTCAAGGCCTTCAACCGCCTGATCAACCGCCACCTGCTCGGCCATGGCGATGTCGCGGCGGTCCGCTCCAGCATCGTGCTGGACCGCATCAAGCGCACCAGCGCGCTACCGCTGCACCGGGCAGACTGAGCGCGCGGGTCAGCAGCCACATCAGACAGGCGCATCCTTCGAACCGGCCCGCCGGGCTGCGTGGGGCATGGCAAGCAGCGCCTGCGCCTCGGTACGTATCCGCGCGGCCAGCGTGCGATAATCCTCCGCGTTGGCGGAGCGCGCGCGCCAGGCCGCCGCAATCTGGCGATGGCTGTTCCAGCCAGAGACCGGCAGGCGGGCAACCAGCGCATCGCCGCCCACATCCGATCGCAGATAGAGTTCAGGCAGGATGGCCAGCCCTATGCCAATGCCGACCATCTGGTGAATGCTGTCGAGGCTGGTCCCCTCATAGTCATGCAGGATCTCTGCTCCCAGTTCGGCGCAGGCCCGCTGCACCATCTGGTGAAAGTGGTGGCGGCGGTCGAGCGTCAGGAAGCGTTGTCCGGCCAGGTCCGCGCTATTCAGCCCCGCCCGCGTGACCAGGGGGTGGTTGTCCGGCGCGACGATGGACAGCGGTTCGTCAAACAGCGGCACGATTTCAAGGTCTTCGCCAACGATGGGCTGGGGGCCGACCAGCATGTCGATCCTTCCGGCCACGAGATCACGCGCCTGGTCGACCGGAATCCCTTCCCTGATATAAAGCCGCAGGTCGGGCTGATCTGTGTGCAGCGCGCCAATGATGGCAGGCATCAGGTACGGTCCCAGCGTTGGCGTGATGCCGAAGCGCACGATCCCCGCGATTCGCCGCTGCGAGCGCGCAGCAAGCGCGCGGATATCGCGGATTTCCAGCATCACCCGCTTGGCCCGTTCGGCAATTTCCCGCCCGATCGGCGTCAATTCCACGGCCCCGGTGCCCCGTTCGATCAGAATTGCCCCCAGCCGGTGTTCGAGCGCGCGTATCTGATGGCTGAGCGTTGGTTGCGAAATGTTGCACAACTGGGCCGCGCGGCCAAAATGATGCTGTTCGGAAACGGCAAGGAAATATTCGAGCTGGCGGACGGTAGGCATCGCTGTTCCGATAGAAAGTTTCTATCAAATCATGCCTTTCATTTCGATTGGACGCAATGCTTCTGCTGGTCCAACACCATCCGGCAAGGACCAGAGAGGATGCCCCGTCATGGTCGACAACAGCCGCAGGCGCCACGGTTGCCCCCCATGGCCTGCCGCTCGACCAGCCGCTGGTTCCTTGCGCGGGGGTGGTGAACGGTTCCAGTCCACCGCCCCCGACCAGATCAGAACCATGCGCGGCCGCCACGCGAATCGTCCTGGCAGCCCCGCATGCCACGGCCCCGGATTGCGCTCGCACCGACGCAGGCGGTCGTGGGTCACTGGTAGCACGCGCATGTTACCCTGGCTGCGCGTGCTGCCAGACTAATTCTCGCAACGGAGGAATGCAGCCATGTTCATGGTGTTAACCGCAGCCAGTCTTATGGCGATTACGCCTGTTCATCTGCCCGATGCTCATCATGGCTTCCGCCTGACCGAGGACATCCCTGCGGCAACAGGAACAATCGAGAAGCCATGCCCGCCAGGCGCAGGGATGACCGTGTGTGCGAACCGCGCCAAGGCCCAGATGCGCTGGCGGATTGCCCTGCCCGAACCTGCGCCGGAAACACTGGTCCCGGCGCACCATCACGCGCTGCGCACCCAGCACGGGCGATGCGCCAATCCGGTCGAAGAAGGGTTGCGTTGCGTGCGGCCGACACCCGTGACACGGTTCAGCCTGGGAGAGTAGCGTCGGCGTTCATGCCCCCTGTTCCAGCGCCGCGATGATGTGTTGTGCCAGCAGGTGGGCAGTATCCGACAGGCCGGGCGCTTCGATCAGTGCGATTTCGGTGTCGTAGAGCGGCGGCAGGCCCGATTCCTCGCTGACCGGGGTCAGCCCCGGTGGCACCATTTCCAGCGGCAGCACGGTAATGCCCAGCCCCGCGCGCACGGCCGAAAGGCTGCCCGCCAGGCTGGTCGAGGTATAGGCCACCCGCCATGGCCACCCGATCGCGTCGAGCGCCTCGGTCGCGCGCTTGCGATAGACGCACGGCTGCGGGGATACGACCAGCGGAATACGCGCCATGTCGGCAACTGCCTTGCGATCGCGTGCCACCCAGACCAGCGGCTCGCGCCAGACTCGCACGCCGTCCTGCCGTTCCTGCGCGGGCTGGCGCTTGACCAGAACCAGATCGAAATCGCCGGCATGAAACCGCTCGATCAGGTTGAGGGTAAGATCGCAGGTCACCTCCAGTTCGACCAGCGGGTGCGCCTGGGCAAACGCGGCAAGCACTGCGGGCAAATGGGCGGTAGCGAAATCTTCGGGCACCCCGATGCGCACCGATCCGGCGATGTCGGGTTCGAACATTTCCGCCAGCGTGGCGTCGTGAAGACGCAAAATCTGGCGCGCCGGGCCGATCAGGCGCTGGCCCTCCGGCGTAATCGCCAGGCTGCGCGGGCTGCGCTGGAACAAGGTCTGCCCGACCTGTTCCTCCAGCCGTTTGAGCTGGAGCGAGATAGCCGACTGGGTGCGCCCCAGCCTTTCCCCGGCGCGTGTGAAGCTGCTGGTGTCGGCAATCGTCACGAAGCAGCGGAGCAGATCGATATCGAGGTTGCGGTTAGCCATGCGCAGCCATCTATCATTAACAAACCTTATCTTCAATATTTCAATTATTCGTTTCACCAATCACCGATGATGCTGCACCTGCACAGCAACTGGAGTTTCGCCGATGACTGATCACACGCTTGCCCGTTTGTCCCTCTCTCCTGCTGCGCCGTTGCCCGGTCGCGCACCGCTGGCGATTCCGCGCCCGGATCGCGGCGTTATCGGCCTTGGCGCGATGGCGGTTCTGCTGGTTGCCGCACTGGCGATCGGCAAGACCGCACCGACCACCGCCGGGCTTGCCCTTGCCGGGCTGTGCCTGCTGGTCACGCTGGTCGTGCTGGTCTTTGCCCGCCGCCAGTTGCGCGCCGATCCGCGCCAGCGCAGTTTTGCCCGGCTGGCCAGTGGAATGGCGCTGGCGACGCTGCTTATGGCGCTGACCGGCGACGCGCTGCTGCTGGCGGTCGGCTGGATCGCCAGCGGCCGCCTGATGGTCGGCCTGATCGGCCATATCGACGGCTGGGACGAAGCCCGCGCCGCAACCCGGCGCGCCAATATTGCCTTCACGGTCGGTGACCTTGCGCTGGTCGGGGGCGTGCTGCTGCTGGCTGTGCCTGCGGGAACGACTGATCTTGCCGCGATAGCCGCTGCGGTCCCCACCATGGGCGCCGCCTCGCTTGCCACGGCGGCGATGCTGCTGGTCGTCGCCATGCTGGCGCGCTGCGCGGTACCGCCGTTTTCCGGCTGGCTGCTGGCATCGCTGGCCGCCCCGACCCCGGTTTCCGCGCTGATGCATGCCGGGTTCGTCAACGCTGGAGGCTTCCTGCTGATCCGCTTCGCCCCGGTGGTCGAAGCCGCCCCCATGGCGCGCGCCGCCCTTTTCGCCGCAGGCGTGATCGCGGCGCTGATCGGCAGCGCGATCATGCTGGTGCGCAGCGACGTGAAAGGCGCGCTGGCCGCTTCCACCGTGGCGCAGATGGGCTTCATGCTGCTCACTCTCGCGCTGGGGGCCTATGCTGCCGCGCTGTGGCACATGATTGCGCACGGGGTGTTCAAGGCCTGGCTGTTCCTGGGATCGTCCGGCACGGTTTCCAGCCTGCGCAGCGCGAACAAGGGCATCATAAGCCCCTATCCGGCGCTGATCGCGCTGGCCGCGCTGGCCGGTGCAGGTGCGCTGATGAACACATCGCACGCCGATGCGCTGCTGCCGGTCGGCCTTGCACTGACCGCGCTGCTCAGCGCGCTGGCCATTGCCGTGCGCGGCACCGCCCGCAGCCCGCGCGGCCTGGCGGTTCTGGTCCTGGCCGCGCCGGTCGCGCTGATCGCCACCAACGCCGCCGCGCTGGCGGTGATGGGAACGCTCCAGACCAACGCTGCGGTTCCGCTGCTGCCCGCTTACGCCCAGTTCGGCCTGCTTTCCCTGCTGCTGGCCGGATGGGTGTGGCAACAGCGCGTCGCCACTGGCGAAGCCGCGCTGCACCCGGCGCTGCTTGCCCGCCTGCTCCATGCCGGAGCGGCCCGTACTGCCTCCGCTTCTGCCCCACCGACTCCCCGGAACTGAAGGACCACACGCCATGAACCTGATGACTGGAAAGCTGGTTCCCACCACCGGCACCCCCGAATGGCACGCCGATATCCGCGCCCTTGTCACCCTTGCGGCGCAGACCGTTGCCCCGCTCTGGCCGCTGGACAGTGCGATTGCGGTCAACCCCCTGTCGGGCTTTGAAGAGCAGCCGTTCGAAGAGGCATTGCCCGCCGCCACCGCGCTGTTCGGCGCGCGCGCATCGCTGCCGCTGGCGCAATGGCGCGCGATCATGGTCGAAGGGCGGATCGACGCGGTTGCACTGCGCAAGGTGGTGGTCGAGGCGCTGGGCGGCTTCGAGGTGGCGTTTGCCCCGCTCGGCCCGGATATCAACGCCTACAATCTGCTGCTGGCGCGGCTGACCGACCTGCCGGTAGCCTCTGAACCAGCCACACGGCGCACGCTCAGCCCCGAACTCGCCGTGCTGGCCCGCTGGCTGGCAGCCTTCTTCGACCCGGCCCGCAGCCTGCGGCTGGAAGGCCAGCAGCGGGGGCTTTATCCCTGCCTGGCGGCTGCCCTGCGCCACGACCCCGAACTGCGGCGGCTGACGGACCGCGCCGGAGCCGCGCTGATCGCCAACGCTCCCGCCGATCCGCTCGACCTGATCGCCATTGTCATGCAGCGCGCGGGAGTGGCCGAAGCGGATCGGCTGCCCTGGCTTCAGGCGCACGTGGCCAGCCTGCCGGGCTGGGCCGGGCATCTGCGGTGGCGGAATGAGCACGGCCCGGCCGCCGTCGCGCACAAGACCCCGGCGACGCTGACTGACCTGATCGCCTTGATCGCGCTGGTGCGCAGCGCCGCGGGAAGCAGCACGGCGGCGGCAAACGCCCCTGCACCGGAAGCATCGCCCCAGGTCGTGGAAGTCGCGCTGCTTGCCCACTTCGGCCTTGCCGCAAACGCCCCAGAAACGTGGGACGATGCGGCCCGCGCCAGCATCGCCCGCGTTGCCGCGATGACCGAGGCACAGCTTGGCCTCCTGTTCCAGCAAGCCGCCGAAGCCAGCTATCTGGCCGATCTTGCGCCCCGGCTTGAAGCCGCCGCCGTGCGGTGCGCGGAGGATACGCCACGCCCTGCGGCACAGATGGTGTTCTGCATCGATGTCCGCTCCGAACCGATGCGGCGGGCGATCGAAGCCGCAGGCGCCATCGAAACCTTTGGCTACGCCGGGTTCTTCGGCCTGCCGATTGCCGTCCAGCCGGCCTGTTCCGCCCCCGAACGCAACCAGTTGCCAGTGCTGCTTTCACCCGCTCACGTCGTGCCGGAACGGGCATCGCCGGGGCTGGAAGCACAGGCCAGCGCCGTCCTCGCCCGCCATGCCAGTCTCGACGATGCCCGGCGCATGCTCGACGCGGCAAAGGGCGGCGCAGCCGGTTTCGCCACGGCTGAGGCGACCGGCCCGGTCGCGGCGATCGCCATGCTGGCGCGCACACTGGCCCCGCGCCTGTCCGACAGCTTGCGGCGGCGGGTGATCGGCGATCGCGGCACGCTGTTCAGCCCGGTTGCCAGCAACGATCACAACCACGATCACGCCCACGGCATGGGGCTGGACCAGAAGATCGGTTACGCCGCCGGCATGTTCCGGCTGACCGGCATGGGGCCAGCGATGGCGCGGCTGGTCGTGCTGACCGGCCATGGCGGCTGCACCACCAACAACGCGTTTGCCGCCAGCCTCGATTGCGGCGCGTGCGGGGGCCATCCCGGCGGCCCCAACGCACGGCTCATGGCGTCGATCCTCAACGAATCGCCCGTCCGTGCCGGGCTGGCCGCGCAGGGGCTGATCGTGCCGGAAGACACCCGGTTCATCGCCGCCCAGCATGACACCACCCGCGATATGATCGAGATCTTCGACCGCCATCTGGTGCCCGCCACGCACCTGCCCGATCTGGCCAGCCTGATCGAAACGGTGCAGCACGCCGGAAGCCAGTGCCGCACAGAACGCGCCCGCGCGCTGGGCCGCAGCGCCGACGATCTGCTGACCGGCGCGGCGCACTGGGCCGAAGTGCGCCCCGAATGGGGGCTTTCGGGCAACGCCGCGTTCATCGTCGGGCCGCGCGCGCTGACCAGCGGGATCGACCTTGGCAGCAGCGCGTTCCTGCACAGCTATGACTGGCAGAAGGATGAAGACGGCAGCGCGCTGACCACGATCCTGACCGCGCCGATGATCGTGGCGCAATGGATCAACTGCCAGTACCTGTTCTCGACCATCGACAACGAAGTGCTGGGCGCGGGCGACAAGGCCACACAGAACGTGATCGGCGGGTTTGGCGTGGTTCAGGGCGGCGGTGGCGATCTGTGCACCGGACTGCCCCGGCAATCGCTGATGCGCGACGATGGCGTGCCGTATCACACGCCCCGCCGCCTGACGGTCATCGTCCAGGCGCCGCTGCAACGGGTGCAGGATATCGTCATGGCGCACGACAGCGTCGGCCGGCTGGTTGAAAACGGCTGGGTCAATCTGGTTGTGCTGGACCCGTGGAAGCACAAAATGCACCGCTGGCTGCGGGGCGACTGGGCAGCGCGTCCCTGCTGACGCTCACAACGCCGGATGGGACATGCCGCAACGGTGCGTCCCACCCCGACCCAAAGCGCGCTGGGCAAGGTCAGCCTTGACGGGACGGGTGGGAACGGCGCACCTGAAACGATTATGGAGGCCCGAGCCGGAATCGAACCGGCGTAAACGGATTTGCAAAGCGCCGGGAAGACACACCGCAAGACGCTATAACGCTGAAATTGCGTAGTTTTCTCGCAACTCTCGGTCCAGCCTTCGGAGCGATTGCCGTGCCGATTCCCGCACTTTTCGACGGCATCAGGGCCTCATGGAACGCCAAGGCGGACAGCGCAGCATCAGCCAAAGTCTTGTCGTCCACATGCGCATAACGCAGCGTCGTTTGGATTGTCTTGTGGCCCATTAGCTTCTGCAAGACACGAATATTCACGCCAGCCTGAACGGCCCTTGTCGCGTAGGTATGACGGCAAGCGTGGAATACGAAGGTGGGGTCTCCCTTCAGACCCATCTTGGTTCGGGCAGTCTCCCAAGCGCGATAGACTTGAGGGTAGCTTGGCATTGCACTGACCAGCGAGCGCAGGACCCTATAGAGGTCATCCGGGATGGGCACAGATCGCGGGGAACCGTTCTTCGTTTTCCAGAGATGGACCCATCGCGGCTGAACCTGATCGGGCTTAAGCGTCATAATCTCGGACGCCCTCATTCCGGTGCGAATTGCCACATAGATGACTGTAGAGATTGGCGAGGGCAGTAGCTCCATGAGGCGGGTTTCTTCCTCATACGAAAGCCAGCGTATGCGCCCTTCGTCCTCGTCACGCCATTCTAGTTCGGGCGTAGGGACCGTGCGGAAACCACGCTTCTTACAGAAGCGCAGGAAGGCAGACAGGCACGACAGATAGCGATTGATCGTCCCCGGCTTGATCCCTCTTGCCGACAGAGAGGCAAGTAGGCCATCCGCTGCGTTAGCGTCAAAGTCGTCCAGCGGGGTCTTGGGGCCGACAAGTCCGACAATGCGGTCCAGCTTGAGGAAGCTCTCTGTCTCCGTCGCCTGCCCGACCCAAAGGATTCCCCTCGCCCTCTTTGCGGCCTCTCCGAATGATAGGCTTGCAGTCTTGGCGCGGGACCGAACTGCCTTGGGAGAGCCGAGCGAGGCAGACGCGGACGTAGTGTCGCCCCCTTCGCCTTGGGAGAGGCGGTCCAGCATGGAAAGCTCTAGGCGCTTCGCCTCCTTGAGGTCCAGGGCGCGGCCTCGCAGGCGCTGTCCGTTTAGCTGGACTTCGATACGGTAGTGGCCGGTGGGCTTGCCGTTCTTCTTGTCGGGATAGATGGGCATTGCGTGTTATGATCCTGCAAGCATCTGCCCAAGCGCCGGGAGGAAGGGCGCAATAACGGTCATGTGATTTGCGGCTGCGGACAGGAGCCTTTCGTAAGCCTTGACCATCGTCCCTTTGTCCGGGGCGGACGCAATGTCCTGCGCGGCCTTCACGATAGCTTCGCGTTCGGTGGCTTCGCTTACCTTAGCCTGCACGGCGGCGATAAGCTCTGCAATTGCGGGAACCTCATTGGTGACAGAGGTATAGGTCTGCGAGATTGACGCCCCTGCGCCAGAAGCATCACCAGTGCTGAAAGTCCCATGGAATGCACCGATTGAGATATGCGCTCCGTTCGCACGGCTGCGCTCGTCTGGCGTGAAGCTCATACCCTCCCCCGTGATCCCTGCACGGGAGAGTTCCAGAGACCAGTCAAGAACAAGGTCTCGAACTTTCCCAAGGACAAATGACACTGAACTTCGGGAAATCTTGTTACGTATGCCATAAATTGGAACGCCGTACGCATTCGCCAATGCCTGAACAAGGTCCTGACTTACGGGGACCATGAAGTTATCTGAATTGCTTCTTAACAGTTCTTCATAGGAAGTGACTGATTCATGGAAATAAAGCGTAGAAATCTGCTTGGCTATATTTGAATCTGCCATCTGGAACGGGACCCAATTGCCCCATTCATCCTGCGCAATGGTCATACCGGACCCTCGCCTATATAGCGGCAACTCATCCGCATTGAACCTGTCGTATCCGGATAATTCGTTCTGAACCCATTCCAACGCATCCTGAAGCCCAAGGCGCACTGCGCAAACCTTCACCTTGCCCAATAAGACGCTAACCGGAACGCTTGGGTTCAATGCGTCCGCCTGTAGCTGCTCGACAAGTCCGGCCAACTTGCAATCCTTTTGTCTGGTAAGTCGTTTTTCCTACCAGATAATCCGGAGTCCGTCACTCCAATGCACAAGGCCGAACAACAACCAACAAGGCGAGGATTTACCGGCTTTTTCGAAACGCCTGCCAAATCGTGCCGGGGGAACCCGCTTGGTCCGGAAAGGGGACCCAAAGGGGACCCGTTGATTGCGAAAGGGGGACCCATCGCTCCCGTCCCCTCCCGGTCTCCGGACGTAGCGCCTCGCCTTCCTCTCCCTCTCTGCCTGCTACCATTAGCTCCGGGCCTAGAGCCTCGCAGGATCATACGGGGACATTGCGCCTCCCCTTCGCGTCATTGGCGTGACTCACAAGTTCTAACCTTTGAGACAGGGCAGGAAGTAGGACAAGAAATGTCTCACAACCTATCTTGACAGATTTAGAGACTACCTCATATTGCATCCCATATCTTGTGAGACAAAGAGGTCATTCCCATGAGCCGCATTGCCTACTTCCGTTGCAGCACTTCAGACCAGAGCATCGAAGCGCAGCGCCATGCCCTTGGAGGGACCTTCGACAAAGAGTTCGCAGACGAAGGCGTAAGCGGCGCTACGCTCGCAAAGGACCGTCCCGGCTTCGCTGCGCTCCTATCCTACGTCCGCGAAGGCGATACGGTCTGCCTCTACGCTCTGGACCGTTTGGGGCGTGACGCATTGGACGTTCAAGCCACCGTGCGTTTCCTCTTGGACAAGGGGGTTATGCTGGACGTTCGCGGCCTTGGGGTTATCGGGCGCGGCGCTGGCGAGATCGTGGTAGCGGTCCTAGCGCAGATTGCAGACATGGAACGCCAGCGCATTAAGGAACGGTGTGACGCAGGCCGCGAGGCCGCGAGGGACGCCTTGAAGGCCACCGGACGGACTCATCGCGGCAAGGTGAGCTTGGGGCGTCCTACGGCTGCGGACGCTAAAGAAGTCGCGGCGTGGCGTAGGGACAACGGCAAAAGCATTCGGGAGACCTGCGAGCATTTTGGTTTGTCGAAGGCAACTGTGGCGCGGTATTGTGCACAGGCATGACAAACGAGACCACTCAAGACGAAGCGAAGCTCTATGATGGGGTCACGGCATTGGCGCAAATGCTGGCGAACTTATCGAGTGGCGTAGAGGGTCTAAACACTGACTCGCGCATGTTCTCCGTCATGCTTTTTCAGAGACTGTGGAGCCATCATCGTGGCTTTACGGTCCTCTGGAATGCGGAACGTTATCTTGAAGCGGACATAATTCTGCGCTCCGGAATCGAAACTGCAATCTGTATTGCTGCGCATTTCAGGCTTCGAGATGAGTTTGTCGTGCTGATGCGACAGGACGCAGCCCACACGATTATGGGGCAGATCAAGGTCCGTAGGAGCGAAGGCGATACGGATGGAGTGCGAGAGGCTGAAGCTATGCTCCGCACGTTCCGCGGCAAGTTACCGGAAGGCAAGAAACCTGCAAAATTGGATTGGGCAAGTCTCGCAGACGCAGGGCAAGTGCCACAGTTATACGGCTTTCACAGGCATCTATCGGGCGTATCGGCGCATGTGACCGGCTTTTCGATTTTGCAGCAAGTGACGGGCGAAGGTCTTGATGAACTACAATCAGAGGCCAAAGCCCTCCAGAAACAACTACACCTGATGATGATGGCAGGTGCGACCCTTCAGGCAACGTTGATCCACGCGGGGATGATAGACCAGCCTGAAATCTGTCGGATGAGTTTGGTTTTGATAGATAGGATGAACGTCCTGTCTTCTCTGTGGGGTCAAAGTCCCCCATCGCGCTAAGTCCCCAATCGTAGACCTTAAATCGCTTGCGGGACGAATCGCCCTGCGTCTACATGATGCCTCAATTCGTTATCGGTTTATGGAGACCACATTGTCCGCTTCAGATTTCACGCTTGCCACCGACAGCGCCGTGACCGTCCACAACATGGGGGACGACCAGCTTATCCTTTCGCAGGTCAATGAGGCGACAGGAAAGACGGAGCGCGTAGCTATCAGCATCCCAGAGCTTCAGACCATTTTGGATTCCCTCGCCTCGCAGGGCGTGACGGAGACGAAAAACACAGATCGTCCTCTAGTCCCGGCATGACGCGAAGGGACCAAACGCCAAACACGCCATTCTTTCCCGTTTCCCCTTGCTGGGATAGTAGCAGACGAAAGACGAAGGCTCCCAGAGGGGTAAGGGTACGGACAGCGCCTCGCCTTGCCGGGAGCCTCATTATCATCTGTGGAATCTGACCCTCTAATGGAAACCCCCGTTCCCTCTCCGTCACAAGTGGACCTGAAGGTAGCGCCCTTTGCGGCTCTAACTGCCTGTCCGGTCTCTCCGGAGGCGAAAGGTCTCTGTGTGGACTTGTGCCGGGAGGCGATGACCTTGGCGGGGGAACGGCCTCTGAAGGCGCGGATAGACGCTTTCGGGGCCTTGGCTGCGGACCTGATCGAACGGGACCCGGAGCAAGGGGGAGGCTGGGTCTACCGGACGTTCTCCCCTAATTCCTTCACCGGCTCCCCCGTAGGCTACCGGACCTTCACGGCGGTCTTTCGGGCTTTAGGCTTGGCAGGTTTAGTCCAGGCGGTGGACGGACAGACTCGCTATGCCCCCTCTGCGTTCGCTGCGACCGGCTGGGCACCTGTCCGGGGACAAGCTACTCGCTTCAGGGCATCAGAGGCGCTTAGGGAGCGTTTCGCCTCCCAAGGCATCACGACACAGACATGGGCAGGCCACTTCGTCCGGGAGACCGTGGCAAGGGTAACGACCGGACCAGCATTGGAGCTTAGGGCCGGGAAGTCCCGGATGGGTAACGAAGTCTACAAGGGCAGGGTCATTCCCATCCGGAAAGATGACCTACAGGCCCGCGCAATCCGCGAGCGAGTTGAGAGGGTCAATTCCTTCCTCGCTGTGCAGACCTTTGAGCCTCTCGCCTCCCCTGTCCGCCTGAAGCGCATATTCAACGATGGGGACAATCCCGCCCATGGGTGGCGACAGGGCGGGAGGCTCTATGGTCCTCACACCAATCTGAAGAAGGAAACGGAGAGGGCAGCTATCAGGATCAATGGCGAGGCCACCAAAGAGGTAGACCTACGCGCCTCGCATCTTTCGATCCTAGTTGCTTTGGGTCATCTACCCCTGTCCCTTATCGAACGACCAGACCCCTATAGGGTAGAGGGCATTCCGCGCCCTGTCGTGAAACAATGGGTCACGATGACCCTAAGTCACGGCAAGCGGCATAGAGCTTGGCCTAAGGGAGCCGTGGCGGACCTAGCGAAGGAAGGAATAGACCTTCGCAGGGACTTCCCTGTCACACCTACAGGGGACGCAATCCTGAAGGTCCTACCGATTCTTGGGGGCGATGGGTCTGGCGTTCCGGTAGGCTGGCAGGAGCTTCAGTATAGAGAGAGTGAGATTGTTCTCTCTGCGGTAGAGACATTGGCTTATGGCCATGGCGTTCCGTGCCTTCCGGTCCACGATAGTCTGATAGTGCCTGAAGGGGCGAAGGGTCTGGCGATAGAGACCTTACAGGAGAGCTTCAGAGAGAGCTTGGGAGTGGTCCCTGTCATTGACTGATGGAGATATTCTCTCTGTCATGGCTTCAGGAGACTTCAGAGTAACCGATGCTCTCAGGCCACAGCGATCCAGGGCATGAGTTCGCCGACGCTGTTGGCGGGATGACCGTTGGCGAGCTTGGTGAGCGTGTCGGTCATCCATGCGTGCGGATTGATGCCGGCGATCTTGCAGTTTTCGATGAGCGTGGCGATCACCGCCCAGTTGTCGCCGCCCTCGTCGGAGCCTGCGAACAGCGCGTTTTTGCGGTTCATTGCAATCGGCCGGATCGATCGCTCGACGGTGTTGGAGTCGAGTTCGACACGGCCGTCGTCGAGGAACACGGTCAGGCCAGCCCAACGGTTCAGCGCGTAGCGGATTGCCTCGGCGAGCTTGCTCTTGGCGCTGACCTGGCGAAGCCGGGCATCGAGGTAAAGGCGCAGGTCGTCGACCACGCCGCGGGCGCGTTCGACGCGCAAGGCCCGGCGCTGCTCTGCTGAGGAGCCGCGCACCTCGGCCTCAATGGCGTAGAGCATGGCGACGCGGCGCAGCACCTCAATAGCGACGGGCGATTTGTCCGCGAGCTCGTAAAACTTCCGGCGCACGTGCGACCAACAAAAGGCGAGTTGGATTTGCTGCCGCCGCTTTGCCAGCGCAGTGTAGCCGCCATAGCCATCGACCTGCAGGATGCCGGCGAAGTCGCCCAGATGCGCTTCGGCGCGCTCCGATTTACGGTCGGCGGCATAGACATAAGCAACCATCGGTGGATCAGCGCCGCCCCAGGGACGATCATCGCGCGCGTACGCCCATAGCTGACCGGTCTTGGTCCTTCCGGTTCCCGGGTTGAGCACCGGCGCCGTCGTCTCGTCTGCGAACAGCCGTTCCGATCGTCGCAGTCGCTCGAGAATGTGGTCACGCAACGGACGAAGATACCAGGCTGCCCGTCCGACCCAGTCCGCCAGTGTCGATCGGTCGAGCTGGATGCCTTGCCGGGCATAGATCTGCGCCTGACGATAGAGCGGCAGGTGATCGGCGTACTTGGCCACCAGCACCTGCGCGATGAGCGCTTCGGTGGGAATGCCACCCTCGACTATCCGAGCTGGCGCTGGAGCCTGAACGACCGCGCTCTCGCACGAGCGGCAGCCGTATCGCGGCCGGCGTGTGACCAGGACGCGGAAGGTGGTGGGTACGACGTCGAGGCGCTCGGCCACGTCCTCGCCGATCTGATGCAGCGCACCGCCGCAACAGGGGCAGGCCTTGTCCTCGACATCGACGACCTGCTCGATCCGCTCCAGGTGTGCGGGCAACGAGCCGCGGTTGGTCTTGCGCTGGCGATCGCTCTTGGACTGTGGAGATACCGCTTCGCGGGCAGCCCGGGCTTGACCGAGGGCCGTCTCGACATCTTCTAGGCCGAGCTGAAGTTGGTCGGGATCGAGTTGCTCAGACCGCGCGCCGAACCGATGACGCATGAACGCATCGATGATCGACTGGAGCCGCTCGATCTCGGCATCGGCCTCGCCCTTTGCGAGCGCCAACTCTGCGGCGGCGGCACGTTCCGAAGCCAGTATCCGGGCCTGTTCGAGGGCAAACGCACGGAGCGCTTCGATGTCTTCGGGAAGGTCCGCTTCCATGAGCATGGAGGCATTGAATCAGCAGTCAAAAGCCCCGTCAACCGGCAATCTGCGGGGCGATCGGCCGTCGCCCGCCATGCACCCGGCGCCAGTCCAGACCCTCCAGCAAAGCGCCGAGTTGCGCCGCCGTCAGTCGCATGACGCCGTCCTGGATGCCAGGCCACTTGAAGCCGCCGGACTCCAGCTTCTTGGCCATCAGGCACAGGCCAGTGCCATCCCACCAGACGAGCTTGACCCGGTCCGAACGCTTCGCCCGGAACACGTAGATCACGCCCGAAAAGGGATCGCCGCCGTACTCCTTGCCGACCAGCGCGGCCAACGCGTCAGGCCCTTTGCGGAAATCCACTGGGCGCGTCGCCACCATCACGCGCGCGCCAGCACCAGGTCCGATCATCGGGTTGCCTTTAGCGCTTCGATCACCGCGGCAATCACACCAGCATCGGCGCCGCGCGCGATCTTCACTGCTACACCGTCAATCTCCAGTTCTACCGCAGCCGTTGGCGCACGCCGCCTTCGCCGAACACGACGCGTGGGTGCCGGATCAGGTTGCGCGCTCAACTCGACCACCGCCGGCACGAACGTCGCGGCGGCCGGTTCTGCCGACGAAGGGGCCTGCCCCTGGTCCGCCAATTGCTTGTGCAAATCCTTCCGCCAGGCATAGACCTGCGAAGGGTCAAGGCCATAGCGACGGGCGACGGCGCCGACTCCTTCGTTGCCCGCATAGCACTCCGCGACAATCGACGCCTTGACCTCCGGCGGCCAATCGCGCCGCTTGCCCGCACCGGTGAATATCTCAAACCGCTGCGCGCCCTTGCTCACAGGATCATCACACGGGATTATCATAGGAGTAGCGCCTCGGCCCAAATCAGGCCGCGCAAGCTCAACGCTGGGGATCACCCGCGCAAGGTGGGCCCCGCACAGCGCTTAC
>Ga0209815_1000918_pt1 | contig 20608 bp, 22 predicted proteins | sample CoawatmetaG00DNA_FD_187507 | JGI IMG/M metagenome (GOLD analysis project Ga0209815, IMG submission 187507) | Marine microbial communities from the West Antarctic Peninsula - Coastal water metaG002-DNA (SPAdes) (version 2) | ecosystem: Environmental > Aquatic > Marine > Coastal ...
TGAAACAAATACTGATCGCAATGGAGTACAGTGGAGTAAGCAGGAAAGCATTTGAAAAGTTATCAGCTACTAATAGTTTTAATTGGAACGTAGTTAGTTGTGACTTACTACCTGCCGATGATGGTGCTGCTAATCATATACAAGGGGATGCTCTTGATGTTATAAAATCTAAGCACTGGGATTTCATATTGATTCATCCACCCTGTACAGCCTTAGCTGTGTCCGGTAATGCTTGGTATGGTAAGGGTATGGTAAAGAATGCTGCACGATTAGAAGCTATTAAATGGACTACAGATTTATGGGAATTAGTTTGTGACTATAGTGACTATGCAGTCATGGAAAATCCAGTAGGTGTACTGCCCTTTAAACCAACACAGTACGTTCAACCCTATGAGTTCGGTCATCCTGAATCTAAGAAGACAGGGTTGTGGTTACATAACTTACCTAAGTTACAGGCCACTGATAATGTTAAGGAGATACATGATGCACTACCAAGAAAGGAACGAATGAAGATGCATTACTTATCACCATCTAAAGATCGTTGGAAACTTAGATCAAAAACTTATGAGGGAATAGGGCAGGCCATAGCAGAACAGCATGGGATATTTGCAAACAACAAACCAGTATACAATATTATTTAGGAGCAAGACAATGCATAGTACAAACGAAGCATTTATGTTTAGAAAGAGAACAATAAAAGAAGTAATGCCTAAAGAAAAAAGAGAGGAATTAGTAGCTAACATAGAGCAACATGTTAAAGACTTTTTAAAATCTGGTGGGAAGGTGCAGCACTGTACTCCCTTTGCATATGGTGCGCCACTAGGAGTAACAGCTAGACAAAGACAACTTAACAACACAAAGGTAAGGAAAATAAAATGACATTATATGATAGAATGAAAGCACAGCGTAGTAGTGAAGCTGTTAAATCTAAACTAGGTAGACCGGCACTTGTGCTAAGTGATGCAGAAAAAATCGCGAGGTATGAAAAAACAAAAGCAACAAAATTAAAATCCCAACGCCTGTATCGTATGATGGCAATCCATAAATCAGAAGCTGCACAACTTGACCTAGCTATTGATTTTATATCTAAAGATATAGGCATAAAACTAACTAAGTCAGAGGGCTTAAAGTTTATATTAGATGCTTGGTCAAAGTCAGTATCCACCCAATGATAAGTGAAGAAGCTTACAAGGAGTTACGTTCAACACTTGATGATGTAGCCGGTGTTCCTTGGGATGAATGTTCAGACCTAGAATATATCAATGCTATCAAGTTGCTTGTGGATAGGTATGAAAAAGCGGAAGCTTATGTTATACTCAAAACATAAACGGAAAAGCAGACAAGGATGTCATCTTTATTTTAATTAATTATCAACAACATACCTTTGGAGGTATACTATGTCAGTACTACAAGGCGCTCTTTACTGGGCATCAATCACTAACCCCAACACTACTTATGAGCCGGTCTATTCGGTCAATGTTATAGTAGACGAAGACACTGCTACTGATTTTAAAAATCGTGGCTTCCGCATTAAAGATATGGATGAAGGCCCAGCACTTGTTGTTAAGCGTAAGGTTAGTGGTCCGAATGGTATGACAAGAGCAGCCCCTAAACTGTTTGACAAATCTAAGAATGAAGTAGATGTGTCTGTCGGCAACGGGACTATCGGCAAGGTTCAGTACAAGGAGTGGGAAGTTGTACGACAGGGTGAAACCTATCGTGGTCTTGATCTTCAGGCTGTACAGATACTTGATCTTGTATCATTCAACCAAGCTGGTGATGAGTTTGATGTAGAAGAATCACTAGCCGAGGACGATGAGCTGTGATCAGAACTCCGAAAGAAGATACAGTTATCTTTCGGACTGGGGAGGGGGACTATGATGTCTCCCTTTTCAGTACTGATGGGCAACTAAAATATTCTGTAGCTCAGAGAGCCATAGCAGAGCTAAGAGATTTGACTGATCAGATGGTAATAAGAAGGGAAGCTATAACATCTCTTCATGCAGCCATCCAAGAGGTTGAATGCACAGAAGAAAATAAAGTTAAGCTTGTAAGAGCGAGGACAGAGACAGGACAGTACAAGCCTGATGACTTATCAACCCCAGATATAAACGAGGCGTATGTAAAAGCGCCTGACTATACTATTAACTACGAGGATTAGTATGTCGGATTACCCAGAGAAACCTTTTGTTAAATTTAAGTTACCGTGTCCGAAATGTGGAGGCAGTGATCCGGTATCTATGCACGAAGATCGTACTGCGTGGTGTTTCAGTTGCTCTACAGTCATTAAAGATTATGACAAAGAATGTGAGGCGATGCCGCCTAGCACAACTAAACCCATAGACATACAACCCTATAGAAATAATGCCATGAACAATGCAGAAGGAGAATTTCTAGCCTTATCAGACAGAGGAATATCTTTAGACTCAGCCAAGAAGTATGGTGTTAAAGCCGTGAAGGATCACAAGGGTCAGATCGTCAAGCACCTCTATCCTTACTATGTAGCCAATGAAATTGTAGGTTACAAAGTAAGAGAACAAAATAAAATGTTCACATGGAAGGGTAGTGGACAGGGCAGCGGCTTGTTTGGTGAGCAGTTATTCCAATCAGGAGGTAAGTACATCACCATTGTTGAGGGTGAGTGCGATGCAATGGCAGCTTATGAAATGCTAGGTTCCAAGTGGCCTGTAGTCTCCATAAAGAATGGGGCTGCGGCGGCTGTCAAAGATGTAAAGAACTCTATAGAATTTCTTGAGAAGTTTGATTGCGTAGTCATTAACTTTGATAATGATAAGCCCGGCAAGGAAGCAGCTAAAAAAGTGGCGATGCTTTTAACTCCGGGGAAAGCGAAAGTCGTGCATCTTGCAGATGATTTTAAAGATGCTAACGACATGATCAAGAAGGGCAACAAGCATGGCTATGTCACAGCATGGTGGAACGCTAAGATTTATACACCTAGTGGTGTTGTCAATGCTAGAGAGCTGAAAGATAAATACTTTAATAGAGAAAAGAAAGACTCTGTTCCTTATCCTTGGGAGGGGTTGAACAAGAAACTGTACGGCTTGAGACAGGGAGAGTTGATGACTCTGACAGGCGGCACAGGTCTTGGCAAATCCTCTATCACTAGAGAACTAGAACACTGGTTGATCAATAATACAGAAGATAACATAGGCATCGTGGCTCTCGAAGAGCATGACCTAAGAACTCTTGACTGTCTCATGTCGATAGAGGCGAATGACAGACTGTATGTAGATCATATCAGAGAGGGCTACGATCAGAAGTACTTAGATGAAATCTACAATAAGATATATGATAACGGAAGGGTGTGGATACACGCTCACTTTGGCGCTAATGATATAGACGAAATCTTTAGTAAGATTAGGTTTATGATTATAGGTTGTGACTGCAAGTGGGTGGTAGTTGACCACTTACATATGCTTGTGTCCTCCTCAACAGAGGGCGATGAGCGCAGAACTATTGATAGCATCATGACTAAGCTCCGCTGCATCGTTGAAGAAACAGGGGTTGGTATGATCCTAGTCTCTCATTTGCGTAGAGTAGAGGGCAATAGGGGACACGAGAATGGTGTCACTGTAGGTCTTAACCACCTCAGAGGCTCACAATCTATCGCTCAGTTGTCTGATTGCGTCATAGCTTTAGAGCGCAACCAACAGTCTGATGATCCTATTGAATCGCAGACTACTCACGTAAGAGTTTTAAAATCCCGGTACACTGGTGATGTGGGGATAGCTACTCACTTGCTATACAATCAGGAGACAGGTAGACTCAGCGAGGTAGATGCAGAAGATTATCAATATGATGGAGATGAACTATGAGTTCTTTAGTTTTTGATATAGAAACTGATGGGCTAGACGCTACTAAAATCTGGTGTATTAGTACATGTGATATTCATACAGAAGAATTGAACTCATACTATGGCGACAGTCTAGAAGAAGGTCTTGAAATACTGAAGGATGCTGACAAGTTAGTTGGGCATAATATAATTGGGTTTGATATTCCAGTTGTAAAAAATCTAACGGGTGTTGATTTGTCTAACAAACCTTTGATAGATACTCTTGTGTTGTCACGCTTATTCAATCCAATCAGAGAAGGTAACCACGGCCTAGAGTCTTGGGGTTATAGAGTGGGCCTACCTAAGATAGACTTCACAGACTACGGTACATTCTCACCAGAGATGGTGGAGTATTGTGAGAGGGACGTACTGGTTAACAAGAAAGTCTATGATGTTTTAAATCAAGAGAGGCTAGGCTTCTCAAGAAAGTGTATAGATTTAGAACAGAACGTAGCTGAGATAATAAGTAGGCAGAGCAAGAAGGGGTTTTTACTAGATGTTAAATACTCTACACTTTTCTTGGCTGAGTTAGAGGATAAGCTAGACGCTACTGTTGTCGAAGTTCATAAAGAATTCAAACCTAGTGAGAATGTTTTAATTTTGTACCCTGTAAAAACTTCTGCTGATAAGCTATCTAAGATGGCTGTTGCAGGAGATGGTACTAAGTATAGGCTCAACTCTGATGAGTATGATCTCTTACATCATAAAGATAATATAGCGCGGATTACTAGGACAGAATTTAATCTGGGTTCCCGTAAACAGATAGGTGAATACCTAAAGAAATTTGGGTGGGTTCCTACTAAGTTTACTCCCACTGGTCAGCCAATGGTAGATGAGACTACCCTCAAAAAGATAAAGGATATACCACAGGCTTTACTTATTGCTGAGTATTTAACATTACAGAAACGGATAGCTCAGATAAGATCATGGTTAAAAAACATTGACGATGCAGATAGAGTGCATGGGTTTGTTAATCCTAATGGTACAATCACCGGGCGTATGACACATCGAGAACCCAACCTTGCTCAAGTACCAAACTCTAACTCACCTTATGGCACAGAATGTAGGGCTTGTTGGATAGTGCCTGAAGGTTACAGACTTGTAGGTATAGATGCGAGTGGCCTAGAACTTAGGATGCTTGCACATTATATGGACGATAAGGAGTTCACAAATGAAATTCTCCACGGAGATATACACACCGCTAATCAAAAATTTGCGGGACTTGAATCTAGAAGTCAGGCAAAAACTTTCATCTATGCCTTCATATACGGAGCAGGAGATGAGAAGCTTGGAACAGTGGTCGGAGGAGGTAGGAAAGACGGCACGAGACTTAAACAATCTTTCCTTGATAATCTCCCATCACTTAGGAATCTTAAAAATAGAGTTACGAGAGCAGCAGGAAAGGGTTTCATCAAAGGATTAGATGGTCGAAAGATATACATAAGGTCAGCTCATGCGGCGCTCAATTCTTTATTGCAGGGAGGAGGCAGCATAGTGATGAAGGAAGCGTTGCACCTGCTTAACAGTTACATTAAGGATAATAATTTAGACGCTCACTTTGTAGCTAACATACATGATGAGTGGCAGATTGAAGTGTCTGAGAAAGACGCTAAGAAAGTAGGCGAGTTAGGTATATTAGCTATACAAAATGCGGGACTAGAGTTTGATATGAAGTGTCCTCTTGATGGTGAATACAACATAGGAGCAAACTGGAGTGAAACACATTAAACACGATCCAAATAGAGTGGGTGATCTAGCAGAACATTATGCTATTACATGGTTATGGGATAAGGGTTATCATGTATTTAAAAACTGTGGTTGTACAGGCCCAGTAGATATTGTAGCCATGTCTCCAGAAGGAGAGCTAACATTAATAGATGTTAAGTCATACAAAGACGGGAGACTAAAAGGAAAAACAGAACAACAGAAAAAATTAAACGTACAGTACTTACATTATAATTCAGAAAGTCGTAAATGTAGATTCGTGAGGCATAAAAAATGGATGACTTAGTTCAGGATATATATAAAACTATAGAGCCTCTGTCGAGCGGCGAACCTATAGGTATAACTGAAGAACAGATAGATGACTTTGGTGATGCCATGAAAGAGGTGATGCGCTCCTGGGCTAACCCAACTAAACGGGACTCTAGCTTTTCTATTAGGATGTCTAATGTGGGCAAGCATCCCCGTAAACTTTGGTTTGATTCTCAAAGTACAGATGCTCGGTCAACAATAAATGTGCCGACTCAAATTAAATTTCTTTACGGACACATGCTAGAAGAACTAGTTAAGTTGTTTGTGGTTATGTCGGGCCATGATCTAACAGGGCAGCAGAAAGAAGTTGTTGTCGATGGTGTAGTTGGACACATAGATTGTATTATAGATGATGAGGTTGTTGATATTAAAACTGCATCAAGCTTTGCATTCTCTAAGTTTAAAAACGGGACACTCAGAGATGACGATCCCTTCGGTTACTTAGGACAACTTGCAGGGTATGAAGAGTCAGAGGGTACTAACAACGGTGGCCTACTAGTTCTCAATAAAGAAAGCGGTGAGCTATGTTTCTATCAGCCAGAAGATTTAGACAAGCCTAATATTAGAAACAAGATAAAGAATATAAAGCTTGCATTAAAGTCAACAGAACCTCCGGTTGATTATTGCTTTAAGCCTGTCTTCGATGGCACTAAAGGCAATACAAAAATAAATAAAAATTGTGGGTGGTGTGAGCATAAATTTAAATGCTTTGAAAATTCTAATGAAGGCAAGGGACTACGTGTGTTTCGGTACGCTAAAGGTTATACTTTCCTAACTAAAGTTGCAGCAGAACCTAAAGTGCAGGAGGTAGACCATGAATTCAAAGATTTGCAAACAGATACGGAGACACTCTAAGACTATACTAGTTGAGTGGTTTAAAACTTTAGTGACTGAAGATCAATCTAAAGATGTAGATGAGAGCAACATAATTTCTTATCTGTCAACACAAACACACATCTTTACTAATAACCAAATGCACCTGAGTGCTTACTCATACAGGTGGGTGATCAAGAAAGTAAAGACTCTGATAAAGAAAACTAATATGGACGTTACTTCAGTGAGGTTACAAGACATTGGCAACTAAAAAAGGATTTAGAAAACCACGGGTTCAAAGACCTGTAGAAAAAAATGTGCCTCCTAGTTATGATTCTAATTGGGAACACGATCTACACAAAGGACTTCTACAACAATGGCAGCATCATGTTGAAGTAGTCAACTACATAATCAAGCATACTTATGAGCCTGATTTTGTTACGACAATGAATGGCAAGTTAATTCTTTTAGAAGCTAAGGGGAGGTTCTGGGATTTTGCTGAGTACAGTAAATACATATGGGTTAGGAAAGCACTGCCAGAAAATACAGAGTTAGTATTTTTATTTGCTAATCCTTCTTCTCCTATGCCCCAAGCAAAACGTAGGAAAGATGGTACTAAAAGAAGTCATGGAGAATGGGCATCAGCTAACAGCTTTACATGGTATAGTGAAGATTCGTTGCCAGATAGTTGGGTTGATGTTCGATACAGAAAAGATAATACTTTAAACATTGAAAGTGAATAGGAGACACTATGAGTATTGATGAAGCAACACCTCAAGAATGGGATGAGATTACAACTCCAGCTCGGATTGTAAAGAAGACAGCACAGCCCGTAGTCCAGACAGATGATGTAAACCACCCGGTGCATTACAATAATGGTAAGGTAGAATGTATCGAAGCAATAGAAGCTATGCTAAGTGAGACAGAATTTGAAGGGTATGTCAGGGGCAATGTAATAAAATATGTGTGGCGCTTTAAATATAAAGACGGCCTAAAGGATTTAAAAAAAGCTAAGTGGTATCTAGAGCGGCTCATTGCTTCATTAGATTCTAGCGAGAAATAAAATGTGGGACCGCAAAGCAGACAGGGTTGAGAAGTATCTTAAAAAGAAAAAGAAAGAAAAACCTCAGCCCGGTAAACAGGCTATTAAAAAAATTAAGCGCAAGGAGAGTATAAGAAATGACTGAGAAAATTGGAGTTCAGCCATACTTAGGTATTCATATTGACTACGATAAAGAACAAGAACTAAATACTTTTAGTAAACAAACAATCACAGACAGATACTTATGGGAAGGAGAGACACATGCTCAACAAGCTTTTGCAAGGGCCAGTATTTTTGGTGCTACTTATAAAGGACATACTGATTTCAATCTTGGACAGAGACTTTACAACTACGCTAGTAATCGTTGGTTTAGTTTCAGTACTCCTATACTTTCTAACGGGGGCACCTCTCGCGGCCTACCTATCAGTTGCTTTCTTAACTATGTACCTGATTCTAGGGATGGTTTATCTGCTCATTACGATGAAAACATATGGCTTGCAAGTGGAGGTGGAGGCATCGGTGGATTTTGGGGTGATGTTAGGAGCAATGGTGTGGATACTTCTAACGGTAGTCGCAGCACTGGGTCTATCCCCTTCATGCATGTTGTAGACTCTCAGATGTTAGCCTTTAATCAGGGCATCACTAGGCGTGGTAGCTATGCAGCTTACATAGATATATCACACCCGGAAATAGAAGAGTTTATTAACATGAGAAAAACTACAGGAGGAGACTTGAACAGGAAATGTTTGAACCTCCACAATGCAGTTAACATTACTAACGCATTTCTAGAGGCAGTAGCGGCTGACGATGAGTGGCGCTTGATAGACCCTAAGACTAAGACAGCAGTAAAGATAGTGTCGGCCCGTGACCTCTGGTTCCAGATAATACAAACGAGAGTAGAAACAGGAGAGCCTTACATAGTCAATATAGATACATGTAATGAGGCTCTGCCAGAAGAACAAAAGAAATTAGGATTAGAAATAAAACAAAGCAACTTGTGTTCTGAAATAACTCTACCTACCAACGAAGACAGGACAGCAGTCTGTTGTTTATCTAGTGTTAACCTAGAGTATTACGATACGTGGTCTGTGGAAGATACTTTTATATCTGATCTTGTTACTATGTTAGATAATGTATTGGATAGTTTTATCTCTACTGTAAGCGGTAACAAAGGTTACGACAAGGCTGCTTACTCAGCGATGAGAGAAAGGTCTATAGGCTTAGGAGCTATGGGCTTCCATAGTTATCTACAGCAGAACAACATTGCTTTTGAAAGTATGTGGGCTTCGTCTTTTAACAACAAAGCTTTTTCTTTTATTAAAAATAGAGCCGACATTACTACAAGAACTCTGGGTGCAGAAAGAGGTGAGGCTCCTGACATGAAGGGGAGTGGCAAAAGAAACGCACACCTCCTAGCAGTGGCCCCCAATGCTTCTAGTTCTATTATATGCGGGGGTGCAAGCCCATCTATAGAGCCTAACCGGGCTAATGTATACACACACAAAACACTGACCGGCAGTTTTAAAGTTAAGAATAAATACTTAGAGCAGTTGCTAGTGGAGTTGATCCCCTCGGATACAAAGAGAGAAGAGGTCTGGAAAGATATAGCAGCACACGAGGGATCAGTGCAGCACTTAGATATTTTAGATGATGATCAAAAAGAAATATTTAAAACAGCTCCTGAGATTAATCAGATATGGATTATTGAACATGCTCATCAAAGGCAGAAGTATATATGTCAGAGCCAAAGTGTTAATCTATTTTTTAAGCCACCATCAATAGAAGCAACGCAAGAAACACACGATACTTTTTTACAGTATTTAAATGATGTACACTGGGCAGGAGTACACAAACTTAAATCTCTCTACTACTTGCGCTCTGATGCAGCAAGGAACACAGAAAATGTTAATATAAAAATACCACGATTAAACTTAGAAGAAGAGGGGTGTTTAAGTTGTGAAGGGTAAGAACAAAGTAGTGGAAGTTAAGTGGGGTGATGCGTGGGTAGATACTGCGGATATCCTTCTTGCTGACGCGATAAAACTTAAACCTATTATGCGCTCAACAGTAGGTTGGTTGGTAGCAGATAACGAGAATGAGCTTATTCTTTCAACTGATATTTTTCACAGCGAAGAAGATAGTAAATATGTAAACACTATTATGGTCGTACCGAAGGGTATGATCGTAGAGTATTGGGAATATGAAACCGAATTAGAAACAGGAGTTTTAACATGAGTTTGCTAGGCACAAGAGATTATTACAAACCTTTTGATTACCCGTGGATGTTTGATTACTACGTCCAACAGAATCAAATGCTATGGTTGCCCGAAGATGTGCCATTGCACAACGATGTAAAAGATTGGCAAGAGATGAGTGCAGAAGAAGTAAACCTGCTTACTCAAATCTTTAGACTCTTCACGCAGTCGGATGTAGATGTCGCGTCCGGGTACATAGATAAATATATGCGTGTATTTAAAAAGCCCGAAGCTAGGATGATGATGTCTGCGTTTGCTAACATGGAGTCTATACACCAACACGCTTATAGCCTACTGCTTGATACTGTAGGGATGCCTGAGATAGAGTACAAAGCTTTTGCTGACTACGAAGAGATGGCTGCAAAACATGAGTACGTTAACAGCTCACCCTTAAAATTAAATGATAAGAAATCTATAGCTAAAAATCTAGCTATCTATTCTGGGTTTACTGAGGGGCTTCAACTCTTTAGTAGTTTTGTAATTCTATTAAACTTCTCTAGGTTCGGAAGGATGAAGGGCATGGGGCAGATCGTGACTTACAGTATACGGGATGAGTCTCTACATGTTGAAGCAATGACCAAGCTCTTTAGAGAATTTATAAAAGAAAACTTAGACCTCTGGACTGATGACTTTAAGAAAGAAATATATCAAGTATGCAGAGAGATGGTTAAACTAGAAGACAAGTTCCTTGATCTAGTATTTAAAATGGGAGACATACAAGGTCTTTCTAAAGAAGAGATGAAACAATATATTAGGTACATAGCAGACAGGCGCTTATTGCAGCTAGGTTTAAAACCTAATTACGGGGTTAAGGACAACCCGCTCAATTGGTTAGATGACGTTTTAGGAGTAGAGCATCAGAACTTTTTTGAGGGCAGAGCTACTACTTATATGAAGGGCGGTATAAAAGGTAATATAGAGACTGTCCAATTTACAAATCTAGTAGTACAGGGAGGATAAGAACATGAATAAAAATAAAGAAGAAGGGAATCTAGTTTCATTCAGAGTATTTTTAGCGCGGGACGGCAATATAATTTCTGAGTTTAGTCACCTACCACTAGAAGAAATAAATAAAGTGTTCCCTTCGGAAGAGATTCCTATCATTAGAAAGATAGTGCGAGAAGGCTGTGCCTCATTAGAAGGTTTGCATTTTCACTTAGAAAAAGAAGTACAGATATTGAGTTCTTAATGTTTAGTATCTTCCTCACCATTGAACATCTCATCAGGGTTAGACATAGCGTAATATTGGTATTCAAACAGCTCTCTGAACTCCTCAAAGGGGAGAACGTCTAGCTCCTTGACTGCATGAGTACGCACATAGGCTTGAAAAGCAGCCCCTAGTTGTTCTTCTGTGTACAGTATTAGCATTAGTGTGTCCTTTAGTTGCCACTTATTAATCTCTTAGAACTTCTTTCGTCCTGAAGCTCTTGGTATTTCTCATCGTCAAGATGGGTGACTGCAATCCAAGCATGAGTCATCTCATCACCAGTACGGCTACCACCAACTACCCACATATCTGAATCAGGGTTGTTAGGGTTATCAGATGTGTTGTCATACCACTGCTTCAGTACCAGTACAGCACCCGTAGGTAGTAAAGGGGCAACGTCACTGTCGTATAGATGACTATGATGCCACGTAGCACTCCAGTTAGACACTTGACTAATAGGCTCTGTGCGCCCTGTCTCTGGATAGAATATCTCAAAGCTTGCTGCGTTCATACGCAAGTGACCGTGTGGTTGCCATGAGTCTATGCGTACTGGATGATCAAAGCTGTGAAAAGCTTGAGTCATGTAGTAACCATTAGGTGGTATAACGATATCATTTTGATCGCCAATTCTGTAGAGATTTAAGTCTTGCTTGTATGTAAGTTCTTTAGACTCTTCTGCGCTGTATAGCCACAGACCTATCTCTACTACATTATCTTTGATCATTGTGCCCGGAGCTATCGTGCCTAGTCCACCGGGAAACATATGAATGTCCCAAGCTATCTCAGCATTGGCGGGTAAAGTTCTACATATATTTGCAGGTACTATCTCGCCCCACTTGCCCATAGCATACTCAGTAAGCATCCCGTACCTCTCACCATCTACGGTGACAGTACTGTTTGCGTGGTGTACTACGCTCTTAGCATCGCCTCTGGGCTTAACTTGGACTGCTTTAATGCAACGATCCTCAGTTAAACCACTAGCTACGTTGTGCTTGTGCCATATATCGTTGCCATTAGCGGGTATATCTATAGGTGTAGAAGGTATGACTACTGTAGGCTCTCCGAAGTCTTCAAAGAAGTTCCATTGGTTAGGGTCGGCTAGAGTAGGCGCTTGCACTATGACATCCCTATCTCCGTACTCTGATCCTGTGTCTACCCACTCGACTATAGTATCTATATCTTCTTGAGAGAGTCTCCAATCGCCCTGTAAATCCTGTAGACCAATGCCATGATCGTAAGCATAAGGAGGCATCTCTCTGCTTAGTACTTTGTATTGTATCAGAGGACTCCACGGCCTTACTGCTGCGTAAGATTCAAACGTCATTGGGCCAATACCACCTTCCCGGTGACACACAACACAGTTGTTGTTTATAATTTGAGCTACGTCATCTACATATGTAGGGGGATTAGCCGCCGCTGCTTTGCTGCCCAGTAAAAGTATGCTTAGTAATAGTAAATATTTCATAGTCCTTTCCTTGTGTGTTATGTTTTACTGCCTTTTACAAACTCTTGACGATCTTCTTCGTCTATGAAGGCTCCACCTGCTTGTAGGTTGTATGGCAGTCCTGTCATCCTATCTATACGCTCATCGGGTTCTTCAATAACTTGAGCTACGTCATCTACTACACCGCCCTTTGCTTCTCTATCACGGACAACAAAGTCAGCCATTGACCTGTCTAAGTCTTGTGTGAAGTCTCTAAAGTCTTCTGCAAAATTTTCAGTGGATTCAAACGGTCCTAAAATAGCATTGATTGCTCCCGTACCGGGGATTTTACCACCTAGAAAAGTAAACAAATCTCCTTGCCTGACAAGATTATACGCATCTCCAGCCACTACCCCCGCTCCTGTGAAGTAAGCAAGAGGTTCTTGGTAGTACTGCGCTGACTCGCTTCCTCTTTTAACCATGTCAGCTAGTACTCCATTACCACCCCATCTAATAATACCGTCTATAGCTATTTCAAAGCCTTCTTTATCTTCCCAAGATTTTCCATCAGACCTTACTCCGTTTGTAAAAGCAGCAATGCCTGTCATCATCGCAGCGGCAGGGACATGTTGAGTAAAAAAGGTTTGCGGATCACGTACTGTTTGCTTGATCATGCCCTTTAGTACAGTGTTAGTGAACGCAGCAGGATAGCCAAGTAGTTGACCGAAAACAGATGTCTTAGGGTTAGACATAAACGTAGGCTTCAAGCCCGACTGTGATGAAGGATTAAGAATTACTTCGTTGGTATATATGCCACCGCCTTTCTTTACCTTTGCATAAAAGGCATCGTCTAATTTTGCCCCTGCATCATACCATTTAATTCCATCTTTATAATCTATACCAAAATCGGCAAGCTCATCTATCTGTCTTTGCATACGCTTAGAAATTTGGCCTTTATTTATTAGGGCTGTTTTAGATGCTAGGTTCTCGATGTTTTCAGTGATCAATCTTTTACCAATTATATAAGAACTGAGCTGAACTGTTTTTGTCCACTGCTCCAATAAGGTAAGCTTGAAAAAACCATTACTTATTTTTCTCATTGTAGCGTTAGACAATTGATCGCCGCTTAATCTTTCTATACTATCGGAGGCTGCTTGGTCTAGTGCAATTCCTAATTCATTAAGTTCTTTTCTTGCTTCAGCCCTAGACATTTTATGGACCTTCATCAGCACATCCATGCTGTCATCATACATCTTTTTTGACCCACCCATTGCGGCATCTCTGAAGCCCCTCATAGATGTACCAACTCCTGCTTTAGACATATTAATAAATATTTCTGTAAGGCTAGAGAGAGTTGAAAGAGGCAGGAGAGCTAGTCTATTAGCAAGCATGTAGCTCTCTATAGCGTTCTGTGTTTTAGGCCCGTACCGTTCCATGCTTTCGCCTGTTATATTTCTATACAAGTAAGAAGCATCCTTTTTGGCCTGTAGAATATCAACACCATCAGCGCCATTTAGTTTCATTTCTTTTTCTATAGCGGGTAGCCATATTTGATTAAACTCTTCTAAATTTCTGACACCTAGTATATCTTTCTTAGCTATTGTCTTAGCTGCTGAAGAAAAATAACCCGTCATAATACGATCTAAATCAGTATCTAAAAAATCATTGAATAAAGTCTCATCTACAACTTCTATTTTTCTATTTGAAAAGAAGCTATTTCCAGCGCCACCAAATTCATTACCAAACTGATTTTTAATTTCTAACAATTCATTTACAAACGCTGTACCTTCTTCGCGTGTAGTGAAACCTTTAACACCCCTTGGGCTTATTACTAAGTCAACAAATTTATCTTTGTTAGCAACTATATTATCTCTAAGCCACAGTCTAGGTAAGTAGTTGCCAGCTAGGTTCTGTAGTAATCCCTTAGCTTCGCCTTCTTTACCTATCTCTCTTAGTTGTCTTTGTAAAACTGTTATAGAGTCTACTACGGCTTGTTTTGCTTTGGGCGTAGCAAATTCAACATTCTTTAATCCTGCCATACTATTTTTTCTTACGGCATCTGATATAAGCGTGTCTATTTCTTCTCGCTGCTTTCCTCTGGTAGTTGTTTTAATACCATCATAAGCAGTACGCCATGCAACATGCCAAGTTCCATGTCTTTGATTGGCATAAGTACTAAAATCATCCCCTCTAAGAGCAACAGAACCTGTCCTCCAAGACTGACCCATTTCGCTACTGAATAGTTTCTGTAGTGCTGATATAGTATTAGGAGCAAAGCGTTTAGCAGGCGCTAAAATATTAGGTGCTTTTAAAAATCCGCCAATGCTGGTCGAAAGATATTTCTGTGTTGAGGCAAGGACTCTACTAGCTATACTATTTTTAACTTGCAAAGGAGTGAGGCTACCATCTGCATTTATATTAGCAACCTCATCAAAAAGCATACTGCCTGTATTTTGACTACTACCGCCTACATCATTGGCAAGTTGATTACTCAAATCCAACATATTTTTTTCACTTAATCGCGCATAAATTAGTTCATCTTCATCAATGTTAACTGAGCTAGGTCTTGTTTTAGGGGGAGGCCCATACGCTTCACCAACTTCTTTTACAAGATAAGTTAGTTGCTCGTCATTAAAACCGTAGCCTCTTATAGCTTCTTTTATTTTAGGGGCTATAACATTTAAAGTTAATTCGCTGTCCCCATCTGCCCCTGCTTTTATAACAATATCTTTAAAAGCTAAAATAAGATTGGCTGCGTCTGCTTCGGGCAACATAATAATGGCGCTATCTGCACCCTTTCTTGTTCCTCTTGTTAATTTATTTAGTAGGCTATTGTCTACTTCTGGGTTGAGTAAACGATTATAAAAGCTTGCACCTGTTATTTTGTTTGTATCTAATTTAACTTTATCAAAAGTAGCCGAGAGTGTTGCGTTGATTTTTGATTGTGTTTTATTAAAATTAGCAGCTCCTGCTGTAAACGGCACAAGCTCCTCAATTTCTTGAGACTCTCTCCAGATTTTTAAATCCTTTAAGGCTGCTATGTTAGCCCCGTTTTCATAGATAGCCGTAGGTGTATTGCCCTTACTAAAAGAAGCGTGGTTTCTTTCGTGGAATAAATTAAACATTATCCATTCTTCTGGAGACTGAATATCGTTTTCTTTAAGAGGAGTAACACCCTTTACTTTTGATGTTGTCCACGGCTTGCTATCAAAAGCTTCTCTTATTGCAACATCATCTATGTCTATGCTTAAAAAGTTTCCGTCTTTATCTTTTCTACTAGTAGCAAATACAGGAGTACCATCTGGCCTAACTCTAGGCTTTCCATTATCTAAAACTGGACCCCAGTTAATTGTAGTAGTCTCAACAGTCTCTGTAGCAGGCGCATCTTTTGTACGCGGAGTAAACTTACGATGTTCTATTTTTGTAGGCTTAGGAGTTTCAGGGTCATCAAAACTAATTTTTCTTTTTGGGACTACTTTAGAACTATCGTTGACATTATCAATTAAACCACGCGTTGGGCCAAATGCTTTACTCAAACCATAGCCTATTCCTCCACCTAAGACCACACCAGCGCCTGTCGAGAGTGCAAAATCTCCTTTACTAAAAGTATCTTGGATTCCTAGACTTATATTTTTATCTTGCCTGTAATAGTTTTCTATACCTGTCCAAGCGCCGCCTTCAAATGCAGCAGCTTTACCTGTGTTGGCAGCAGCGACATTTCGTATAGTTTTATTTGCAGCGGCTTTGCCTGCGGAACTTGTAAGTACTTTTTGCGCGGCAGCAGTAGAGGCTTTAGTAGCAGCATTGCCTATGCCGGGAGCCACAAATGCAAAGGTAAGATTGATGGGGTCTGCAATCATATCTACACCCCTGTCCCAAGTTGCCTTGAGTATCTCACCGAAACCACCTGCTTTAGAGGCTACAAATTCTTCAGATAAATACTTGTAGGTTTCTTGTATGTCCTTTGGGGCATCACGCATAATCCTAGCGCGGTCTACTGCTGTACCTAGACGGCCTTCTTCGTCCCTTAGAGTTTCAAACATATCAGATGAGACTAGACCACCAGTAATTTTCTCATAAGCACCTTGATTTTCCCCAAGCCATGTTAAGAATTTCTCTGACTCTCGTTGATACATTGGGTCAGCTCTTAAATCCGTATGAGTTTTTTGGGTATATCCGATTGTGCCATATTTTGATCTTTCAGGCACACTTACGCTATCCATTTTTATTGGTGGTAAATTTACTTTTTCAGTTCTAGCGCCCATTAGATAGACACCTTACCTGTAAATATGTCATGCTCATCTTGTCTTCTTTTTGTTAAACCTTCTTTTACTTCAAGCTCTCCTGTTTCTGCATTTCTTTCTTTATTGTATTCCAACATCATTTTTGCTATTTCTTCATTACTTCGTGTACCATCAGCAGTAAGTGTATTTATTGCACCATAACCTAAATTATACAAGAAACTTGTAAGGGCTTCTTTTTGATCCTTGTTCCAATTATAATTATTTCTTTCAGAATAACTATTTAGTTTATTTACTATTTCTTTATCTAGATAACCAACAAGCTCTTCTTGAGCCGCTTCTCTAGTTATAGTTAAATCGATAGGAACTTCTGCATCTCGGTCTTTTGGAAGAGGTGCTTCTGTTCCATACCCCCATGTCCACTGTTGATTATCCCATTTAGGAACAGAAAGAAAACCCTCTTTACTTTTTATAAATATACTAGTGGCAGTATCATTTTCAAATGTATCTTCTTCTGCTAAAGTAATATCTAATCCACTGGCAGTCATTGTTTCTTCCTCTTGTACATAAGGTTGTTCGGCTGTGGGGCTGGGTGCGGAAGACACTGGTACTTCATCGGTGGCTTCCGTTGTTACTTTGGGAGAGCTGCGTCTGCGTACCTTTGATCCTGTTCTGTCTCTATTTGCATTTGTTCTAAAAAAGCAGCATTATCTTCCTCTGCCACCCGTTTTTCCTCTTCTGTTGCGGTAGGTAGTGCCGCCGCTAATCGTGCCTCTTCTAATAATTTATTATACTCCGCTCGTTGTTCTGGAGTAAGTGTTGTTAAAGCATCTTGCCAATCTTCATTACTGGTTGTAGAAACTTCAGGTCTTGTAAATGCTCCCCTTAGTGGATTTCGTGTTGTAAGATAATCAACTATTTTATCATGGAGTCCTTGCATAGCGGGGCTGGGGGCTGTTTGGGCTGCAAGATTTTCTGACATTTTTGTTAAACTAAGATCACCGGGATCACTAAAAGGCGGTTGCGCTGCTTCTTTTCTTTCTACTTCATCTCTAGCGCCCTGTAGCGTAGTTATTATGGTTTCTATAGTGGCTGTACCATCAACTATTAGGCTTGGCCTACTGGTTTCTATTATTCTGCTTAATGTCTCTGGTAATTCTGCAAGTTTTATAGTTGTATTTTTAACTTGATCTATACGCATAAACTGTCCCGCTAAAGCATTTCCTTTAAGAGAAAGTTCATTCGTGTCGCTAGATAACTCATCTCTTAATTCTTGAAAAGATTGTGTTACTAAGCTTTCATATAACTTCACTTCTAAACCATCCCATTGTCCGTTATAAGAGTCACTAAGATGTTGCTCTGCTATAATCATAGAAGAATTAGGAAATTCTTCAGGTCTTATAGCCTCTGAACTTATTTGATATGAATCAGCGTCTTTACCCAAGCCAGTTAAGTGCGGCATTAACTGTGTAGTAAGTGCTAAAGTTTCTAGATCGCCTTGTTTTTCTCCTGCAAAAAGAGGATTGTTTGTCATTTTATTCAGCTTAAACAAGTACGCATCACCGGCTGTTTGGGCCATTGCGTTATCTATATCTTTAAGAACTGCAATTCCTTTTACATCTTGTTTATCAAATTCTCTTATTGATTTGTTATGTCCACCTGTGGCTACCATTGTAAATAATTGATCTTGAGTTAATGTGTTACCACCTATAGTTCTAACATTATTTGCTATTGTTTTTAAGTCTACAGTATAAGAGTCCAAAGCACCTTTAGGCACAGCACTTATTCCTGTCGTAGCTAATGAGCCTTTAATTGGAGTCCTTACTTCTATAGTAGCTATAACCACTTCATTAGCTAATCCCGGTTGTTTCAAAAGAACTTCTTGTTGTTGAATGCGAAAATCTTGTATTAAAGGCCATTCTTCAGAAACAATTGTTCCTGCTGATATTGTCCCGTACTCAGCATCACCTGCTTTAACCATTGCTGGTATATCAACAGGGTTTAAGGCTGCGGTAGTAGGTGTGGTTTCAGGAGGTGCGCTAACACCTTGTCTACTGCCTGCCCATTTTTCATATAAATCACCATTAGTATAAGTTATAATTCCTTCATCACTTTCAGTATAAGTCTGGCTGTAAGTTGTAATTTTGTTGTTGCGTTCATCTAAAGTTGTAGTTTCTATTAAAGGAACATCATATTTTCTTCGTCCCTCAGATATTTGTTTTGTTACTTCCCCAGTAACTGTTGTTATTATTCTTGGTGGATTTACTCCCGCAAGAAAATCTACTTCTGAAGATAAATTTTTGGCATCTTCTAAAGAGTATCCCTTTTTTAATACCGCATCAAAAGCTAACACAGCATCGGCTTTATTAGTAAAACGATTATTTCGTATTGCCTGAATTGCCGCATCATCTATATCTTCTTGAGTCCTGTCGTTTAATGACCTAGAAATTTTGTTGAATAAAAAGCCGCCTACATTTTCTGCTCTACCGTCTCTAGTTTGTACATAAGCATCGTAGTCATCTATATTACCCATTTTCATAGCAGCGTCATATGATTGTTGAAAAACAGGAAAATATGTTTTAGCTTGTTTGGCTGCTTCATCATATATTAAATTTTCTATTTCTACTGGGCTATACTTATTAGTATCATAATCTCTTTCAACATTAGCTGCGAGAATAGGAGCAAATTTTTCCTGTGCTAACCAGCCTTCTGGTCCTGTTTTATACGCTTGAGCCGCCTCCATGTCTGTTATTGTGGCTTGGCTCTGGGTTATAGCTTTTTGCTGTCTAACTCTTGCGCCCGTTATATCTTCTTGCTCATTAACAAAAGTATCTGCACGATTCTTTAGGTAAGTATTAGCATAGCCAGCACCTTTGTTTAGTAGGGTTAAACCTAACTCAACATTCCGCTGTCTTTTATTTTGCCTTTGACTTCTTTTTCTAGTAGTTCTCTGTCTATTTAAAAGAGATTGACCTAGTACATCAATATCGTCAGCCATGCTATCTATGCTCCTTGTTGCGCTAGAAGACTATCGGGGGCAGCTTCTAATTCTGGTTGTTTTCCTAATAAGCTTTCTTCTAGGATAGGTACTTCTTCAATTTTCTTGACAAGCTCTGGAGGGAGTGTAATGTTTGATTTAACTTTAGATTGAGTACCTTGTAATTTAGTTTGTAAATTTTTAGTTACTAAATCACGATCCTCTTCTGTTTCTTCATTATTGTCATCACCATTAACAACATATTCAATACCCTGTCTTTCAGCTAACGCTATGAGCATGTAAGCCAGAGGCTCCGCAAGTAACATTAATAAATCAGGATTCCACTTGCCTTCTGTAAAGCCCTTGAATAATATCACCTGAGTTAGTTCCATTATAGGAACACCCTCATCTATAGCGCCTAGAATACCTGCATATTTAGTCTCGTCAGTAATGACAGTGAATAGATATTCTAGTGCTTCTCTTTGCACAGTGAATTCAGTTGCCCCTTCAAAGGGATAGGGGCTGTCTGGGTTATTAGACATAGCTTCACCCGGCGTTGATCTTTTCATTTGACCGGCTTGCGCTGTGAATTCAGGAGTATTTTCTGTTAACATAATTTACTTCCTCTAAGCAGCGTATCTGCTTGCTAAATCTCTAGACCATGTAGATACAGGAGACATTAGAATACTATCGTATACTCTTGCAGTTGAACCAAATTGACCGCCGCCCGAATAGGCCATGAAATTTCTAGGCGCTGATTGTG
>Ga0209815_1000925_pt1 | contig 20528 bp, 20 predicted proteins | sample CoawatmetaG00DNA_FD_187507 | JGI IMG/M metagenome (GOLD analysis project Ga0209815, IMG submission 187507) | Marine microbial communities from the West Antarctic Peninsula - Coastal water metaG002-DNA (SPAdes) (version 2) | ecosystem: Environmental > Aquatic > Marine > Coastal ...
AGTAATCAGTTTATAATTAATAATTATTATGATGATATAGCTACTTTTGGACAACTCGAGGATGACGCAGCAGGCGGTGATGACATAACCGTAAGAGAAAACCCTATTTATCGAGACCAAGCCATTCGAAAATGTGAACAATACTGCAATGATGAACCACTAAATGCCTGCTTAGGTTTCGAACTTAAGATGCAACAGGGGACATATAACGGCTCTCCTTTTAGCTATTCCAATCAGTGGCATTGTGCATTGATGCAAGAGGGTGGTATAGGTCTTTCTATACATAGGAATGATACAAATGACCGAAATAGTTGCGATTGGAAAACAGATGCATCTAGTTCTTTCCCTAGTGATCTAGGCGATTGCACAGTCGTTGGGATACGAAATAATAAGGTGCGTACTGGATAGTTAACTAGTTCTGCTACTCGGATGGAGCCCGACCAAAAAAATGTCATCACATACAAATGGCGCAAATGGCGGGGAAATAGCGTTGCCTAACGAGTACATTCGAGGCGTTCTCCAGTCACAGTAGGATAGCGAACACAAACTCATTTTTTGAAGCACAAGCGCTGTGCAGTCACCGATGAAAGGGCCGGCCACTCCAACGCAAGACAACGCCGAATCAAACGACGCTCGAGCGTTTTCGGCTGCGCTGCTCGGTCTGAGCCGGTTTCAAGAGCACCGCCTGCCAGTTCCAAGCTCAATCTTGCGAAACGACCTGCCGATCCTGGGAAGGAAACGGTATCTCGTTGCGCCAAAACAGGACGGCGTTCGGCACCTTCTGCTACTCGGATGGAGCCTGACCATCGGCTGCTACGCCGCTTTGATCGAGCGCTGCGGACGAACGACGCCTATACTGTACAAGAGCTCCCGCATTACCGATCATGAGGGAACTTTGCTCGACGGCGAGCTCATGGCGGACGGCCGTTTCGTTGTGTTCGACGCATACGCTGCGTCGGGGTACAATTTGAAGGCCTGCGCCCTTGTCGATCGCATGAGGGGCACAGAGTCTATCATTTTGCGCATCCGAGCAGCGCAATCGACTTTGCATGAAAACTACTTCATGCCCGAGCTTAAAGATTTTGTCAACGCAACAGACGAAAGTGTACGCAAAGCATGGCAGATCGGCTGCTCGTCTGGGTATGACGGCATTGTGCTAGCACCGGCTAAAGACAATGTCCAGCTTGGCCGACTGCCTGCATACTTTAAGCTCAAACCGAAGACGCAACACACCATTGATTTGTTATACACGCCGTTGCTGTCCGCGGGCAAGTTGCGCCTACAGTGTGCCAACGGAGAAGCCTTACCGTTCTGCGTCACCGTCGACTCGGTCGACTGCAAGAGGGCGAAGCGCGGCGTGGCCGAGTTCTCGCTCACGCCGACGACAAGCATGGAAAACGGTAAACAGCTGACGCTCTGCTGGCAACGGAATCGTACTGACAAGACATCCGCTAACTCGCGATTTGTTGTCGATCGGACGGTTCAGAACTTCCTCGAAGATGTTCAGGTCGACGACATCATCGGTGCCATTGACTCGAAGAGCACTTAATTGAACTGCTGCAAATTTAGATTATATGTGTTTATGATTTCCTGCCCCTTTTTTATGCTCTTCGTCGCCACGAGTAAAGTTACGCTGCTTTCGGGTACGATTGTCGCCTTTACTTTGTATTGACTGTCTTTAATATTACCGGATCGTTTCTTTTTGTAGTGGCTAGTTTCACTCGAAAATACCATCTTTGCGTTGTTCACTAGGGCTACCGAGTAACGCTGCAGCTTCGCTAATAAACGAAGGTCCGAAGGATGATCGAATTCATCGGTCAGCGCTTTAAGTGCCGACGACTTCGTCCTGAAACCGGTGTTTGATTTAGAAGCTATATACAGACCCACGTCTTTTTTGTATTGTTGTTCGAATTTGCGCATCGGCGCAATGCCATCCAATGCTACGCAACCGGGGCTAAATCCTGAAATTAATGACAGACTGCGCAGGTGAGTACGCATCATCACATCATTAATCGGTTTGAGTTGTCCACCGTAAATACAGATGATTTGCTTCGGTTCATAATCACGGTTGGCGTACAGACCTAGTCCTGCATCTGGATATAGTATCCGTAGTTTACTAGGGGCCACGAACGGATCGTTTGCTGCATTCGGTTGCGTCTCTCGTATTTCATCAATTACGTGTCCGGCAGTAATCCATTGCATACGGACGAATAACAATGATTATATGATGATTCCAATATGATGATTCCAATATGATGATTCCAATATGATGATTCCAATATGATGATTCCAATATGATGATTCCAATATGATGATTCCAATATGATGATTCCAATATAATTATATTATTAAAGTATAACCCGGTCAATGGAGCGAAGTTACCAGTCATACGTTTTAGAGGGCGGGGAGTGGCTCTCAACCAAGCCGAATACTACACCACCGAACACCACTTCACGTGCACGAATCGATTCCAAAATAGCGGTCTTTGGTAAGCTAATGCGATTATGCGATAGTAGCGCAAAAATGAAATCTAATGTAAAAAACTGACAATGGATGCCTGGTTTATTATCGCAACTGCAATAGTTGTCCTGTTGGGCGAATCCGCATCAATTTTTCTCTTGATCTGGTATACGCGTTACAACGACCGTTGCTAGTGTACGAGCTCTGCGACGCGAATGCTTTTTTGATTAGCGTCAAACTCGACAATAGCGTTGCGAAGGTACATGGTCCCTAGAACCAGAACGTCTGGGGGTGACTTAGAGACTTCGACGTAGAAGCCGCCATCGGGAGCCAGGTAAGCGCTACTTGGCACTCGAAGCTTGACCGTGCCGAAGTCTAACACGAGCGTCTGTCTGGATCTCATCCGCCTCTTGAGCGCCTCGGCTACCCCAGGTGGCGCAAATACATAATTGGAACCACTGTCAATGATGGCGTGCGTTGGACAAGGGTGAACGGCCAGGTCGCCTACGCTCATGCCGTGTAGCTCAACGCGGAAGAAGTCTGGATCATACACCGTCTTTAGGCTGTGATACGTTAGCGATGGCGTGTCCAGTCTGCCAATAATTAGGTGCGCCACCGTGCTACGCGAACCAGTTGCCTCGGCGTCTCCGAAGATAAATGTGAACACACCGTCTTTCATGTCGCGACTACTTGATTTGGTGCCTACGAGTTGAGAAATTAGGTCTTTGTTGGCGCTGTTCCGCGCCAAGCCCATAACGTCGTAATTACTGACAGGAATGTTCGGTTCGGCGTGCTCCGACCGCTCGCGGTGCGAGGATCCAAGAAACCAAACGTTCTCGTAATCGACACGACCTTGGGGAAGACACGTGGCGGATTCTGATGTGATTAGGTCGGTGACGTTGTCAACGCATCGCCCGGCGAGGCTCACCGTATCCTGTAGCCAGCACACGTGGTCGGCTTGTGTACCGAACGCCACTCGTGTGCACGTCTGGGACGTCAAAATTGTCGAGCTTTTTCGCTCGTTAAAGGCGTGCGGAATACGCACCAGGATATCAGGCGACCCCGTGTCGACGACTAATTTGACAACCTGCGAAGGCGTCCCAATCATGATCATAATGATTGGTAAGCCGTTAGTGTCGTAATGGATGGGGATAGCAAGAGCGCCAATTGCACACGAGACAAACGGAGCGGCGCGCAAGATTGAAGATGCTTCGTTGCGCACTAGCGCCCGTTGGCGGGTTGATGATGCAACGACAGCGCCCTTTGCGTCCGCAATTGACAACATAGCCACAAATATAATTGCGGTGACAAGAAGCGTAATCGCTAAACGCACAAACATCAAGATTTTTTTGTTAAGACTCTAGTACTGCGAACGATTTTCGTTACCGCTGCTTAAGCAGCTGTTTGGCCAGTCTAGAAGCTTTTTGTGTCCGGTGAGTTGCCTTGTTCATTTTGAGTATCATCTTAGTGTTGTGCTTTGCCGTTTCGTCACGCTTGCGCTCACGGTACATGTTTGCCGCTTCTTCTTCCCTGACCCGCAATTCGAATTGCAGTCGTGTGACTTTGGCGGACAGTGTCTGGTTTGTGGCGAGCAGAGTGTCAATTGTCTTGTGAAGGTTGTCGGCTTTGCTGTCAAATGTCTGCGTTGCGGAATCTTTCTTTTTTACGCAGACAGTCTGGGTATGCTGCGAGACACGTGCATTGCCAGTGCCGTGATTGGTAGCGTCAGTTCCAGTGCACCATATGTTGCTTTGCGTGCTGGACAACGTTGAGTTACCCGTCGCGCGCACAAGACTGGCAAACTCGGGGGAAGCCGTCCAATTGAACGAGCCATCGCCAATGTGTCGGCTTGAAAAACGAGATTCGCCGGCGCCGACTAGTGCACTGCCGAGCAGCCATTCCATTTAACCAGAACCTTCGAGTTGCCGCAGCAAAGAAGTTCACAGAGCTCTTTTTGTACAGGCGTCTTTTTGTACAGGTGCGCTGTCAGTCCACTGAGAAGTATGTGACTATCAGGTCTATGCAGGGAGATTCGAGATTTTGAACGAAAAAAAAAACAAATAATAATGATAGCTGTTGGCAAATGACAGAGAGTTTAGGGGAATCAGCGACAAGCTGTGTGATCGCATACCCCGAAGAAATCGATTTGCTAAAACCGTTTTCCACTACGCAGACGGGCAAAGGAGTTGGGTCCGCATTCTTTGTGCGCTGCGCAACAAAAGACCCTAATCTATGGCTGGCTCTCACGTGCTACCATGTGATTGCCAACGCACGAGATGTGCGGTTGGTGGTGCCTAAACTTGGGAGCCAGCAGATAAGCGCCACAGTTTTGTCCGTACTGCCGGACTATGACCTAGCGCTCCTGACCGTCGTTCTGCCGCATGATGCGCGGGAAGTTGGTCTACGTTCTCTTGAAGTCGGTAACAGTGATGCGTTGCGTGCGGGTGCGCTGGTAACCACATACGGATTCCCGCTCGCATCAAAGAACATGAAAGTGTCCGAAGGCGTCTACGCTGGCATCAGCGACGACGGTCTGCTGCAGACCACGGCGGCAATTTCTCCGGGTAATAGCGGCGGCGCAATGGTGCACGACGGCAAAGCTATTGGTGTCGTTTCGGCGAAAATCATCAACGTGGAGGCGGCCAACGTCGGGTTTGCAATTCCAATTGCGCTATATCGCATGTATGCGTCGACCATGATATCGAATCCGATCGTGCTACGACCGATGTTCGGATTTTGCGTGCAGCGGCTGCCCGGAGCTTTGCTTCAGTGCGAAGACGACCAAATGGCTGGCAGCGCTACGCTGTGCGGGGCCGATCGCGGCGGAGTGCTTGTGGTTCGTGTTTACGACAGTTGCCCGTTAGTCGGTCTCAAAGTCGGAGACGTGATCACGTCCTTCTCGTGGGGCGGCGAAACATTCGAGGTAGATAGTTACGGCGAGACAAGAGTGCATTGGTCAGCAACGAAAATAGAATGTATGGATGCACTTGAGCGTGTACCGCTTGAAGCGGAGGTTAGCTTCCATCTTGCGCGACACACGGAGGTGCGTGGTATCCGCGGATCTTCTGTTCGTACCGGGTTGCTCAGAAGATTCGTGATACCGCAACAGCCATGGGTTTACTGCTGTGCGCTTGGTATGTGCTTCGTGCCTCTATGTTCGAATTTGACTAACACCCGTGATGCGAACGTGGCCGCAGCCATCTTTCGCATCTCTGACGAGGATCGCCACAAGGATCGGGTTATGACGTCATGGGTGCTGCCCAATTCAATGGCGAAAGAGTACAACATTGGCGCTGGTATGATTGTTTCGCGTGTGAACGATGTGAGCGTTTGCACGATACCCGAGCTTGTTGATGCGCTTACACAGCCGCGTCACGGAAGCACCATAATCGTAGAATTTACCAATAGCCGAGTATACGCCGTGCGCACCGATGCAGCCTTACGAACGGAAACTAAACTTCTCGAAAACAAAGTGTACACTCCGAACGCTCGGTTCATCCGATCGCTCGAGAAAAAAATGCTTCGTTGATCGGTGGTATAATGTTTTCATGCATTGTCATTAAAATAAATGGGAAACATGTTGAATCTTCCCATGGAACAAGAGGCCCCCGAGTTAATGGTTGAAACGTATGATCGCACCTGGAATCCCAGAGTGCTCAATCAGGAACCAGACACTGACACTGGCGGTTCTGAGCTATTTACAGCGCACCATATTGTGCTACCTCCATGGTCAGCCAGCGTGCGTGAGCACATGAACTCCTGGCCAATTTTTGACCAGGGGGGTATTGGAAGCTGCACTGCGAACGCAATAGCCGGCGCAATTGAGTTCGAGCTCAAGACCAAGGGCGACGAAAGCCACCAACATGCACCAAGCCGGCTCTTTATCTGCTATAATGAACGAGCGAATATAGATGTGGACGGATACAGTGGCGTACAGATCAAGGACGTATTGTTCGCTTTGCAGAAGACTGGTGTCTTGTCCGAAGCGAGCTGGCCTTACGTCACCAAACGCCTGCACTTGGAGCCGCCAGAGTCATGCTACAAGAGTGCCGTCCACGTGACGTCTGAGTTTCGTCTATTCCCTCAATGCCTTCTTGAAATGAAGAAGGCAATTGCGTCAGGCTATCCTGTCGTGTTTGGGATTCAAGTGTATTCCTCCTTCTTCGAATTTAAACACCAAAATTCCGGTAATATACCACTGCCTGACACCAGCAGCGAGACGCTTTATGGTGGGCACGCCATCTTGGCGGTGGCTTACGATGACACGAGTGAACGGGTAACGTTTCGAAACTCGTGGGGTGCAGAATGGGGCGATTGCGGATGCGGAACGCTGCCCTATCAGTACTTTGACCAAGAGCACTGCTTGGCGAATTCTATGTGGGTCATCAAGAAAACCGACCAATTTTAGTTGACGTTGTCCTCGTTATCAGAGCCCTGTTCCATTGGCCAGCGCTGTCTTCTGCGGTAGGCACGATTCGTAATGTTCAATAGGGTTTGAGTAAGAAGTACGTCGTTCATCGTATTAAAGTTGACGGTCGCGACCTCCTGGTTGTCGTCTACCCGATTCTCGCCCACCTGGTTTTCGTGCCGGATGCGCATTGTAAGGATATTTTCTGGCACGTGTGTGTTCATGTAATCGGAAAGCTGACTATCAACTTGGGTTTGACGCGTGCGATTGCTGTTCAGTCGGATATTGTGCATTGCTATGCTTATCATGTCTCGGTCCGCTTGTTGCGTACGTGCAAGCGTCATTGTCCTTATGTGGTACAGTTCAGAGAGAAAGAAACGCACTGCGTTGTTCGAAATCCACCTGGCGTTACGACAGGAGAGTAACTCAGTCCGGCGAATGTGCGTTTCAATTACTTCGCGGGTAGTTGCCATGTTTACTTCGCACAGGTTGGCAATTGATTGTAGAATATGCAACTGATTGTTCTGCCAGTACGCTATTGTGCTGGCTTCGGAGGAAAGGGCGGAGCTCATTTCGTTAAGCAGAGCACCAACGTCTTCGCTCAAGAAGCTGACCAAACTCGCCTGGTCGTCCTCGGTTGAGTGGGCGCCCTGTAACTCTTCGATAGTACAGCTCGTCGCACGTGCCAGTCGACGCAGCTCGGCTACATTCAGGCGGCGGCGGGTAATAGGGCTGAAGGCGCCGTTTTCCATGCAGGTTCTTGCTAGCGGAGCGGCCTCGAAGACGTAGAGTTGATCACTCTCGAAAAGCAAGAAGTACGGCGAGAATTTGCCAAGCGGGTTTAACGTAATAGGGCAACACTTGTTGCGTGGCTTTGTGAGAAGCATAAATTTTACCACACGCACTGCATGTCGTTGCTTCTGCTCGTAAGAATCCTCAATATTAGGCATTTCGTATCACTCTTTAGCTAAGATGATTCAATTTTACAAGCGGGATTGTGACACGTAACGTAACCCGAAACACGACAACTATGGGCTCTGAGCCGTCGGCATACTCGAGTCAGCATACTTGCGTCGGACCGGCGGCCAGCCTCGGCCTCCCAATGTACAATCATAGCCCGTCTGTGCTCTGCTTGCAGTAGATCAGGTAATGCGCGTGCCGTACGTACATAAATTGGCTCGGGTTAAATTGACCGGCATCAATCGCACAATTCATACCGAACAAAAAAAAAACGTACTTAAAGCGAGATGAGTATATCAGACTTGCGTAAATGGTGTTCACGAATATCGGCGGTGCTTGTCGTATTGACAGTTATGGGGACGTTCTACATGGGAGGCGGAGGGGTTACATACAACCTTAGGAATCTAAATAGTAACGCAAAGCGTTTGGCCAATCAGCTTATAAACAGAATTTCGCCTTTCTCTTTGTCGGCGAGCTTGTCCCAGCACCGGAACGCATCTGGAAAAATAATCAGTTGCATTGTCGCTATTCTCTTAATTACAACTTTTGTGCTCGTCGGTTTCGAGATAAACGAATCAAACGCAAGCGCTTGGGAGTCCGTCCATCTTCTCACGCTCGGTACAGTATTCTTCATTGCGAGCTGCGTGTCCTTGTTTGCCATCACCAACACGAAATCGGTCATCGGACGACCGCACTTAATTTCAACAGTCGTCCTTATGCTATCGATTCCTATAGTTCTTGTCTACATCGCAATGAAGACCGATGACACGATTCAAATCGTGCTATTTGTCATCGCTTTTTTTATGTTTATGTGCATGTGTGTACTCGTGTACTCGTCCTATGTCACCAGTGCGAGACTATTAAATTCGATACACGGCCATCCGGAAAACAGAGATCAATTGATATGGGCCCACATAAAGAACGGCGTAACGATTGGAGCGATGGAAATCAATTTATTCACTCTGATCGCAATCACTATGGGCGTGTTTGGGTTTGCGAATATTGTTTCGGCGTAACGGTTGCAGCGATTGACGGTTTGCCGCGCAAACTGATCAGAAAAAAAAAGTGATATGTAAACTACCAAGGCAATGTCTGATCGCCCCGTCGTGACCGGCACATTCAGCGCGTCCATGACAATCTTCTCGACAGCAGTCATCCTGCTCCTTGTGCAAGACGACCTTTCAATCGTGTTTGCGGGGTTGCTTTCTGCGATCGTATCGAATTCTCTATCGGACGGACTATCGGTCGCCTCCGGCGGTAATCAGGAATTTGGCACGTTCATCCAGGTTGCGCTCGCAGAACTCTGCGTAGGGCTGCCTTTTCTGCTGGTGATCCTATATTTCACGTTCAAGCAACGCAGTCAAAAGAGCCCGATGAAAATAGATCGCAAAAATCTGATACTGATTCTTGCCGTCCTGAACATAGTGGGCGTAGTCATTGTCATGCTGTGGAAAGGTACTTTAGATGATTGGCAGAAGCGCGTATGGCTGATCCCGGTCGTGGTCCTGATTAGCACCACATTAACCTACTATACGGAAAAGAAACTATTTCCTGCGCGCCCTTCTGCGCGCCCTTCGTTAAACTAGCTCGTTTCACTTTTTTTGCGCTATATAATAAATCATAAATCATGTTAAAAATGGCACTTGCGGTACTGTGCGTTGTGTTGATGGCGCTCCTTGCGCACACCGCCGCAAAGCCCCATCCGGTCAAACTACTGGACTACCAGCGCACAACTGACGACCGATCGGTGGCGTACGTTCAATTCCAGGCCAGCTTAAAATACGCAAATGAACCCCGTGTCGACGATATTCTCGAATACTATGACGTATTGGAAGTCATGGGATTGGGCATCATCGAGGCTCGAGCCACAGCTGTGGTTGCCGCATACCTCCCTGATGCGCCACGTGCAGTGTTAGCTGACAAGCGGGTGAATGCGCTTGTCAGTGCGGGCGCTTTGCAGGCCGACCTGCTAGAAACTGTCGAGCAGGCCCTTGAAGACGGTAGCAGCGTTGTCAAGCCAATTATATGGTTATGCTGTGGAGTAGTAGCACTGCATGCAAGAACAACGCTTGCACTTGAGCGCCACGCAGAGAGGTACAAAAATATTGTTGCGTTTTGGGAGGCGGAACTGCTCAAGGTTGAAAAATTGCGTGTGTACGGAAAGTGGCCGACCTTCGGACTAAAGCAGTGCACGCATGCGCACGCTGTGCGAACCGAGCGGCTTTCTAAGCTGACCAAGCGACACGCACGGCGATTGCAGGGCATCATGCGTCCACCGCGGCGCGAGATGGTTGTTTCAATAGATGATCACAAAGTGCGTACAGTTTCGTTTCCGATAGACATTTTGGAGTGGAACGCACTGGTGGGCACGCGCCTTGTTGCGCTGAAAAGACAGCGGTCGATGGGCATGCCAGCGCTCCCGGTAGAACTACTGAACTTGTACGAAGATCGTTGTGCGAGCGGGTACGACTTCGAGGATAAACCACTGCTAATGCTAGAAACGGTCGACGCCAACGCTCTCGGGGCCAAGCCCCCGCGTCCAGTGGCTGAGAGCAGTATGATATACCCGCACGACAATTTTTCAGCGCAGTTCCACGTATACGAAATTATTTGTACTGGATGCACCTGCGTCAGCGCAAAGCCTGATACGATTGAAGCGCTATGTACCGATTTATTACGAGAGCTTTTCATTATGCTTATGATACCAGCGGGTCCAGAGCGATTTTTGTGCGAGACACGGCACCGTCGTGTGGGCGCCACGGTTGCTTCGAAATATTATACCGAGAGCGGCTTGTTGGGTGTATTGAGCGGCGACCACTGTGAGTTTAAGTGCAGACGGGGGACCGAGGCCGTGACCACGCAGACAAGCGCTGTCAAAGTTCTTATTGTGGCTGGGGAACTGCTCGCAATGATGTCCATTTACGGCGAGCGCTCTGCGACGGCTGGCCTTTTGACGCACACCGTGCACCAAGACACTACACTGAATTGGGTTACAATTAGACCGGAACTTCCGTTTAACGTCAGGGGGTACAGCATCGAATCAATAAATAAGAACATCCGCACGGGGCGTCCGTACTCCACCGGGCCTTGGTAATTGTTGTACTGCGTCAGCCGTCGTATCGCGTCAGCCGTCGTATCGCGTCAGCCGTCGTATCGGGGGTCATCAGGAGTAAGGGAATATGTTACTGAAAAGCTCCCCGCCGTCGCCGCCGGCACAACCGGCATAGGCCCGCACATGTTGCGATCCTGTACGACGGCGGTCGGAATTTCTCCTGTTTGTTGCGGCAATTGCGACGTTAAGACTTGGCCGCCTGAGTGAAAGGAAACACTTTCTTGAACGGCGGTTTGGTTACACGGCGCCGGTCGACACTGTGCGTCTATTTCCGTGATGTGGTCGGAAGTTGACCCCGAGCGTGCGGTGTTGACAACGTCGTTGCATATGAAGCACTGCATCTGACGAGTCGACGTCGTCACGGTTGAGGACGTCTTCCAAATGGGCAGCGTCTGCGAGAACGCGTCAAGGACACCGCAAAGCGAGTTCCCGGCGGTTTCACCGGGTTCAAAACCGGCTAGAGTAGGAGCGTCGTGTTTCGTAAAAATGCTATCCGAACCGAACGGACTCATGAAGACGAGCTGCGACGAAGTTGCGCACGTCTGCACGGCCCCGTCGCCGCAGTCGTTCTTGACTTTTGTTAAAGGGTTTAATGCCATTCTTACGGGGGTTGCCTAAAAAAGTTACACCTGCCAATGCACCGAGGTCTGGCGCGTCAACCCCGAAGATACTGGCGGGGTAAAGTAGGTTCTCGGCGGTGTCTGTGTCAGGGACTGGCTCTGGAGTGCACTTTGGAGCGTAAGCAGGCCGGCATTCACCAACTCACTTGTCGCAGAGTCTAAGTCCGAGTCGAGATTCTCGATGAGTGCACTGACTTGGTCGCCCATGAGCCCAATCGGGTCGAAGCTTGCGTGGCATGCAAGGTGAATCAGATTCATGCGCTTGTATTGAGGCGTTTCCTTTTGGAGCGAAACCACGTCGCACTTAATTTGCGAGTTGTATATATAGAAAGACGGCACGTCGTGGTCGTCGTCGGCGCCAATGTCGAACAGGTACAGTTCGATTTGCGTGTAAGTGTTACTACCACGTATGCGTAAATATGTAGTGCCCGCATCAACCGACTCATCTTTTGAAATTATGGTTATTGGTCTTGGGAACTGAATGTAGACGTCGGGTTTGCTTGCCTGTAAGCTGTAGTCCTCGAGCTTCCTGGATGTGTTGAACAAGATGAGCGAAATCGTCTCGTCGGATTCGTCGTCAACGAAAATTGTGTTATCTGGCCACGCAGAGAAACGACATTCAGCAACGGGTGCTGTCTGTGTATCGACGAGCATACTGTGGACGTTACGCATGCCGTCCTGCGTGACAATGATCGCCTTGGCTTCGTAAGATTCCAGCATCATCGAGAAGTGGTGAACGGACATCCGTACCGGGAGAACAAAAAGCGCGTTGATAACAACGACAAGTTCGATAGGATTAAGAACAATGTCGCGGACAGAGGCGCAGAATATCTGTGGGTGGGCCGTAGTGACGTGAGAGAAGCGTGAGAAGTGCAGCGGCGTTTGCGCGGGTGCCGTAAATCCGCTTTCGAGTACGGCAGTGCGTGAACCAGACGAGTCAAAGACGTGAAGCGTGCTGCGGTGCACTGGCGATACGCAGCTCCAGGTGTTCGTGTTCCATAGCAACGCCAGTGAAGTTTCAGGCCGCTGTGGAAAGCAGCCACCGGGGCCGTAGTTTTCGCCCGGGTCCTCTTTGGACGGTGCCGAGAAGCCCAGGGGCGCACAGTGGTCTATTTTAATGTACCACCCATGCACACCGCGGTGCGCATGGGCATTTGTATTGCCCTTGATATATTGGCCTGACAGGGCGCGACGCTCAACCTGGTCGCCGTCGGAAACAAAGTCGACGAGCTCGCCGTGGGCCCTCTCCATTATTTGATTATTTGTCCGTCAAAAAAATAGAGATTTTAAATTAGAAATTGAATTTTCGTAAACAGAAAATAATGGCGCAACACCGCAGTGCTCTTCGATCCACGTTCGGGCCGTTCCGTATATGCACCCAGGATGGTGCAGCACAAGGCCAAAGCCGGCGGCCGGACATGCAGCAGATTGAGCGACTCGAACAGATGTCAAACCTCATCAACGACAATGATATCAAAACGCTTCTCGTACCATTACTCGCGCACGGCAAGCCGGCAAGCTTACGGGTGCTTGACTGGCTTGCCGTCAACTACAGTAAGAAGAATGCGGTAGTGTACACGGTAATTGACCCAAAGACGCAAAACGAAGAATTCTTCAACCTGCACGAGAGTTACTTGCGCTACCTACGGAACTACCGCCGTAAGGGCTTCGACGTGTTCCGCCGTGGCGCCAGGGTGTTTTTTGTGCACGACGGCACGGAAATCGAGACCACTACCGCACAACTTAATTTCTTCGTCTGGATGGTGCGCTACAACGTCATAGACTGGATTTGCGAGCACAAGGACGAGGTGGAAGCCGACATGAACGCCACCCTGTCAGACGCTCGTCAGCAGCGAGCTGCAGGAACGCGTCGCAAGCGGTCTAAGCTCGTCCAGGCGCCTAGTCGCGTGCGAATATCAACAACAGTCAGGCGAATTGTCTTCGAAGAGCAGATATGAGAATCTATATGAGAATCTATATGAGAATTTTCTTGAGTATGTAAAAAGCAGTTCTATGGCTGTGTTTGAGAACGGGGTCTTGCGTTGGTATATACGGTTTCAAGCTCAACACGCCGAAAAAGCGTTCAGCGCAAAAGTGTTAATCGACGCCATTGACGAGAGCTACGAATACATCGAACGTGCGCCCGCACTGATACAGGGGGCGCGCAAAGATCTAATGGAGGAAATGGGGCGCACGGCGTTTGCGCTTGAGCCGTCGGTCAACGTCGAAAAGTTTGCAATGGGGCAGTTTGCGTACACACGAGACGACCAAGCGCTCGTTCACCAACGAATGGTCGGGAATATTTCTAAAGCGCGCAAGCGTGCCAAAGCAATAAACACCGTGCGCTTTATCCATTTGCTTGAGGCGAAAGCCCTTCAAGGCGGATTTGCCGTTCCTCCGGAGGCACCGGTCGCAAGCGTCTCACGGGACATGATCGACTCCGATGCCTCCGAGGTCGAGGTCGACGTAATCGGTCGATTCGATAAGTTACCACTGAACTCCGAAGCCTCCGAGCTCGAGGTCGACGTAATCGGTCGATTCGAGAAGTTACCACTGAACTCCGAAGCCTCCGAGCTCGAGGTCGACGTGATTGCTCGATTTGAGGAGTTACGACAGGGCGTGCGCATCGTACCAGAGCATGACAACTCTGCAGTCAGCACAGAGGTCTCTGAGTATTATTGACCTAACTTGTGCAATGTGGCGCAGCAACTTTATTATTATTAACAATCAAATTTGTAAAATACTGCACTTTTATGGGGGCGAGCTCACCCGCATCCGCAACCTTTGCCTGCCGGGACCCCTCCTGAGACGTGGCGCGTCGGCCGTAGAGCTTGTCGTTAATTGTTTGTCGCAAGGGTTTGATTGTCGGGTGCGAGTGTCGGGAGATACGTTTGTTTAAATAGTATGCGAGATAAGGACGATGATCGACACGTGCCGTGTGTGGGTTGCCGGCAATTTGAACACCGGCACGAACCTTGTAGAAAATATGGTAAAAAGCCAAAATTGCACGCCGATTTACAACAAAACTCCGAGTGTTGACCAGCAAACTCTCTGGAAGCATAAGCTGCTCAAGTCGGAAGACTTGGATCGCTTAAAGGAGGCAAATGTTGATGCTATCATTGTCACTACAAGACATCCGTACTGCTGGGCGAGCGGCATGAAGAAGACCCCTTATAAGAAATGGTTTTTGATGCAGGGTTTCGGTGGTCTTGAGGCCGGAGAAGCCTGGAACAGGTACATGCACGGCGTTTCCGAGTTTAGTGACACCGCCGCAAAGAATGCAACGATAACTGCGGAAATTTTGCCGTATGAAGCAATAATATCCGACGAACTCGGAAAAGGATTACAATCCTTCAAATCTGTGTTGCCGGCGGCGCGCAACATGACGCAGAGGGAATTCGACAACGTGCTGGTGCGACCCTCCAAAAATCATGGGAAGCCCCGGTCTCTGGCCGCAGCGCAGTTGGCCGCATCAACCCAGTGCAAAAACGAGCTTTCAGTTGAAGAAATCGAAAAATTATACGTAACAATCGACCACGAGCTTGCCGCAAAGTTTGGATACCGGTTATGAAAATACCGGTTATGAAAATACCGGTTATGATGAAATGTTATTATGAAATATTTGCGGTTCGCACATTATGATGAAATATTTGCGGTTCGCACATTATGATGAAATATTTGCGGTTCGCACATTATGCAGCCACTGACATGGCACTATGGCAAACTACTAGAATTTCTGTAGAAATATAACTAATATAATAAGGATTAGCATGGCGCAGGCGTCGGAGGGGGGGCATGTCGCAATAGACCTTCTGGTAGATGAGCTGTACGGGTGGCTTTACGAGACGGGCAACGCAAAGCAGCATCCCGATACTCAGCCGTGTTGTGCGCTCTTTGGGTTTGACGATGCTACGTACACACGCCTTTGCGCGGACATCCCGTCAGATAAAATGAAGACAGATCTAGCCAAAGCGTACGGTAGCGTGTTCTGCCAAATTGACAAGAGGTCGCTGTTCCATGCGGCCAGCCAGTTCGGCGGTGTGCGCAAGTTGCTTGGTCCGGAATTCGAGTGGGTCCGCACAACGCATGACGCGCCAGTCGTTGCGCGCACGACAAATGTGGTCGACAGTGCGATTGCCACGAACGTGCGCCTGCTCTACACAAAGGCACTATTTACTCTGCGGAGTAATTCCCCGCATCTTGCAAAGCGTGAGTTTGTCAATACAGCAGAGCTTTTCAAAATCTTTCCCGCCGGGTGCACGGCTTTCATGGACATTAAGTTTTGCGAAGACAAGAGCTTCAATGAGCCGTTCCTGACCTTGGTTCTGAGTGACTATCTTGCGACATCGGAAAAAAGTTTGTAAGAGATTGATTTTTTTTTGTTTTTTTTGCTGGTCGTACTTCTGTCTTCGCCTGGGCGTTTAGCTTATTTAGCTTACAGGATTCGTCTTCTTTGACAGCGCATCGGACAGTTTTTTCGAAGAAGGCGGTGAGCGGCATGTTTCCAGCCCGCCGGGCGTTAATCTGCTGCATAGACTTTGTGACACTTTCAATGGCGTCACCAAAAAGCTTTTGTATCCGTGCATCCTGAATCGTTGCATCTGTAAATCGTTGAAGGGAATTTGCTAAGTGAGTCAGGTAGTACAGGCGGCACGCAGGGATCTTTTTCGCCTTGACCCATTCAATGTGCTCGGCACGCCGGTGCGTCTCCTTCGAATAGCCTGCACATATCACGTACGGGACACGGTCGCTTGGGCGCGGCGGCTCCGCTGGGAAGCCTTTCGCAATTTGCTCGCAAAAGCGTGTGGCCGCCTGCATCTGCGGGAGGTTGACTGGTTCGCCGCGCCGCCCTGCTGCATAATCGCTCTCGTCTTTGATAGTTTTTGTAATGACATACTTATCTATTTTAACCTTGTCGTTGACAATTGCGTCGAGGTTTGTGATAATGACTCGGATCACGTTTTCAATGATGCTCGTGCGTGTGAATGGCGCAGCCGGACAAATTTCACGCATTGCTTCGGCGTAAAAGTCCCTGTGCCAAACAGCATTGTCGCGGCGAGCAATGTCAACGCCCTTTGCGTCGAAGTGACCGTGGTCGTCGGGCGACTCGTACACCATTGAAATATAACGTTTTTTGGCTTCCTGTGCGAACGGGTAGCATATTTTTTCCATTTCCAGAATAACCGGGTCCGGAAATACATCAGTGCAAGTCTTAGCGATGATCGATCCGAGCTCCCATGCGCTAGCAATGGTGCTAGTTTTGTCGTGCGGTAGCAAAAACACGCTGTCAGTGTCGCCGTAGATAACTTTGACGGGAAAGCGTTCCTCCGCAATTTTCGACGTCTCAGTGATCAAATACCGGCCCTGCATTGTAATGATCTGCGCAATGAAGGTGTTGGACAGCATCGCATGTTCAATAACACCGGTGAAGCCGTACAACGCATTGGCGGTGACCTTGAGCGCTTTCTGCAAACAGTCGGCGAGCATTGCATCGGTTTCGTTGCTAGCTTTCTTCATCAGCTCCTTCGCCGCCTTGCGCCGGGCAAGGAGGTTGCTGACGATTTGCGGTAGTACACCGTGGCGTACCTGGCGCTTTGCGAAGTAGACCGTGCGGTTGCTTTTTAAGGTGAACTTGTGGCACTGCGATTCGTCAAGGCCGACGTGCCGAGGCTCGAGCAGTTGGTCACCACGGCATAGGATCGTGTCGTAACTTATATTCCACGCTTGGATGATGCTCGGATACAAAGACATGAAGTCGCAGCAAATGACCGGGGTAGTGTACAGGCCCGGGGTAGCAGTAAGAACGGTGGCGCCTTCATACTGCTCCGGCGTGGGCAAGCGTTCCTTGTCAATCATAATGTTGTGCATCTTGCAGTGGTGCGCAATAAGGCTCATACACTTAGCTTGCTCACCGATGTTCTCGTATTCCTGGGGACTAGTCGACGTCACACGTCCAAAGTTTATAACCGAAGCGACCAAATTTATGCGCTTTGCCATTTTGGCCAACAGCGCGACGTCTACCATGCAGTACTCAGCAAGGCGTGCGAGCTCAGCGTGCTGCCAGAGTTGGCCGGTATCAGACCCCGAAAACGCCACGATCCTACTGATAAGATTGCGCGGGAGTCGCTCTGATAATCTAGCGTGGAGCTGCGCAAGTCCGTTTACCACAATGGCCGTGCTTGACTGTCTCGGGCGGCAATCGAAGGCTCGGAACAGCTCATCGGGCTTCATGTCGTCCTTTTGCATTTCTAACTTGAGGAAGCCGGCAACCGAGTTAAGCGAGTAGCTGCTCAGTTTGAATGTCTTGTACGAGTACAGCAACGTGTCAAGGTGCACCAGTCCTGGAATGATCATTTCGCCAACCTCCCGTGCGCCGAGCTGGTTAGTGCGGCGCGTTCGCTCACGGTACTTGGCAAGGCCGCAGACAGCTGGGAACGGACACAGCAACTGCTCATACTTGCGGATCCCAAGGCGGCGTGCGGCTTGGAATATGAAGATGATGTCAAACCCATAACCGTTGTGTGCGCACAGGTAAGTCGGCTGCAGCTCCTCGCGTACAATCTTTGCGAACTCGAGCAAAAGCTTGCGCTCGTCCGCAAACACTCGCACCTCGGTATTGTTGTATGGAGCACGCATCTTGCGGAACACGGGGAAGCGTGACAGCAATATCCGATCACCGCCACTAGTTTCCATGCCAATGCACTCCACTTCGTCGCCCATGGCGGCGTTCGGAAACTTCTTTGTTTTCTTGTTGTTAGTCTCGATGTCGTAATAGAGCACGATTGGGCTTGGCGCGTGTTCGTTTGCTGCGACTTTCACCGACCGGTAGCCGCGCCGCATACGTTTCGGATTTTCGCCTGGGCGCAAGGACTCGACATCAAAGCATCCGCCAAACTCGACGCCGAGCGACTGAATCATCTGCTTCTCCACACTCAGCTCACGGAATACTTTCAGTTGCTGTGTCTGGCATGCATGCCGGATCGATTGGTGGACTGATGGAGAATCGGTGGTAACCTCGAAGACCCCGCCGCCTGCGGCTTGGAACCCGCACAAGTGCTGCGTACTCAGTGAACGAACGGCCACCTGTGGCGCCGAATCGTCTCCCCAGGGGACTTTGGCCTGCTCCACTATGTCCGTCAAGGTATCGAAATCGCCCTCCACGACGATTCTCGGGTGAAAGCCGCTCACTTCGACTCCGAATCTCTGCCCGCATTTGTTGTCGGCGCACAGAAATATTGTATAGCGTCCCGTTCGGAGCGGTGATCTAACTTCGACCGCTTCGACTAGGTTTAGTATCATCCTTCCCATGTCCGAAAGAAATCGACTTTTGTATTATGTTTTTTTTTGTGCATCGATAAACAACAGACGTCATGGATCCTCCAAAAAATGGAATTCCTTTTAGTGCCGCTCTAGTCACGTTCATTTTCGTTGTGATCTCATTCGTAGCGCTATTGTTCGTATCGTTTGCGAACACGACGATCCCACAGGCCTGCAAAACACTAAAAGGCATTGACCATGAATGCGCATGTATGTCGTATAAGGGGCGTGTGGGTTGGATTCAATGGTCGCATATTGCCAGCGGCTTCCTTGCGCTACCCTTCTTGTATTTCGCTATCCGACTGTGGTCCGGGCCGAAAAATGATTACGTCACGCAAGGGAGCGTGCTGTGGTTGTTGCTCTGTTTGATATTGGTGTGGTCCATCGGACTGTATCTGACCGAAAATTATGTGTACAACCAATGCGAGACCTACTCGCAAAAAGGTCAGTACACCGAGACGACGGCAAAATACATCCACCGCACGAACCTTGCAACCATGGTGACAATTGTAACTATAATCGTGTGTATAATTATTGTGAACGTGGTCGAGCATTTTAAGTCCAAATCAAAGGATAGTTTATTTGGCTCAAATTTTGGCTCGAATTTTACAAGTTCATCTGGCTCAAGTTCATCTGGCTCAAGTTCATCTGCCGGGTCAGAACAATCATTCGACAAGCCCCGTCGCAACGCAATTGCATACGATTTTAGCGGCGGCGCACGACTTGACTGGTTTTGGCGTGATTAAGAGCGTGTGACAGTTGAAAGTGTACTGCACATCTCGTCGTACTCCGGCGTGTCGTAGAATCCGAGCTTCATTGCCGCCTTGTAAACGCGCTGAAACTGCACCGGGCAGCCTGCGCACAGCACTTTGGGCTCGATCTTCATTTTCACACGAGCAATTTCATCGCGTGAACGCTTTGGCGGCGACTGCCACGGTAGGTGGTTCGTCACAAGCGAAATCATGACGTAGGCAATAGACACGGCATCGTCACGTCGAGAAGATTCCTCGCCCATGTGCGAGTAAGGCGAGCAGTACCGGATCGTGCCGGTCACACCCCTCTTCTTGATGTTTTGGATATGCGCCCCCGTTGCGTCTAGGTACCGCTTGGAAAGTCCGAAATCGCAGATGTACACACTGTTATCCCCGGGTGCGCCTATCATAATGTTTGCAGGCTTGATGTCTCTGTGTAGGTACCCAGCGTCGTGAACCTGCTTGATTGTGTGAAACAGGCTTCGCGCTATCACCGCCGCACTGTATCCTGTGAGCGGCCCTTTCTTCCCGACGATGTCTTCGAGGTCGCTGCCGAGAATTTGCATGGCGAGTGCGGGCACGGGTTTGTTGTTGTCATCTTCGATATCTCCCGTCCACGCAACGGCTGGGATGCCTTTGATGTGCGACAACGCGCGCAAGACCGCGGCCTCGTATAAAATAAGGGGCGAGTTGTTGCGCCCCGTTTTTTGGCCTGTGACGTCGATCTTTATCGCAACCGAGGTATTCGATGCGGTATCGACGGCGCTGTAAACGCGCGAAAATGCTCCGTTCCCTATTACAGTGGGATGGGCGAATCGCCCCGCAATCATGATGTTCTGCTGCTATAGGGAACGAAACTTTTGCGAGGCAAGTGAACGCTGGGGTATCGCTCCACAAAG
>Ga0209815_1000929_pt1 | contig 20482 bp, 11 predicted proteins | sample CoawatmetaG00DNA_FD_187507 | JGI IMG/M metagenome (GOLD analysis project Ga0209815, IMG submission 187507) | Marine microbial communities from the West Antarctic Peninsula - Coastal water metaG002-DNA (SPAdes) (version 2) | ecosystem: Environmental > Aquatic > Marine > Coastal ...
GCTCTAACCTGGTGTGTTGAAGTGAAATGGCGCATATAAATGAGTACAAAAGGGCCGGCAGAGGGCCGGCCCGAGACCGGGCATATGTTTTCACATGGGTGATCAGCAGTATTGCGCAGCAGACACGGCGGGCAGCGGACGGACGGCGCCATTATCGAAGAGATACGATTGGGCGCAACGTCGTCAACAATAATGTGTGAGTGTCGAAAAATCGGCGGTCCTGTCGATTTGAAAAATGAATTCGTATTTAAAAATGAAAACCCAGGAGGACATCAGACACGAAATAGAAGTAAAGCAAAAGTCGCTGGCGCTCATGAAACAATACTGCCTCGACCGCATGCACCGTGGCGACTGGCACGGCGTAGAGGACGCCGGGAGCGACATTCGCGACATCATTGCCTCAATCGAGGCGTTGGAGTGGGTTTTGAACGAAGGGGTGGGAACTGTTTAATAAAGTCCGCCTGGCTGGGACGCCTGGTCCGCAGGGCGCGTGTTGTTGTTTCCGCTCGGTTGTTGGTTGTTGTTATTTGCCAGGAGCCCTCTGAAGAGCTGGCCCCCGGCCGCGGTGGCGGCCGGGATGGCGCGAAAGACAGTCGTGATGACGATGTAGACTAGGAAAGCACTCCCGATACCCATGAGGAGAAGCAGCAGCCAGTGGCGGAATATTTGCTGGAGCTTGTAGGCTGGGCTGTTGCAAACACCAAACTGGCCGTGCAGGGAACCCTTCGATTTTTTGCTCAGCTCAACGCCGTCGCGGCCAAAATTGTCTATCTCGGGCGTGTCCATGGAGGCTGGGAAGCCGGAAAACTGGTAGACGTGGGCGCACTCGCCATTGTCTGCACTGGTCACAGTCCCCTTGTTCCATTGACAAGACACGGAACCGTCTGCGACGCACTGGTCTTGGTAGATGTACCGAGCGCAGACCGGCCCTTGCATGCCGGCGGTATTTGGGGTCGAGGAACAATAACCGTGCGTCTGCCCGACGCAGCCCGAGCTTTGAAACGCCGGCGAATTATTGCACGTGTCGTTGCGACATCTGCAGTTGCGAAGGTGCGAGAGGTCTCCGTTGTCGGCGGAAGAAAGTACGCCGTCGCCTAAATTGTTCGTCTCGCAAGCGGTCGTAAAATTGGTGGACGATCCGTCGTACATGTCGCCGTACGTCGTGTACACCACTTTGTTGTTCTTGTCGGTGAACGTTACAAGTTCTCGAAAGTCGGTAGCAATGCTGAGGTCGATGCCGAGGGCCATCTGGTCGAGAAGCACGAAGCGCATGTACAAAGCCCGCATCCGGCGCTCCCGGGCAAACGACTTAAAGCCTCCTCCATCGACCTGCATGTTGTACTGTGAGACGATGTCATAGGGCGCAATGCAGTTCAACCAATTGCTGATGTTCTGCCGATTAGAAATGGCGACAATCATGCTGTCGGCTACCGAGCCGGACGCATGGTTGGCCTTTGTCGCGACATATCCTGTCTGCGTTGCGGCATTGTTTGTTGCAGCATCGGAACGGGTGTCGAAGTCGCAGAACGCCCGGGCGCTGTACGTGCGTGAAACGCCACAGATTGACGACGCCTTTGCGGCGTCGGCTCCGATGCTCGGCGACGTCGTGTTGTCGTCGCAGACGAGATCGTCATAAGCCGTCTCTTGATTGAAGTACCCGTCGGCAACTACTGGCTGTGCGTTGTTGTTTCCAAAAGACACGCACTGATCAAACGCGGCTACCGAGACGTTGATGTCTTCGTCGTAGTCTCCGTTGTTAATGATCGACAAGACCTGCGGTGTGCAGCAATTGAATTGATTGCCGTTGATTGCCGCCGAGTTGTCCATCACAAACGGGCGCGGCACTTTCACGGCATGAGCGTACTGCTGACCGCAGCAGACGCCCGGGATCGTCATGGGGGCGGGCATCGGTTGGCCGATTCTTGCGATGCTCCAAAGCGCAACGCTTGGCTCCGACGGGCTTACCACGCGCCCGCTGGGCGTGTAGATTGGCCCGAAAAGCGTGTCAGTGGCTGCGTTGTTGTTGCCAATGCCCGGTATGTACGCGTTGCGACTAAGCGTCGTTGTCGACACGTGCTTGGTTTGCACAATCTGACCGGGTAGCATGGGATAGTTGGCCGAGCTCGAAGTCGTGCCGTCATCAATCGCAAAGTTGTCCTCTATCGAATCGGATCCGAGATTGAACCGTATCGCAACGTAGGGGGTCTTGTCCATGAGCCGGTCGGCGAGTTCCTTGGTGCGCCCTTGATTGCTTAACTGTCCAATCAGGTCACTCTTCTTTGCGATGTACATCTCTAGCAAATTGGCATTCACCGCGCTCGGGGCGTTATTGGCGTTCGGCGATGGCGAGTCGTTCATCGTCAGTGGATAGAAATAGCGCATGGGCGCGAAGTCAATTTCTATCTCATTGTCGTAGGGTCGGAAGCCCCACTCCCAGTTACGCCATCCCTTTGGCTGCACACACTCGACGTCGGGGCAGCCCTCCATGCTGCTCATCGAGCACTGCGCATCCAGGTTAAAGAGCGGTGGTACCTGATACGCATAACAAAACGCAACAGAAAGGGCAACGAAGACAACGACAATAATCAGAATGATGATACCGCCTTTGGACGAGCCGCCGATCGCCATGCTGACCCCCCCGCCTGCGAGCAGAAAGAAAGCGCCGCCGCCCAGCGCAAGGAAAATAATGAACAATACCAGCTGACCGATGGACGACTCGTTGACGTTGGTTGCGGTCTGATCGGCGATCTGAGAAACGTCGTTTGCCACTGTCGCAATCTGGTCGTTGGACGCGCTCTGTAGCGCAAGGAAGGCATTAGAAGCGTCCATGTTAATGGCAAGGTTACGCGCATGGATGACGCTACCGGAGCAGTTAAACGATTGCACAGAGGACGAATACTGGGTGGATGACTCAAAAAGTGCATTCGATATCGTGTTAGACACGCCGACAATTTGCTTGCCAAAATTGGATGAACTCTGTTTTCCAGCAGGGAAGAACGCATCCTTCATCTTACCGGATGCCGTCTGAGTGAGCTCCTGCGCTATCTTGTTCTGCAACTCGGCGTCCTGTTTGGCGGACGCCACCTGTTGTGCAACCGCCGTGTTACGACTGACCATGCTCACGTTGAAATCCTCCGATAGGAATATGTCGCACTGGTCTAGGTTGACAGATTGCACAATGGAGCTAATTTGTGCTTCGTTGACGTTAGTCGTCTGCGTGACTGCGTTTGCAACATCAGCGACTGACTCGAACACATTCTTCTGACTCTGCGTATTTCCCATTCTTTGAGATGCTTTGTCTTACTTATTAAAAATTTGTAGTCATCGCAGATTTGCAGTGGTGCAAACTTAGGTGCCCTGACATAAAAAGCGGGTAGCTGACGACCTGTCGACACAGTACAAGGCAAATGGAGCCCGGATGGCGTCGCATCGGACAAGACCGCTGGGCGCTCTTTTACGGACCAAAGAAACCGGGCGCTCGGTGGGCGAAGGACGACGACGGTCAGTGGTTGCCGCAGTACTCAAGCTCGGCGATCAACAAGGCCGCGCTTGCCATTGCCATTGCCGCAACTTCTAATGTCATTCCAGGCTTTGAGTACAAGATTGCCAAAAGGCGATGCTTCCCCGAAAAACTCGGTGTCGCTCCGCAACTATGGGCATCGTACCATTCGCCGGACGTCCACGACATCTTTCGTTATGATGAGATGCACGAGAAGCTGCGTCAGATCAAGAGGATTGATGAGGAGACAAGTTGCAATCGCATGTCTGGACCAGTGGCGATTGCGCTATCTCGTTTCGTGGAAGAATATGAACTCGACGCATTTGAATACGAGCAATAGCTCGACGACACAGTATGGGAATCCTTATATATGCATGCGTACCGCAATCAAAATACCCCCAAAGCGAATCAAAGCGAATCAAAGTGAATATAAACAATGCGCAGAGCGCGCTTGTGTCGATGGAAGGGTATGTGCGGGTGCTGCGGGCGGACGATCGAGTACCACCCGAAGGCCAATTTATACATCTTTGAACAGGATCACTTTCTTCCGCTTAGCATGGGCGGACCGGACATTGATGCCAACATGTGGCCGCTCTGCCTTGACTGCCACCGGCGGAAAACGCAAATGGAAAGCAAGCTAAAATTTACGACGCCGTGGTGCCCGATATGCGAGGCATACTATCAAATTGACAGCACGCATCCGTGTTTTGGGCGTATTAGAATAGCTCGGGGGATTTCCGGCGAGTCACGGGTCATATTGCCATGCAAAAATAACATAGTCCACCCCGACGAATGGCTGTCGACTTTCGGCTACCAGGATTGTAGCGGTGCAAAAAAAAATATTTAGATACATACAAAGACACATGTCTCCAAACGTCTATAATCATCTTGAAGCTGACGAATGGTTTGCGCCTCTTTACGACTTCCAAGCTGGAGGTCGTGACATCGATGCCTTTAATGACTTTTCCGCCGGTGCTAAATCGAAGAAGAAATCGAAGAAGAAGTCGCAGAACGCGTCGAAGAAGACGAAAAAGTCGGTGAAAAAGTCGGTGAAAAAGTCGGTGAAAAAGTCGGCAAACAATCTCACTGGTGCAGGTGACATCGGTGTATTCGGTCACTTTTCCGCCGGTGCTAAGAAGAAGAAGTCGCAGAAGAAGGCGCAGAAGAAGACGCAGAAGAAGATGACGGGGAAGATGACGGGGAAGATGAAGAAGTCGCCGAAGGGGAAGTCGCCGAAGGGGAAGTCGCCGAAGGGGTTTGGCGGCGGGGCCACCAAGTGTAAGGATGGAAAGACAAAGCAAAAGGCTAAGAATGGTAGTGGTAAACGTATCTGCCGTAAACAACGTTCATCTTCATCTTAAACACCGCATCTTTAAGGGAGCGTATATCCTTGTCGATGAGAAAACGAAAATTTCAGGTACGATTTCGCCTATTGAAGTACGTATATTTTTTGTTCTTAAAAGTATCCTGACAGAGCACTTAGAGCACTCCGACTCACACAATTCGCCCCCCTGCCACTCTTGCACTCCAAGCGGGCCCCTCCGCCCTAATTGTGGTGGCGCTCGCTCTGCTGTCATGGCGCTCGAGACGCATGCCTCGCCTCCCGAAGTGACCACAGTGCCTGCGTTGGCATTTCAGTCGCCAATTTGCGCGCCACCGCCTGGCCTGCAGCATGGACTAGATATGTCGTTAACGCCGTACCTCTTCGAGTTATCCGGCCTGGAGGAGAACTCGCATGACAGCGATGCGAGCGTCAAGCAGTCGGAGACCAACGTGCGTACATTCGACCCTCCGGAACGAATTGCAACGAATATGTTGTTGACGCGCTTGTTGGCGTTTTTGCACTCCTCTCCCTTTGTCACCATGTCTACAGCTGTCCATGATCAAGCTTGAGGCAAGGAACTGTGTCGACATACCACACTTACTCTCCGTCACGACGGTCCTCGTCGCACGCACTTCCCCGAGCGACAACAACCGCGACGCAAACGGCAAATACATCCTCATTACAGTCTCAATGAAAGAGTTCCTTGCAACGCTTATTGCCAGCTACATTGGAAGTGATTGGTTTAAACAAGGCTCTACGCTTGTGAATATGTTCAAGACAGTGACCGGCATGACGAAACTGTTACGTGCCATCACGAACGGCTGGTCGCTACTCTTTCCGTCATTTAATTGTTTATGGTCCAATCAGTTGCACAATTTCAATATACTGGACCAGACGTTGGACCAGTGCCTACCAGAACGGTATAATCCGACAACCGCAAACGACATTGAGCACGTGTTCTTCGACTCGACCCTGGTCTTCGGCGTTTTCTTCAATCCGCAAGATTGCGAGAAGCACGTTTTGGCGAGCACAATGAACACTAAGTACGGGGGTGGTTTGCACGACCTGTACAATTCTGCGTTTTCCGGTTCGGATCGATTGCAATCATTTATACCCTATAACGTTAACGCCGCGGCAGGCGGTTCGGTGATGGACGGCGATTACGTGTACTGCTGGGTCGGTAATGCGCTGAGTAATTTCGACTACAAACTCGGTGTATATGCGAACCACTGCGGCGGTCTCATCACGATGGCCGTCTTGGCCTCGCCCACGTTCCCGATGAAAGAGTGGACGTTTACTAAGACACGGCCGTATGGTGTTCGCACGGACATGCTTTACAAAATGCTCTGCAACTTTGTGGTTGGTCAAAGCGACCATTCGACCCCGCTCACCAAACAACTCATCGAGCTCTTCCTCGTAAATTTTGCTGCGCGCGCCCCAGTTCTCGTTGGTGGGCCGACACGCCCGTATGTTGTCCCGCTGCACGTTCTGCACGAATATGTGCGCAACGTTGGCATCGTTGACACTCACGAAGTTGCACGGTGCATTGATCCCGAGCGCAACTCGCAGTTTATTGTCCGAGCGGCGGAGCAGATGCTTATCTGCGGATCGGTCAACATCCGCTTCAACGTTATTGACGAGACCGTCGATTTCTTTGGTATTGCGCTTGACTTCACCGAAATCTTAAGGAGTGTTGTCAGCGGCGTTGGCTTGGCGAAGCCCGGCCCGCTCGCAGGTGCTATCAGGTTGGAGCAGCAGATCATGGCGTGCCGCCGGTCGCTTATGAAAGAGTACGAAAAGACTGATCCGGGAGGAATTACACACGTCAACGTCGGTCACGCCGAATGCGATACAAAGACCACGGAGACTGATTTTGGAAAACACGCGGCATCGTCGTGCAAGATGCTTGGCCTTGGCAGCTGGCATCAGCTGATCGGTTCTATTCCAGGAATCACAACTATGCTCGTAATGCAGGGCGTAAACAGCACGGAACGTTGGCGCATTCCAATTGCGCAAATAGTCGACGTGACGCCGGATGGCTTTTTGTTCAAAAAGCCACTTGAGCACTTGATTCTCATGATCGTAGGGTTTGATCTTGGCTTCCAGAAAGATTCAAGCACGCGCATTGTCTCTCTCTCCGGTATTACACCACCGATTGCATCGCATCATCTTCCCGACGATTACGCACCGGGATACACCAAAGATCGGGTGCCACCGCACGCTTTGTACGTTTCGGAGATGTATTACGCCATCTTTGCGGAAGCTAGCGGAGCTTCTCCGTTTACAAACATGAAAGCCGCTTTTTGCTTTGACGAACTCTATTACCAGCTCGTGGTCGAAGAGAACGCCGAAAGTTTGTCCTCCGAGAAGGAGTTCGCCCTCAACCTGTACGACGTGCGCAGCGCTCATCAGCGCACCGGCGTGTCCTACGATGGTATCAAGGTGTTCGACGTTTCGAAACCGGTCAAAGAGTGGCTCGAATGTTTAAAGATGGTTGAGGCGCACCTGCGCTTGCTTAAGCATTCAGAGCTTGACGACATGTCACACCTCACCTTTGGATCGCTTCACCGGCTTGCAACGCTCCACGGCGGCGGCGCAACAAAGAGCCATAAGCGCAAGGCGGACAACAACCCTGCTAGCGAGCGTTCGCGTGGCAGTGTAAACAAGTCGCAAGTGATTCTCAATGCCATGTTCTTCTTTTTGCGATCCGACACCGTCAAGAGCAAGGTGCTTAAGTCTGCAACCGAAACGTACGCGCACACGTTCCCTGTTGGTCAGCAAATTGCCCCGCTCGTGTGCTACGGCCTGTTGGCGCTTAGCACGGACACGCTCACGATTAGCAAGCTTGCGCAAACGTCACAGGTGGGACAGGGCGCCGCCAGCCTCGACTGCATCAAGTTCTTTCTCAACTCTCACCTTCCCAAGGTATTTGCACTATGCGCCGACACAATGCAAATTACCGAGATCAACTGCGCCGAACGCTTTGCGACAGTCCGCATGATAATCGACAATCAGTGCAGGCCTTTCATCGACTTAAAAGGACTTCATGTCAAGAACGGCACACAGGAATGGTTCGTGGGCCCGCTGAGACTGAGCGGTAAGAGCAAGCATCAGCTCTTCAGCTACTATATGATTGACAACGCCAATCGCCGGGGCCTGGTCATATTTAGCTACGTCTCGTTTGAGGTCTCCGTGACGGGACTTGCGATTGTAAGCGGGTTTGCGCGGAACAAGAATGGCGCAACAATTGTGCCGGGGTCGTGGAAGCAAGCTGCAAGTGATGACTGGACACGCCTTCTCGGATATCGCTCCGAAGTGCCCTTTTTGCAATTCGCCGATGTCGGCATTCAGCAATTCACGTTCATGGCGCCATTTGAGTACAACGACATGCGCGCTTGCGACATCAGCATTGTCGATTTCTTCGTCAACATGGCCCCCGAGGTATTACTCGAAATGTTCCACTATCAGGTGGTAAATGGGGCGGGAAAGCACCTACAGCCGACCGACTGTTACATTGGCAACGTGCGACAGCTCGGCTTTCAGCCCGCACAAGTGCATCAGATTATCACAAACACCGAAACACTGCGCAAGCAAACCAAAGTGTACGAAGACGGCGCAATAAAGCAAATTCCGTCAAATCCCATGTTACATAATGTGGCGGCGGACTGGATGGAGGCCCTTGACTTTTTCGGTCAAGTGCTACAGCGCGTCATCATGCCGGTCGTCTGCGCCGATCCAGCAGCTATTCACAAAGGCGCCGCGGGCGTGAGCACGTCTATTGGTTTCTTGCTTTTCTCGATATTCGACGACGTCAAGGCTCCGAGCTTCGAGACCAAGCGTTTAAATAATGGAAAAACAGGCGAGCTCAGCGTCTTTACGCTCGACAAGGGAAAAAAGTTGACTTCAAGCATTTACAACAATATCAAAGTGTCGCAGGTGAGTGCTCAACACTACCTTTCGAGCGTTAGCCGAACAGGCGCATGGCCAGCAATGACGGAAGCCCTAACCGTCCAAAAAAGCCCGTCCGGGGAGTACGTCAAGTTTATTAATTCGGCGTCGGCGACGTTGATCGACTCTCGGCCGGTCTCGTTGGTTCGCCTGCTTTGCGAACAGACTCAGTGCTACAGCTTCTCAAACGGCAAATCAAAGCTTATCCCCGGAAAGTCTTACATGAATCAGCTCTTTTGTATGCAAACCAAGAAACATGAAGACTTAAACACGTCGAAGATTGGCATGTTTGCGTTTCAGGCCGCTACGCTTGAGAGGCTGCGTGTCCTTAAGTTGACGATGTCGGACCTGCTGCAGAACAAGCTCACGGAGATGCGCAGAAACGCAGAGCTCAAGCAATACCGCAATCAGGTGCGCACACTTGAAGATAGAATTACCAGCTTACACGCGATGCCGCAAACGGTCAACACTAGTCCCTCGACAGCCTTTTCTAGCCCTCCTCCGCGCAACCAGCGCAATCAGGATACAAGCCCAGGTTGCTTTTCGCAGTTCGAATCACCGAAGGGGTGGTGAGACGAGACACCGCTGGACTGGCGAGTGCTACTTCTCCGCAGTGCGGGGCGATTCGTCCCTTTTTTATAGAGCGGTGCGGGGCCAGGCGGGGCGATTCGTGCCTTCATTTATAGGCGGGTTTTAGGTGGCGTCGCTTGTTAGCGCGGCGGGTTTTAGGCGGCGTCGCTTATTAGCGCCGGCGGGGCTTAGGCGGCGTTGCTCGGCTTCGGTTGTTATATAAAAAAAGAAGCCCAGGCTGGGCTCGTTTGGCGCGCACAAAAACGTAGCGCGACGTAGGCAGGGCTTGACCGCAAGTACTCTGAAGTTCACTGCAAAATTCCGGTTTGAAAATCGTTGGACCACGGCGCTCCATCGTCAAACAATCACACAGACCGGAACAGCACAAGTATAGTTGGACGGTCTACAAATCTCGCAGTTCGATAAATTAATTACCCTCTCTAAAAATAACGATGGCGTTCGAACCCTTGGTCTTTCAGGACCGGGTTGAGCAAGCGATTCATGCAGTTTTCGAAAGCGGAAAAGACGCTGCAGTCGCTGTTCCCATTCACACCGACTTAAAAAACGGCAAACCGATTACCATGAAATTTGTCATTCGCGCACGAAAAAGCACCAATAACGCACAAGAGCAGTTCTTCAATCTGCAGATTGCGCTCACAACAGGGATTGGACAGGACTCAGACCCCGACTTGCTCTTTGCAAACGGCGCCGTTCTTCTGTTCGTAGTTCTACAGAACGTCAGCAGTCAGAACGAGTCGTGGTTAGCGGCATCGCTCCTACACCTCGTCCATAGCGTTTACCACGAAAAATTCGTCAATAATCAATACCACAAAATCGACCCGTGGTGGAATTTCTCACGGAAGAGCTTAGAGAAAATGGTAACTAACTCAGACATACTAAAGATAAGCAGGCCGGGGCGAGACCTTGCTAGCCCCGGCGCAGTCGAGGCCGCCGTAAAAATCAGAGGCGGCGCTCTCGTCAAAGAGTGAACCAATTTTTTATTAAAAACGGAATCACTTTGAGCTTTTCTTACCAGCGCGCCAAGCGGCTCGGACATACGGATATTTTCGGACAATACACGATTTTGCATCTCCTTCTGGCCAAGGCTCACAAACGTCGCACTGGTCCGCCCAACCAAAGTCAAGAGTCTGCACATTGTTCCGCTTCAACTCCAAAATTAATTTATCGAACTGCGAGATTTGTACCGTTAGCTGACTCATTGCAATCTCTTCTGGGCTCACCTCAGAGTACACGGCCTCATTTGCTTCACCGACTGCAAACTGCACTTTTGACGAGGCCTTGTAGTCCAAAATCGCCGTCGTTGACCGGCGCAACTTCTCGTAGTGGTATCTGGGCGCAATGGCGAAGCGCACAAGGTTCAAGCATAGCTTAATTACATGTCCTAGATATAATGTACCTATATTTACATTTCCTAACAAAACTTTCTCATTTGAGAAAATTTCTCTAAAGGAGTCTTCTACAGTTTTTGTCAAGGCGTCTTCTCGTAGTGATGTGAGATTTTTTAACTTGTCGAACAAATATTGTAGTGCTGTTATCATATTTCCGGGCCCATTATTATGAAAATAGCTTTGGCGGCGGCCAAAGCTATTCCTGATATTGGCCTCCTGATATATTAGATGTAAATCTTTTATAGATGTAAATCCTCCTATTTTTCGCTCTATTGCATCAATCGAGCCGAGCATTGCGTCACGTATGCGCTTTGGACGGGGGTACGTCGACATCAGGATATTCACAACAACATAGCGCTTGTTTACAGGAAGATGCGCGTGACTGTCGATTCTGCGGGGACGCGCACACACTTGCTGGAATTTTGCGATGTTGTTATAGATCGGCTCCAGAACAATAACGTTGTTGCATCCTTTTAATGAGAAGCCCTCTGCCACCAAGTAACAAATAAGAACACGAGTTTTACCGGAATTAAATTTTTCGTTTGAAGCTTGGTTGAAGGCAGCGTCTTTTCGCGAGTCTATTAATACATGATCTATGTCGTTTGCGACAAAGATTTCTGTCAGGCCATTAACTCCACATTTACCGGAGATTGACGTAAAAACCATGACGCTTTCGTTTCTTTTTAGTATCGCTTTCACCATTTTGAGCACCACCTGCCCCTTCTCTGATCGAGCCGGGCTCGTTGCGTGATACATGCCTAGAGCAAGCCCCTGGCGCAATATGTTGTCGCGATGTAATACATTCTTTGGATTCAAAAAGTTAAATAATTCGACGTCGTCAAACTCACTGCCAGAAGCATTCAGTATATAAGCATCCTCTTTAGATAACTTGCCTCTGGCCCATTCGTTAGAAATGCGGATGGCGTTGGAAGAGTACGGGACCTTCACTTTATTGATGTACAGGGAAGGATATGTATGCTCTTCGTCCTCTTTTTTGGAGTCGTCGAGGGCGTAAATACCGTTCGAAACTTCTTTGGCAATTTTTTGGTCCGAAACAAAGGAAATACTGTTCGAGTAATGTTTGGCAATTTCTTTCGTCTTCCACGAACCGTTGTTAGTGGCATTATCAGTACCAAACAGCTTTGTTAGAATGCAGACCGCCGCCATAAACGGCACCGAAGAGAAATACACTATCCATGAACTGACAAAAATTCCGAGCATGCTTGTAAACTGAAGTGGTATTATGCTCGCCTGCGAAATGAGTCGAATTGCATAATTAATCGGGTTTAGCTTGACAAACTTTTGAACAAACTCAGATGGGGTCATCTCGCCTGGTCGAAGCGCAGCCATAATCATAGGAAATTGAACCATGGTATTAATTGGTGTCCCGGAGAGGGCAATCCGGTATAATGCACGCGAGAATCGCAGCAGCGTCCGAGGCGAGTCTACCACGTTCTGTATTTCGTCCAATATGACGACTGTGTCGTCCACTTGTGTCGGTGCAGTCAAGTACTCTTCATATGAATAAATCTTGTAGTTCTTATTGACGTTCCACTTTAAAATTTCGGTTTTCCAAACGTATTTAAGGTACTTTGCACACACAATGGTTTTTGGACCAGGAATGTTTTCAGCAATGGTGAGTGCGGTCAGCGTCTTGCCAGTCCCCATGTAATGCCAGAGCATGAGTCCGTTGTTCCATGTACAAAGCTGCTGCACCGTGTAATCACGTACTTTCTTTTGATAGCTTTTGAGCTGAATAGATTTATTTGGCTTTGACATTATATTTAGCGTATATATAAAAAGTTGCAGTGAACTTCACGTGTACGCAACCAAGAACATTAAGTACGGCGAACAGATCTTGGACCAGAATAAATAAATGATTACTGTCGAAAAGCTGTCATAGCATTTCGAGGGCAATCCTTTCGGTCTTTGACATCAAAAACAAACGGGTGGGCTAAATGTAACGGTGACCAAAATGACCCAAAAATCTGTCATAGGGAGTTGGTTAGGCAAACGTATTGCAACGACGACGCAGAATCAATCTCCCGACAGAAAGCGGTCGTCAAGTCAGTAAGGCGTTACATTGAAGAACCTTTGGTTCGTCAGGGCTTCGACGTAAGTTACGTTGCCGTCTTAAAAGAGTGCGCATCAAATGACGTAATTCCGGAGTTTGTCGGTAGTAAAATTTCCGCTAATGATGAGCAACAATCAAACGTGATTGCCAATACGATCAAGACATCTTTTGCGTCTGATCCAGACATGGTAGTGATTGTGCGCACTGATCAAACTTTTAGAAAGGAATTGCCCGAATTCAATGGAGACGTTCACGATGTTTTGAGCGTTCCGTGGCGACGACGGAAAGGACCTGAACCCGACCAAATTCATGTCGTGGGTAAAAACCGTGCAAAGGATGCGCATTCATTTTTTAAAACAGGTAAGAAATACGTATCAACACACAACATTGGGGATCACGTGCGAAACGTCACCAGTATATGGCCGGACCCATCTAAAACCGGGTTATCAAGCGGGAACTCTGCGTCCTGTTCATTGGAATACTGCAGTGATCTTCCGTATGTTGATTGCAACAAACACAAACCGTACGACTGGGAAGTGTGCAACTTAGTCCATTAAATTTGCCGGACGACTGCCGTATGATGCAGAGGCCGCCTTAGCTTTCTTAATTATGCGAGAGACTGCCTTAGACATTCAAAATAGCGTTCTGAACTTCACACAGAGGCACCGGCGTGTCATTAAAAAAGTAAAATAAGTAAGTTGACGGACTGCACAACAAAATACCCTATAATGAAAGATCGGGTGTCGTATAGAATGAGCCCACAAAACCCTGCGTGGCTTTTTGTCGTTTTTGCGGTCTTGTTTACGCTTATTGTTTGCGGTGGGGGGATGGGGGGCTACTACTGGTGGCTCTTCGGACGATTGCCGGAAGAAGCGCCAACCGATAAAAGCACCACGCCAATTTCCGATGATTCCGACGATTGCCGATGCGAAGTCGTCGTCTGCCCGCCCAGCTCACCCGATTCAGAGTGCCCCATGCCAGTTTGCGACTCGGCCGCCTGCCCCAAAAAAGACTGCACGACCGACGCAGAGTGCCCACCGGGGCCCACTCCGGGCGACTCTAGATCGGCACAGTGCGTCATTGAAAACTGCGTGTACGTGTTGACCGATGAAAAGGGCGAACGGTATTGCGCGCCTTCGCCGCCTGTTGACTGTCGCAAAGAGTGCCCAGTCGGGGCCCAGATTGGAGATCGAGTGGTCGAGACGGGAATGTGCGAAGGCAACGAGTACCTATCAAGCTCATCCGAATACTGCACGCGCTTCTCGCCGGGCACGTGCGGTGGCGACACGACCTGCTTGGACAGCGAGGTTTTCGTCCACCAAGGTGCTGACATTTACTGCTACAAGACCTGTTCGTTGACCAACGCATGCGAGGCCGTTCAAAATGACTCAACGTCGGACACGCCCTACGCATGTGTCTCGTTATTGACTGACTGCGCGACCGATTGTCCGATCGGATTCTACGACTCGGGCACCTCAGTTCTGGCTGCGAGAACGGTTACCCGCTCAATGTGCTCAGGTACCTGGTACGAAGCGTCTGATGGGTATAAGTACACACAAATAATAACCCAGCCCTTTTGCGGCGGCTCGAATAGCTGTTTCACAAATACAGACTGGGATGCGTCCTTCCAAACTGGTACAGTCGTTCGCAACCACTCCAAGTGGTGTCAAGGCAACTGCACGGGAACAGTGGAGTACATCGAATCTCAACTACCATACGAATGCGATCAGGAGCTACCGAACGTCCCGTGCCGACAGATCTGTCCGACCACCGACGTCGGCTCCTTCTTTAATAATTCGCACGGTTTGGACTATTTCAACAACGTAATCGACCAGTCGGACTGCGTGCTATACAATACACGGCCATATTTATACATGAAAGACGGCTACCGCTACACGTACATCGATCAGTTGAACGAATGTGCGGGCGATGACACGTGCCACTTCAATAGTATTGGTCTGAAAAGTGATTCGTACTGTGTTCCACGAGGCCTTGCGCACTGTCGGGATACCAACTGGGATGGGTCCAAGTTCTTCTGCGACGAAAGCTTTTACGACCATGACTGCAATCAGCGTTGCCCAAGCGTCGACGAATTGAAATCGTACGGCCTCGAGAACCAACACCCCTACTCCGTAGTCAACGACTCAAACTGCTTGACCTATGAAGGCGAGCGCTACTTGCGTCTGAAAGACGGGAAAAGGTACACATTTCTGGCCGAGGAGGGTGTGTGCAACGGCGACAAAACCTGCGAACGGCAACAAGTCGGTCTGTACTCTGAAAATTATTGTTTTCCCAAGGGCGAGGCCCACTGCCAAGAAACGGTTTGGAACTCTTCAGACAACCGCTACTTTTGCGATGCGACGTATTACGATAGAGACTGTTCACAAGTCTGTCCGTCCTCGCAGCAGCTCGAGGAAGTAGGGGTCTACGCCACGAGCTTTACATGCGTGAACTATTCGTTTTACGCAAATGGAACGGCTTACGAGTCACAAAGCGGTCGCCCGTACTATCTTGCGACTAACGGTAAGCTATATTCGCTTGTAAGCCAGGACGCAGCGTGCGGCGGTGATGGGTCATGTCATTACAAGATCGCGGAGGGTGGGACCTTGCAGCAAGGCACCATTCATGTACTCGACGCCGGCGTTCTTTTAGAGCGTGACTATTGCAACACATCGTGCTGTCAGGTGCAAGACGACGAGGCAAACCACCATTACTCGGACATGGATGCGATCTGCTACAACCACGATACAACAACCCGCGGGCGTTGTGATGATACTTGGTCGACTGCCACAGACGAATGCCAGCAGTCCAGTTACTACAACCAATGGGTCACTGTCACAGACGAAGTGGATTGCGGTCAGGTCATGGATTGCTCGCTCATAAACTATTGCAACAACTCCGACACTGACACCGTTGAGGACAATTACACATGCGAAATGCCGTACCAACCAGCGCTTTGCAACGGTGTCCGCAATCCTGGTCAGTGCTTGAATGCCTTCAGCAACAGTGGTACGGTGGCCGGTGCATGGGATACGACTAGCGGAGAGTCGTGGAATACCAATCCTGAGGACACGCGCGTCAAAGCCTACCAGGATCGCACAACTCAGTGCAGCGCACAAAACCCAAACAGCACATGCAGCGAACGAGTGTGCTTCCGCCGCAACTACACGTTTGCTAACGGCTGTACCGAGGAGCGTGTGTACTTCAAAACGAAGTGGGACGGGGAGAACAAGTGGTACCTCGTGAATTTCGAGGTGTACTACGACAACGCATCCAGCGCAAATGCCATCTACGTTGATATGGAGGACGCGGGGGAGAATTTCAGCGGTACGAGGGTATCATACGATCGGACTCCGGCTACCGGTCGAATTCAGTACACCCTTGATGAGTACGCAAGCGGACGCACGTCAGTTGAGACCGGGTCAGACGGAGTCGAGTCAAACGACTGGAGGCTCTTATACACTATGAAGAGCGGGTACGTTGTAGGTGGGGATGCCGTCGTTCTGCGCACTAACTTTATCGCAAGCGCTGGTGTATACCGCAACGTCGCATATCTCGCCGACGGCAGTTTGTTTGCCGATGAGTTAGACAACCTGTATTCGTCTGCTATTGGCAACTCAGATGCTTCTTCGTGGCACTCCGGCACGATTGGAACCACGACGTACGAGGCAGGGGGGGGCACAAGTGGCGCAGCTGCATCGCGTCGTTTGTACAAACCGTTGCTCAAAGCCCGCACAACTTCTGACGCAATTGAGAGGTTTGTGTCGGATGCGTCACTCTCGTTTGCCACCACTGACAACGGCTTGCCGCGTGGCGCACCCGACGAGGATGGCTACTATCTGCGCTACGACATTGATCACAACACCCTTAAACCGGAAATTAAATACGATGTGACTGACATTCAATATATCAAAAACTGTAGTAAAAATGCCCAATCCCCCCACCCCTTCCCGGACATCTGTAATGAGAAGTTCAGGCCGTACGAGACGACGACCGGTGATACCGTCATATGCGACTCTGTGCACGACTCAAAATGTTACAGTAAGATTGACCGAGGCGACGGCACATATCAATGCATCGAGGTACCATCCATTGACTGCCGTGTCAACGGATGCACGCCGGAGTGCAACCCTAATCGCTGCGGCCCCCAAATCGGCGAGTGCGTCTCAGATATTACGCCGGCCACGTGCAATGGTCGCACTGACTGCGACGAGATTGTGCGCACTGTTTGTTCGACCAGCGGGCCAAATGCGGCGTGTCCCTATCCCGTTTGCTTTCGTCTTAACTTTCTTAACGATTGCACATCACCGCGCCTTGAAGTCAAGACAACCGATAATTACCGATTGTTTGCTTTCCAGTTTGACGCAAACCCCGATGACATATCCCTCGACATGCACACCTCGCAGTACGTCAAACAAGAGTGCGTTACGAAAACGTTTGTGTATACGACCAAAGAGACGCACAGGGCCCAAAAGTACTGCGACTCGTGCGAAACGTGCCTTGACGAATTCCCACCCGAACCGGCGTGGACGACGATCGGGTACGTTCATCTGCTTAACGAAACTGCCTATGCATTGCTTCCGTCTCTCAAAATCGTCTTTTGGACGGTGATCTGGAACGGCCCTCCAAGAAACGATGGCTCGCACACAACGCCCGACGCTTGGGGCGACGTTCAATTGCAAGAACCCGTCCACGCCCTGCTTGTCGACAATGTTGGCAGCGCAAATACGAACGACATAGAATCTTGGGCACGTGCCAAACAGATCGCATCGCAAATTTATGGCGGGCCTCTTGCCGCCTTCCCGACCACACTTGATTTAAACGAATCTGGAAAACCTACGTGCAGAAACGGCACGGAGAATGACATGGTGTATCAAGTCCTCTGCGCCAAACACCACCAACTTACCGACCATCGATGGGCTGGCTATCCATGCTTATGCTGCGAGGTGGTGGAAGGTCAGATATACATTTCCGAAATGACAGATGCGTACGATCAATGCTCGATGGCGCAGTGTAACTCGGAGGATAGTGCCTATACAAACAGCAGCGGACAACGATACGAGCAGGCGCTCAACGACAGCACTCGTCTGCTCGCCTGTCACGATTCTATTGATTCTTCCTATTGCAACAACCACTGTAGCGAGTACGACTGCTCTGTCTTCCAGGAACTTTGTGAAGACGCCACCGCCGTGAACACCGGGAATTTCGGCACGCTCAACTTGCTTTCTTGTGACGCTTACGAATCATGCCTGCGCGGCAAGGCTTTGTGCGAACAAGTCTTTTGCTGTCCGTCCTTTCCCGACCTGGAACCGTGCATCCCGTGCGACTCGACCACAGACGACGGCGTGCAGTTATGTGCGTGCACCAAACGATGCGAAATCGACTACAAAACTTGTGTCGGTGCTCAAGACGCAATCGACGAGCTCGCCCGCATCGTTGCGGAAGAGTTCGATCAAATTTTCAAGACGGCTTCCGACGTCACTGTAAGCACCGCAATCGATCAAATGATCAGTCAAAAAGAAGACAGTGATAGTTTAATGAACGCAATCCAAATTGCAACGCAACAAACAGGACACCTGACCGGTGCCACGCTTCAGGACGTCAAAACAACCGATTTACAAGCCTTCTTTGCCACCGGTCACAAATTCATGCGCTTTGGTAACACTGTAAAAAGAAAAGCAACTGTTGACCTCGAAATTGGCACGGTCGAACTCAATAAAATGCAACGTATTTCACGCCGGCTGGTTGACAACACGCGCACAGCATCGCTTCGCTCCGTAACAACGCTTTCCGAGCTTGTCGAAATTCTCGGGGCAAACGTATTTGACGCCATTGATAGCCAGGGCGAGCTCGATCGCCGGTGCCGCAAGACGCTGGATATGTGCGTGCAAACATGCGCCGACTCCTCTATTATCGCCCAACCATGCGCGCTCACGTTCTCGTGCGACCATCACCTTGTCGCCTCGACGCTATCCATGTACGCACTTTACCTGTCCGACCTGGCCGGGTATCATTTCACCAATTCGCTATACCCAGACGTCAACTCGGGTAACATTCATGTCGTCGATCAAAATGACTCGGACGTCATTATCACCGATACCGACGCACCGGGTAAGGAGTTTACCATTCAAGTTGGTGACGGGTTTGGTAACCTACAATCGCTTCAATACTCGGGGTTCGACCGTACCGGGCCCATTACCCAAGCGTCTTTCGATCTAGTATACCTTAAAACGGATCGCATATTCTTCCACGTGAAACAGAATGCGGGAGACGTTCAAGCCTATGGCGCATCGTATACTCCGACGGAAATATCAATCTTCAAAGAGGCGATTGTCATGTACAAGGACGGCGACACGTGCGATATGTACTGCTACGATCAATATGGGACACGCCGCTCGAAAACTCTAAGCTGCAACAGTTTTAACGACGGAATGCTAGGTTCGTTTTGCGAGCACTATTGGCAGTGGGAATTCGCAAGCAACAACGAGTATGTCAAGCACAACACCGCACGGCGGGTCGGCTGTCAACTAAACCATACCGGCGAATGCTCCACCTGGAACTATATTACGGGTGCACAGATCGATATGACCTGCGTCGATCCCTGCTTCGTCTTGCACGACAGTGAGCCTGATCGTCTGGCCTGTGCGCTCACCGGCACATGCGATCAACGAATTTACGGATGCATGGAAAATAGCGCATTGGTTCTTAATTATATGCCAGATGCCACCGTACAGGCCGACTCGCAATATTATCCAGAGCGACAGTGCAGGTACGACACCACTTATACTTGCACCATCGAGAATCGTGACCCTCAAAATCTCGGGCACCTCATTGCCGTCCTACAGTGCCCCACGCAGACCGATCTTGAGGGATGTATCTGGCTCGAACACATCAACAAGAACAACGGCGAAGTCTATGGCGACTTCCTCCCTCCTTGGGGTCAGATCGAACTAACGGTGCGTTACGACGATCAGAACCAGTTTATCACCATAGTACCCGCCCCAGGGGTCCCTGCAGAAGAGATTACAGTATTCGAGGACGCAGCGCAATGCGACACGCTTTCTGCGTGCGCAATACCCGTCGCAAGCGCCTACCAGGATTCCCAAATCATTACGGCGCTCAACGTCGGCGTGGTTGGTGTTTCGTTCAAACGACCCTCTCAGCTTACGCTTATGCAATACAGGCCGCCGGATTATCAAGGCTACGTCATTGCGACCGAGTGGGATTACACGGTTGAACCTATCTGGACTGATGGTGATCTTCAAGCCGCCCAAGCTGCGTCAATGCGTCAAACCGCCCGACACACTCGCTATTCCGACACCGTCGTGCCGCTCTGCGCCTCCGACTGCTATTCTTGCGATGAACTCTTTGCGTCCGAGTGTGCCGCCCTCTGCACGGAATCTCAGATCAGCAATCTCAAGAACCGGTGCGACGAGCTCGATTAGGAAGCTCTTTTTTTTTCATGCAAGGGTGCTCGTATCCGCCGAAAAACAGGTACCCGCACCCTTCATGCTTGCAGCGGTTCTTTCGCTTCATCCTTTTTTTAGCAAATATCAAAAGAATATTTGGGCTATTTAAAATGCAGTCTGTGGGTGACTCTTTTTATGTTTACGGAATACACTGCACGGCAATTGTCGTAAAAATCCTCTCGATATCAA
>Ga0209815_1000930_pt1 | contig 20482 bp, 16 predicted proteins | sample CoawatmetaG00DNA_FD_187507 | JGI IMG/M metagenome (GOLD analysis project Ga0209815, IMG submission 187507) | Marine microbial communities from the West Antarctic Peninsula - Coastal water metaG002-DNA (SPAdes) (version 2) | ecosystem: Environmental > Aquatic > Marine > Coastal ...
CAGAAGTATTAAAGTATTGATCGCCAGTAGTTAAAGCATCACCATCATTATCAACAGATGGTGCAGAAGATTTAGCACCTAAATAAATATCATCAAAAGCATCAGCAGAAGCAGCCGCAGCTGTAGCACTTGATGAAGCAGCACTAGCAGAAGAAGCAGCCTCACTAGCTTTAGTAGTAGCGGTGTCTTTGTGTCCAGATGCAGTAGATGCAGATGTAGCAGCATTGTTAGCTTGTGTAGTTGCCAAAGCAACTTGAGCAGCCGCTAGTGTAACTTTAGCTGCACCATTATTAGTAGCATCAACAGCACTTGCCGCAGCAGCAGTAGCACTTGTTGCAGCAGCTACAGCATTTACTATTAAAACCCAGTAAGTTGTATTAGTTAAAGCTATTCCAATAGCTGATGCTTTAATACAAATATAAATATTATTTAGTTGAGCCGCAGTTGAACCTTTAACTATATCTCTTAAAACATGAGCCGCTGTTGTAGTAGTAGCACTTGTTCCTTTGTAAGTTCCAAGTTCTTGTGTAACTGAAAGTTCTCCATCTGCATCAAAAGCTAAAACTTTACTTGCTCTATCAGTTGCCGAATTTGTAAACTCGGTACTTGTCATAGTGTTAGTTCTTGAAATTTTTAATGATCTATTTGCTTGTTCTTGTAATTCTTGTATTAAAGCTAAATTTTTGTCAAATGCACTTTCAACACTATCAGCAGTAAATGGATCATTTTCTACTAGGTCTAATGCTTGTGTAAATGCAGTTGATCTTCTTAAAATAACTGTTTCAGTTGCAGTTGGTATATGACTAGATTCAAATACTACATTACCACCACTTGCAGTACCTGCACCAGTTACTGTATAATGAGTTGTTAATGTTTTAATAGTTTCACCACCTACAGCAGAACGTATAATAACCTGCATATCAGCAGTAGTAGATATTTGAAAAGAATAAGCAAAAGTATCTTGTGAACCATCACCAGAATAGGAATTTTTTATAATTGTCGTAGAAATAGTCATATTTATTCGTCTATTTTATCAGATTTTTGTTCTTTAATAAAGTTAATAGGGTACTCATTATCAGTTTTTTCAATAAATTCAATCAACTTCATTATTTTAATTGATAATTTTTTACTATCAGTTTCAGTAAGAATGTCTTGAAGTAATACACCAGCACCTGCTTGTTGAGATAATTGTTCAATTAATAATGTATTATTTTTTAAATTCTCACCTTTTATAAGTAAGGCTACTTTATGTTTTTCAGTTAAAGTTTCACCACTTAATAGATTATTTATTGCTTCTTTGTAATCAAGTCCAATTTGTGCATTTTCTTTAGTAAAACTTTCCATTCCACCTTCTGATTTATTAGTAAATCCTATTACTGGACTTTCACCTATTTTAATCCATCTGTTAATTATTCTACCTACTACTGGTAAATCAAAAACTTCTTGTATTTCTGCATTTACATTGTCTAAATTACTACTTTTAAATTTATATAAACCTTGACCAGAATAAGTATTAAAGAACCATTTTAATATTTCTTTATTTTTTCTGTGATCGTCTGCTAAATCTGTTTGTTTATCAATTGCAGTTGAACCTCTAAAATCATCATATGGTGTAGTACCATTCATCCATCCTACTAGGTCTGCAAATAAATCAATTGCAGGGTTCATAGAAGGCCCTTGACCCATTACGTATCCAGCTAAATCAGCATAATCCATAAATGAATTTTCTTTTCCATCTGTACCAAGACCCATTGCTTTGTAAAAAAATCCATTAATTAATCTTGAACTTTCATCTTGTGGTATTCTTAAATAAACTGTTCTACCATCTGATGTTTCACCTAATACAACTGGAATGTAATTTATTTTATCCCATTCTGAAACTCCATATTTGTAAGCCATACCTAATGCTGTACCATACAATCCTAGTTCCATAGATTTTTGTAATATTTTAGGCATAAGGTTATATGCTACAAATTTTGAACCAACAGAAAAAGGTGCTTCTTTTGCTCTAGCTATATCTGCTCTCCAACCTTCTTTAAATGCATTAGAATATAAATATAGATTATTAGTTAATGCGTTTAATTTACCTTGTCTTAAAAAATTTGGTGATCCTACTTGTTCTTGAACTCTTATCATCATTTCTTTATCAGACATTTTTAATTCACCTCTTTTAACTTGATCTTTTAAAAACATTGCACCTCCAATTTTAGGTACACGTTCAAACATTCTAGCTGTGTTACTTAATTGTCTAAATAACAAACCAAATGTTTCATCAAAATACTTATCAAAACCTTTTTTCTTTTCTAACTCACCAAGTAACTTTTCAATAGCAAAAGTGTCTGGGTCTTTTTCTTTTAATAATGCTCTGTTTCCTGCTTGACCTCTATAACCTTCGTTCATAGAAATTAAAAAACCATCTTCTTCCATACGTCTAGTTAATTCAGTACCATCTTTCCAAATAGATTTGTAAGCAGGTTTAACTGCTTTCCAATAATATTTAAGTAATGATGATTTACTTTGACCTTTTACATCAAGATATCTTGCACCTTTTAATAATTTTACTGATCTGTTTAAATCTCTACCCAAGTTGATTGGCCAAAACGCAGGATTATATTCAGTAAACATTTTTCTAAATACATCACCTGTATGAGTAAACATTCTATACATTAAATGAGTTCCATGAGGATTTTCTTTAAATGATTGTGCAACAAATTTATTAACGTGCCAATGTTGCATTTCACCATTTTTCATGTAACTAAATTGTTCCATGCCTTTTGCTGGTCTTTCATAGGTTACTGCATTACTACCTTTTATAAAAACTTTTTTAGGTTTATAAATAATTCTATCAGATGCTTCTCCAGCTTTTTTGTCGTATCTTTCCATCCAACTTTTGTTTTCTTTTAACCATTTAACTATTAAAGACATTGTTCTATGTCTTTTAGCTTCAACTAATAACAACATATCTTTTTCAAGTGTTGCATTTAAAGGGTTCATAATATCTTGAAATGAACCTTTACTTTTTTTTAAGAAAGCTGTAGCACTTGCATTTGGCCCATATTTTTCTATACGTTCAATTAAATATTTTCTTACATTAAATGTTATGTATTCTTTATTATTTTCTAATTTAGCTATTAATTCTGCACTATACATTCCACTTTCTTTTAATTCTGGAATAATCATTTCATTTCTTACTTTGTAAAATTCATTTGTTAAATTTAATAAATCTGGATGCATTTTGACATAATAATCATAGGTTTCTTTAGCAGTTCTACTACCCATTATTTCAGCTAATTTAGGATCAACTTTCATAACACCTAATGCATTTACTAATTTATCTCTTTGAGAACTTTCAGCTATGTTTCTTAAAAATAACATAGTACCAAGATCACCTGTGCTATACCCTAATTCTTCTGCTGGTTTAACAACTTTGCTTAACATATCATCTGTGTATCTTTTTAATTTAGCATGACGATATCTGTAATTTTCAATAGACCAGTTTACTTCTTTAGCTAATGGACTATGCCATCTATCTCTACCAGTTCCTTTAAATCTTCTGTAAATCCAAAAAAAGTTATCTATTGCTTCCGAACCTAAAATATCTATTTTTGATGCTTTATAATCTTTTTCTTGTGCTTTAATCATTGCTTCGTTAGTTTCTCTAAACATATTACCAATTTTACTAACTACATCACCTAGTCTAGCATCTGATCCAGATTTTAAATCTATTTGTATTCTTTCCCAATTTGCTCTTACTTCTGGTCTAGCATCCATGTAATACATCCACATTTCCCAAGTTCTAGGTGCATTGTTTTTAACCCATTGTGGTCTTAACATAAAAGCCATCATAAAATCAGCCATTAATTCTCTAGGGTTATCTCTGTAAGCTGTATATTTAGCGTTTGCTGATCTATCAAATGGTTTCCATTTTGCTGATAAACTTCTTAATTCACTTTCAATCCATTCTTTATTAACAAGGTTTCTTTCTTTTAATCCCTTTTCAAATCTTTGTTTAAATATTTTGTATGCTTCATTTGTTAATCTACTATCTGTAGGTTTGCCATTAATTTTATCTGCAATAGCTTTTAAATGAGTTGACATCATTCCTTTTAATGCATCTTTAACTACTAATTTTTTTAACGCACCATCTAACTTAACAAATGCATCATAAAATGCTGGATTAATTTTATCTCTAGCACCAGCATCTCTAAAAATTTGAAGTATAGTTTCTGGTGTAATTTCTAATTCTTTAATTTCAACATCTGTTTGTTTCTCTTTTTCTTTAGCTTCTTTCATAGCAGCTTTTTTCATTGCTTCTATTTCTTTTGCAGAAAAAGGTTTTGCACCTTCATTTTTACCGTCAATCCATTTGTTCATATAACCTTTTAAAGTAGCTATTGAACCCAATATGTTTCCTCTACTTAAAGTACCGTTAGGTAAATAATCAATTAAATGACCTAATTCGTGTGCAAACGTCATCATAAATTGTTCTGGATTTTTTTGTAATGCTTCGTTTATAACTATTCTAGGTGACTTTTTACCTTTAAACTGAAAATAACCATTTAAACCTTCTGGTAGGTTTTTAAGTTCTGGTGATTTTTTAACAAATACTTTGTATAATTCTACAAGATCAATTAAATCTAAACCTCTTGATGAGTTAAATAAGTCTTTCCATGCAGATGCATTACCACTATCTTCTACTTTTGTTTCACTAAAAATATCTCTAGGTATTCCCCAGTTATCACCATCTCTACTACTGTTTACTCTATCATAATGTACACCATCTTTTTCTTTAAAATTTTCAAAGTAGTTACTAGCTTGTGCATTTGTTTCACCATTAGTAATTTTTTCTGGTTTTATAGTTGCTATAATTTTACCGCTTTCTGGATGTAAAAACATTAAAACTTGGTTTTTATCTGAACCCATTAATTCAGCAGTTTTAACTTCACCTTTTTCTGTAAATTTAATTAACTGTTCGTAAGCTGATCTATTAATAGCTACGTTATCATTACCTACTCTAACAATTAAACTATCAGCAGTAAATCTTGATTTACCACCTGCTTCTACTGCAAATAAAATTTCTACTTTTTTAGCAATAGATGATATTCCACCACGATCTTTATTAATTATATCTTTAGCAGTTTTGTATTCTGCTTTACTAACAAGTTTATTGTTTTTAAAACTTTTTGCTAGTTCTGGATAAAATTTAGTTTGTATTGTTATGCCATCATTAGCAATTGTTTTACCATCTAGTGTTTCGTATTTAAATGATGATCCAGTTTCTTTAACTGCTGCTTCTGTTGTAGATTTAAAATTAGTTTCTCTATAAACACCATCTGCATCTTTTGTTACTTCAATAATATCTTTTGCAAATTCACCATTTTCTTGTCTTTCTTTAAATGAGTTATCTTTAGCAATTTTTATAGATAGTTTGTCACCTTCTACTATTACTTCTATTGGTTTAGTTGGTGCTTTTCTTACTTGGCTTTCTAATACAGGAAATTTTACACCATTTGGTTTTTCAACAATTATAATTTGTTCAGTTCCTATTACTTCTTTACCTACAACTTTAGCAACTTCTGTGCCAGATGTAGATATATTAACAGTTTCATTATTTTTATATTTAGGTGGAGGTAATAATTTTATGTTAGCTTGTTTTTCTAATCCTTCTATAACTGTTTTAGAGCCTTGTTCAAATATAGTTGGCATTTGACCATTTTCTATTTGAGTTCTAATAGTTATATCTTTTTCCATCATTTGAATAACATCTCTAGGATGAACAGAATATTTACTATAAATGTTTTTAAACATATTCATTCCTCTTATTGAACCATGTATTCCAAATACCAAGACAGTAGCATGAGCAAAGTCTTTTAAAGTAGGTACGTGGCCTTCCATAGCCGCCCCTAGAGTGGTCATAACACCTATTTCTGATGCTAGTCTAGCAGTTGTACTTCCTGTAAGTGCTTTTACTTTAGCACCAACACCAAATGTAGCACCACCAACAACTGCTGCTTTACCTGCTACAATTGCTGTTTTTTTATCCATGTAATGACTTAAAAATTCTGGAAATGTACCAACAAAATTTTCATCAATTGCTCTCATATATGATGATCTTAAAACTTCTGGTAATGCAAAACCACCAGCACCACACACAACAGGTGTAGCAGGTGCAGATGTACCAGCACTACCTACTAATGCTGCACCTGCTGCCGCAAAACAACCAGCAGCCATAAAAGGTAAATCATTTACTAATGTTACAGCAGCAGAAATAACATCTTTATCAAATCTTTGATCTTGATACATAAACACTTTTTCTATAGCTGCTTTTGGATCAGCTTTGGGGTCATCAATAAATACTTGATAATATCTATCCATTACACCATTTACAGATTGTTCGTATCCATTTGTAAATACGTTATAATAACCTTTACCACCTGTTTTATTTAAAAATACATCTCCTGCTTTTGCTAATATGTTTTTTTTATCATCTGGTTTACTTTCTGAACCCCAATAAGCTAATTGTGCTGTTTGATAATCATAATTTTCAGTACCCCATTTACTAAAATATTTATCAACTCTATCTCTTAATTTTTCATTATCTCTTAATGTAAATTTTCCATCATCTCCTTCAACATAATCAGCATGATGATATTCAAGATACAATTTTTTCATTGCATCAACATCACCTTTAGCAATAGCTTTAATTAAAGCATCTGAACCATCACGATTATATTTTTCACTTCTAGGCATTTCTAAAAAATTAGCTAACGCTAAAGCTTTTTGTTCATCTGGAGATAATCTTGTAGGGTCTTTGTGTTTTAATGCTTCTGAAATCCAAACGGGTATTTCATAGTCAGGGTTCATTCTTCTATTAATATTATTAAATCTATTTATTGCAGTTGGTAAACTTGTTTTTCTAAATTGAAATAAACCAGCAGCACTACCATCTGCATTGTAAATATTTTTATTATCACTTTCTAATGCTGAAACAAATGACATAAATTCATTAAGATACATATTATCCATATCATTAAATCCATAATTTTGTTTAGTATATTCTAATAATGCTAAAGTATTATTACCTGTTGTAAATGCTGTGTGTAATACATTTATTGGTTTATTAAATTCTGTTTCTTCTTCTGCTTCTACATATTTTTTATCAAAAACATATCTACCTGTTTCTTCATTATAACCTTGATTGCCACCTATAATATCTTTAGCGTGCAAACCTTGCATTGTTTTTTGTTGTTCATCATTTAATGCACTTTCTGCTAAAGATAAAGGTTGAGATTTTAATTTTGATGCATCATATACAACATTTGGATAATAATTTTCCATATAATTATCTACAAAACCAATTCTACCTTCTTCATCTTCTTTAAATAATTTATATGCTTCATCTATTTTATTTACAATTTCAACTTTGTTTTCATCTTTTAATAATTCAAATGTAGTATTTTTAATATTATATTTACCATCAGATGTTTTGTTAGATTGAATTGTATTAGAAGTTTCATCATCTTGTAATGCCATTAAAGAAGTTTTTTTACCTAAAGGCATTTCATTATTTGTAATAGCAGTAGTATCTTCTTGCATATCAGTTTCAGATAATGCCTTACTGTTAGTTTCAGTAATTCCGTAAGATTTGTAAATTTCGTTTTTAGTAAAGCCACCTTTTTCTAATAAAGGTACTTGCATATCTACGTAGGATTTAATTGTGTCGTTATCAAATCCAGCTTGTGATAATTGTAAAGCTGTTAGTTTCATAGTTATTCAAAATCTGGTTGTAAAAATAAATCTGATATATCAAATGTTTCTATACTTGTTCCTGTAATAACACTAGGTAAATTGTCATTTCTTTTAATTAATTTTTTAGCACGTTTAACATAATCAAGAACACCCTCTCCGTCTAATCTAGGAGGCATAACCATATTTGCATTTGAACCTGTTTTTGTTGTAAAATATTCTGGTGGCATAATGTAAAAACTTTTATCTGGTGTTTGTATTATTCCATCTATTTTAGATTGTAATTCTCCTAATCTAGCATCATTCATAGTTCCTTTGTATGTTTCTACTAAATCGTTTAAAATGTAATTTGGACTTCTTCTATTAACTAACATATTTTCATAAGTAAATCCTTTACGTTCACCTTCTGCAATTAGCTGAAACATATTGTTCATAGCGTTGTATGCTTCTTGTGTCATTTTTCCAGCACTTATTGCTTGAGTTAAAGCGGCTGTTCTATTTTCTGGTGCAATATTTTGTAAATTACCTAATAAATTTATTATACCTTCATCTGCACCTATTTCTTTCATAAGCATAGATGTTGCTTTTGTTGTTAATTGTTTTTTAAATTCATTTCTACCTTTAGTTAAAGACATACTTTTTTCGTATAATTGCATTGCTTTATCTGGTTTAATTAAATTTTTACCCATTAAATCCCAAAGCACTTCTCTTTCTTCTTCTGTATCCATAGCACCAGAACCAACCATAAACGTAGCAATTGTTAATGCTTGTTGTCCTTGAACACTATCATAAGTAGATGCTCCTGTTTTTAAATTTTTTAAACTTTGTAAATAAGCATTTTTGTATGTTAATTTTTGAGCAGGTAATAAATCAGATGCATCTAAATCATTTAAAAAAGTTTTAGATTTTTCCATTGCTTCTTCATTTCCACTTTCTAATCCAATAAGTGTACTAACAAAATTAGTTTTAACTTCTCTATCTATTTTTACTTTTTGACTTGTATGTAAACTATCTTGACTATTATAACTTTGTGTTGCTTGTTTAATTAATGCTTGTCTTATATCATCATCAACAGTTAATTCATTGTCATCAAGATCATACATTTTAAAATTTGTATCTTTTAATTTTGATGTAACATTATTCCAATCTACTTCTTGACTTCCATTAGGTGACATTATTATTTCACCATTAGTAGCTTGTAACATTCCATATTTATTATTTGTATAATCTTTTGTTTCTTGTTTAACTGCTCCAAACTTTTCTTGGTCAAACATATTAGTTTGTAAATTTTTCTTTAAATGTAATTCTGTATAAAGTTCAAATTGTGCTTTCATATCAAATAATGAAGTAGCATTTTCTATAGATGTTTTATAAGCAATATTTTGTTCTAAAAAAGCATGACCTGCGTTTTTAAGTTTTTGATTAGTAATTTTTTTAGCAACTGCGTTTCTACCTTCAAACATTTTTTGATAAAATAAAGGTTGATATTCTTTCCAAGTTTGTTCATCTAAACCAGCTTTAAATTCTTTTTCTGCTGTTAATGACATTTTTTCATAATCCATTGCCCAATTATCTGGAGTTAAAAAATCTTGTCTTTTATCTAAAGATGTTTCAAATTGAGAAGTTTTACCAAAAAACATAGCTGATGATAAATCTTTATTAGTATTAATATCTAATCTTCTCATTTTTGCATCATGAGCATTTTTTCTAGCACCATATTCTGTAGCTTTATTTAAAGCAATTTTTCCAATTTCAGCAATAGCACCACCTTCTTGAACACCAGTAGTTAATGTTCTACTACTTCTAACATTTCCAACATTTGAATCACTTGTATATCTAGGCAGTTTCATATGTAATCCTATATCTAGCAGGTGTAAAATTTACTTTCATTGTTGTTCCTTTTTCATCTGTTTTATCTGTCCATGCATTAAATTCTTTAGTAGAAGGTTCTGTTCTTGAAAATCCTTCAAATATTTTTTCCATGCCATCCCAAACTTTAATTAAATATATCATTATAGTTTTTGAGGATATTTATAACTAGCTGCACTACTTGCACCAGATAATAAAGTTCCTGCCATTTTATATTTTTGTGCTGTAAGTAGTCCAGTAAGTTCTGCATTACTAGCAGCATTTTGTGTAAAAAATCTTTTTTCTAAATACCACATATCATTTTCAAATTCTTCAAAATCTGCATTAGCAACAATTAAAGGTGAACCACTAAATGTAGCACCACTAGCACCAACATATGCTCTTTGTTTGCTCATTAATTTTGCTTGTGCTTTTAATTGTTTTTGTTTTTCATATTGAAAAGACAATTCATTTTCATATCTTTCCCAAGCAGCATTGTTTTGTATTACTTTTGATTGTTGACGTTGACCCATTAACGTAACTGCTGTGCTTGCTGCCATTGCGGCTATTACTTGCCATGCCATAATATATTTTCCTTAATCCGTTGTTGCCAAAGTTCCAGTAATACCTAATACTGTCATTGGTAGTGGTTGTTCTTGTAAAATTTCTATTTGTCCGTCACGATCCCATCCTAGATTAATTACTCTTTTATCTCCAGTAAATTCTGCAATGTTTTGACCCATTGGTGTAGATGATGTTCTAAAAGGTAACTGATCGCCATTAATTTTAATTCCTACTGTTTTTAATAATCTTACCATAACTTCATTATATCTTTTTTTACGCCCTTGTGCAGAACCAGCTTGTGAACCTGCTTCTACTCTCATAGTTTTAATTTTAGACGTATATCCTAAACCAATTTCAATACTTTTAAAACTAGCTTTTGAAGGTAAAGTTATTGTAATTGATCCACCTGTTACAGTTTGATTAGCAAATACAGCATCACCTACTAAAATTTGTACACTTTCACCTTCTAAATGATTTAAACCAGTAACAACTGTTATTCCATCATTTACTAAAGCTGATAACGTACTATCCATATTTAAACTTCCATCAAGATATTCTATGTATTGTACTATATTTCCGTTTATTCTTCTACGAACAATTACCCAAGTTTGATTTTCAGATGGTTCTGCTATTGAAGAAACACTTTTAACTTGTGCTTTTGCTGTTAAAGTATGACTTGCTCCTACTCCATCAGCTAATTGTAAAATAGTTCTATCTATAGCTTGTTTGTATGTACTAGCTAATTCAAGTTTATCAGCATCTATTTTATAAACAAAATATGTTGCACCGTCTTGTAATCCAATTACCTTTGTACCACCACCAGCACTATAAACAACTTCATCACCTGTGCTTAAACCGTGTGCTGTAATTGTAATATATCCATTATAATTAGCATCATTTAAATAATCTGTTACACCAGTTGCTCCATTAAAAGTAAGTTTATAAGAACCACCTAAAATATTTCTGCTCCATGCAACAACATCTTCTTCTCTTTGATAAGTTAATGCTAACAATGTACCATCATCTCTTACAGCCCAATAAATACTTGAAGGTTCTTGTGCATAATCAACATCAACAATTCCTGTTCCTGTTATATGTTCTGCAAGTAAAGTCATGTCTGGTGCAAGATATGCGTCATCTTCAAATCTATAAGAAAATTCTCTAATTTTTTTTCTTTGTCTTTGTAAAAATAATATAGAGTTACCAATTTGAATTGGTTGTGTAGTGTAACCACCATAAGTAGTTTGTTGTGTAATGTTTACGTTATCGGGTTGTATAGGCTCACCAGCTGGTTTACCTACTTTAAATTCACCTCCAGCAGTACCAACAATTAAATCTCTAGCAGGTGCTAACCATCTAATTACATTTACTTTGTTTGCAGCAATAGTGTAAATAAATCCATCTGCCGCACTACCATCTCCTGCATCAAAATTTTCATACAAACCAGATTGAGAAGCCCATATTGTTTGAGGATAATATGTACTACCTCCAAATACTAATCTTTGTTCAAAAAATGATACTGTTCTAGGATATCCTGTTGTTCCAGACCAAGCACCTAATTGCCAATCTGTAATTGCATTTGCATTTGTAAAAGCTGTAGTAACTGTTGCTACTGCTATTGTTGCACTTGTTCTAGCTGTAATAGTTGCTTTACCACTATTCATAGATATTTCTCTGCCAACATCACTTGCTAACCATCCTTGACCATCATTTATTCCTGTTACAGCAGAAGCTGTTATATTTCTTGATCCAGTAGATGCATTAGAAGGTGTTAAAGTAGTTGCTGTAGTATTAGCATCTAAATAAGGGCCATTACTAAAAGCAACATCTGCTATAGTCCAAGTTGTGTGTGCTGTTCTTGATAATTTTCTAGGTGGTAATGATTCTTGTACAATATACATAACATCAGCAGATTGTGTAAATTGTAAATCATACAACATAGCTTCTGTATAAGTAGTTGTTACTTCATAAACTTTAGATGCAGTTCCTCCAGAACTATAAGCATCATAATTTGATGAATTTTCACCTGTCAATGCAAATGTATTAGTTGAAGAACTTGCAACTGTAAATCTTCTTCCATTAACTCTAGTCATTCCTACTATACCAGCAATCCAAACATGATCTCCATTTGAATAACCATGACTATTTGATGTAACTACAGCAGGATTAGCTTTTGTAATAGCTGTTATTGTTTTTGCTGTTTCTGTTATTTGGCCATTGTCTTTAAAAAATCTAATATAATTATTTCCAAATTCTAAAATGTAAGATTGTTCTATGTTAAATTCAAATGGAATTAATCTTGTAATTTTGCTACTATCTTTTACTTCTGCAACAAATCTACTTCCATATCTTCTTGACGCACCTCCTTGTGGAAATACTGTCATGTTTTCTAAAATTTCTACACCATTACCGTATTTTTTAAAATCTATTTGACCTGCAAGTTTAGGTGTTAATTCACCAGCAGTAAAATTAGTTTGAAAAGGATGTACTCTAGCCATTATTTTCTAAAGTCCGTAAATGTATCAGAAACAAGATCATCAATAAACCCCTCTTGTCCATCAATACTACGTGCCTCAGAAAGTTTATTTAAATAAAGTTTTGACATATCTGCTTGTACTTTGGGAGAGTTAGTTACTGGATATGCTAAATCTGCTGCTAGTTTTGAAGTTAAAGTATCAACAAACATACTATCAAATAAAATTGTATTTGTAATTTGTGAAATGTACATAATTTTAGCTGTACTTTCATCTGTTAATAATACTCTACCATGAGTAGGTTCATTTTCTATTTTAAAAATATAATCTGGATGTTCCATTGATAATACTCTCATACAATCAGATGGTATTGCATATTGATATGCAAATCCATAAGCAGGTGTTGCTGTTAATCTTGCTAATGAAGTTCTTGTTATTGCAAAGTTCCAAGAATGTGATCTTAAAACTGCATCTCTTGCATCTTTGTAAAATGCGTTACAAAGTCTTGCTCTTTCAGTATCATCTGTCAAAGATGTAATAGGATCATCTCCTAATCTTCTTAATGCATTTGAGCAAATTGATACTTCTGTAGCCATAATTTTTTATCTTTATATGTAAAAGGGGCGAGTATAAATCGCCCCCAATATTTTATTATTAATCTACTATGTAAGTGATTACACCATCTAGATCATCATCATTTGCTAAAGCCCCAATTGACTTTGCAGTAATGACAACTCCATCTCTACTAGAGAAAGTAGCGTTACCACCAAGCAATTTAGTTGCCGCAGTATTACCTTCCATTGTAAAGTAACCAGCAGTATCAATGTCTAAGTTATCAACCATACCATCAACATCAACAGCAACCGCTGCTCCGTTTGCATCAGTATAAGCTTGCCATCCGATATCCATTGTATTTGAACCAGCAGTCCAGTTACAATAAAATCTAGATAAACCACCTATGATTTTAACTTTTCCTGCTGGAAGTTTTCCCAGCACGACAATTGATCCTGCATCACCAACACCGTCTTGATTGTGAGTAAAAGTTAAAGTTCTTAACTTACCCTTATCATTAACAGCATCAGCAGTTACAAGAGGAGTAGCTATTCTATTAGTGTACTCGGCACTATTTTGTGTTGTTACAGCCATATCTATATACTCCTATTACTCTGTACAAGCAATTTCAACCATTTTCTCGTCTTCTACTCTCGTAGCACCGATAGTCATGGATAAAAATACTTGTGTTGCATAGTTCTTATCTGCTCTTTCAGATATCTTTGTAGATATATCTGATCCAACAGCAAGACCTAATGCTGATTGATTGAATGCTAATACTTGTCTATTGCCATTTGCATCTGTTCCTAGTCTTTCAGTTCTGATAAACTTGAAACCCATAAATGTGTCAATTTGACCTTGTACTAACGCTTTTACTGAATTGAAATCAGCAGAAGTAATTTGCGTAATTGCTAACAAATCAGAAATCTGACCTGCTGAACATACAACAAATTTTTGCTCGTCTGGATCAGTTTCAGCTGCATCTAAAATTTCTTTAGCAGAAATTAATTTTGCTACTGATAATCCAGCTGAACCATGAACCACTTTTTGGCCCGCTGGTAAAGCAATTGAACTTCCACCTGCAACTCCGCCAAGTGCATTGCCTGTAGCTGCCGCAATAATTGCGTCATCCATTGCTCTGCCCATTGCGAAAGCACCCGCTTGTGCATATTCAGATTGAGGAGATATAAGCATTCTTACTTTATCTTCTTGGTCAATCAAATCTGCCCAGTCGTAGTCATTCATTGTTACTTTTCTTCTACTATGAGGAGTATCTACTCTCGGAGTATCAGAATGTCTGCTTGTTCTTAATTGTGCCGCAGTTGACCCAATTCTTTCAAAAAAATGTGCTTTCCCTGTAACCGTTTCAGTTTTAACCGCACTTCTTAATCTAGAACCTTTTTGTTGAGCCAAATGGAACACGTTACTTTTGTATTGTTCTACAAAAGCTGTTGTTATTTGTGTTGACATTTTTTGTCCTTTTTTTAAAAGTTAAGAATAGTGGGAATAATATAATTACTAATCCATATTCTATATTATCGGTCTTTATCCTTACGGGAAACCTTATCGTAAACGATACGATCAGATCGGAAGTTTAAAGCCAATCATGGCTACTTCTTCGTTTTCCTAAAAAGGGCGAATTAGATTTTGTTAGTATAACATAATTTTGACTTATTTACCAAATCTTTTCTCATGTAGTTGACGCATATATTCAACTCTTTGTGAATTTTCTCTATGAGATTGATCGTGATAAGGGTCACTTGGATTACTAAATATTGCATCTATTTCTGCTTGTGCATCTAACGGTGAAGTAGCTAAAGTATTATGTTGTGTATTTTTAGCCATATCTTCTGTTACTTCTGCACCTAATCTAGCAAACATTTTTACTACAGCAGGATTGTTACCAGCTTCTGTATCCATTAATTTTCTAATTTCATTATCACCATAAACATCTAATGCTCTTTGTGCGGCTCTAACATTTTTATCATATTCATAACCCCATTCTTTTTTTAAAGCATTTTCTGTTTCTTCTCTTTGTACTGCAACTTTACTTGGTTCAGTAGAAAGTTGATTATCAATAGATTGTATTTGAAAATCTACTATTGCTTTCATTTGATCGTTATTTAAACCAATTTGATGTGCTATATTTTTAAATTGTTTAAAATCATTTTCATTAACATAATTTTTATGAGTGTCTGGTATATTAACTTCATATTGTTCAGAAGTTTCTGGTCTTCCTAATTTACTATACAGTTCAGATTTTTCTTCATCAGTTTTAGGTATTGGTATTCTACTACCTAATACTTTTTGTTGATGTACTACTGTTTTAGCAAGACTTTCAACGTCTTTAAAATTTTGTAGAGTAGCATCATTTTTAAGTTCATCTGGTAATGATGATTTCCAATCTCCATTATCATTAGTTGCTCCTAAAACTGTTCCCGAACTTACAGGAGTTGGTGCTGTTTCATTTTCAAAAGATTTATCTACTTCGTTATTTAATGCTTCATTTGACATTTTTATTTTCCTTCATTAGATTGATTACTCTGATTAATACCGATCTTTGTCCTTCTCGGTATGCTGTTTCATAAGGATCATTTGAAAATGAACTCCTATGATAATAAGCAGACTTTAAATCTGCTAATACTGTTTCACCTTCTTTAGATGCAAACGTAATATTGTATTGTGCTTTTAATTCTTTTAAGTCGTCTTTTTCATCCGCCATATTATCCTGCCATATCGGACATACCCATGTCATCAGACATATTGTCCATAGCTGCTTGTACATTAGGGTCTGCTAATTTTTTAGTAGCATCAGCTGATGTGTTCATAGCTTGTGCTTCTTGTTGTGCTTGTTGAGCCATTTGTGCTTGTTGTTGTGCTTCTGCTTTTGCGGCTCTCATTTCTTCTACTTGTTCTGCACTTCTTAAAACAGTTTTAGGTACTCCTAATAATCTTGCTCTCATTCTAATAGCTTCATCATGGTCAATGTTATCCATAATTGCAGGATCAACTTGCCCAATGTTCATTGCTAATGCATATAATCTTTCAATAGCAACTGCTTCTTCCATTCTTTGAGAACGTGCTAAAGGCCCGACATATTCTATATCTATTTTACTGTCGCCAATAATTTCTGGTGCATCTTTAAAAGCACCTGCTCTAAACATAATTCCAAATACTCTTTCAATTAATGGATTTAAAAATTCAGTTTGGAAACGACCTAATGTTGGCCCAAGTAATCTTTGCATAAGTTCATATCTAACTTGAACTTCTGTTGCTGTCATTTGTGGGCCATCTTGTAATTGTAATTGATCTGAATAATATGCTTGTCTAATAGCAGTTCTTAATTGACCTTCTTTCATGTCTGTAATTTGCCAGTTAGCACCAATTTCTAATGGTTTTACTGCACCATCATGTCTAACAACTGTAATACCAGCAGGTGTCATTCTAACTCTACCAATTACACCGTCATCTTGAACAAGTAATGGTGGATCAATTGCTTTAGCCCATGCTTTTAATCCAATTTCAACTGCTTTGTTTAAAGTTTTAATATCTGGTAATGCATTAAAAGAAGGTGATCTTCCAAAAATTTCTCCAGTAGCTTTAGACCAACGTGGTACTAAATATGGAAATTCATTATAACCACCAGATCGCACAACCATTTTATCTTCTTCACAAACATGACATGAATGAAAAGGTAATTTAGTATTTGATTTACCTATTGCTCTTTCATAATCTTTTGTTGGTTCTACTCCATGAATAAAACTAAATTTTTTATCTGGTTTTTCTTTTGCTGCTTCTAAAACTTTTTCACCTAAATTTTTTTCTCCAAATTCTTGTACAGCTTGTCTAGCTGTTAATTTATATTTTCTATAAAGTGTATCTACTTTTCCATTTATATTTTCTTGAATATAATATTCTGCAATATGTAAAGTGTTAAAATGAATACCATCTTTTTCAAATCCTTCATTGCCTTCTTCAACAAAAATAGCAGCAGTTCCAATAGAACATAAATCTAAATATAATTCGTGTACTTCTGTGTTAAAATTTGTATCGTTAAAATTATCATACATTCTACGACCAGTATCTTCTAGCCAGACCTGTACATCTCTATTTTTATTTAAATTTTCATCTCTTAATTTTATATTAAACCAAGCTAATGACGGAGATGTAAGTGTACCATGTAAACTTGCAGCTAATAAATTGTTTGCTGTTATTGCTGTACTATCAAATAAAATTTCAGTACGTTTTTCACCTTTTGTTCTTAAAGTAGTAACGTCTGCTTTTCTTGGCATAACGTAGTCAAGAATTTCTTGCCAGTTTACTTCCCACGTACCTCTATCGTTTGCTAACGCATCTACACGTTTTTTAATATACTCGTATGTTGCCATGTTATTTTTTTTTCCATCCAGTTTTCATTTGAGCATAAGATTTTTTAGAAACTGTAGATTTTGATTTTGGTCTTGAAGTGCCAGCAGCTTTTCTGGCGTTAATATTTTTTACTAAAGAATTTTTAGTGTAAGCCATATAATTAATATTTTTTTCCGCCTAATAATGTTTGTGACGTTGTTGCTTCTTCTTCTACACCTTGACCGCTTGTTAAAATTGTTCCGTATTGACCTTTTTTTTTTGTAGATAACATTTTACCTTTTTCAGCTGCAACTTTTGCTTCTGCTGCTTCTGTTTTTTCATATACCGAATTATCTATTGGTGGTGGTGCTTGCATTGGTGCTTTTCCGCCCATAATTTATTCTCCTAAATCCATTTGCATTCTTGTTTTAACATACCGTATATAGCTGCATCAACAAAATTATTATCTATTTTCATAACTTGTCTTACAACTCCTTCTTTTGTCCAACCAGTTCCAGACAAAATACGTTCATTACGTTTGTATCCATTTCTGCAAACTGCTGTCATTCTACCACAGCCAATTTGTTTAAAACCGTAGTCAAAGACGTATCTTATATGTTTTCTAGAAAATAATCTAGGACTTTCTATAGCTAAATGTACATAAATATTATGACCATCATAATCAGTAAATAAAAAACCACCTAATATTTTATCGTTTTCAATAAAACCAAGATAAGAATATTCGTCAGCTATATCTGCACTTATATGACAAGCTTTTTTTAGATAATCACCTATTGGTTTTCTCCATTTGTCGTTTGTAACGACTTCAATCATAAATTATGCTTTTATTTTTTTTTTATTACCAGCACCTAAAACAGTTTTAGATATATTAGCATCTTCTTCAACACCTTCTGAATTTGACATAATTGTACCTTTTGAACCGTAGCCAGAACCTAAACTTGCTTTTTTATTTGCATCCGTAGTAGTAGTAGGAGCAGTAGCAGTTTGTGCAACAGGTGCTGCAACAGGTGCTTGTACTTGTGGTGCAGCAACTGCTTGTGTAACTGCTCTAAAAAAACTTCTAAATATTCCCATTTTTATCCTTTATTAATTAAACACATTAAACTCATAATCTGATTGCACTTGTAATCTTTCATATGTTTTTGTTCTAGCTTTTCTTAACGACATAACCGCATATCTCATAGCAGAAATAACGTCATCATTAGCTGGTACAATTTTACCATCTTTTCTATGATACATTCGCAATTCTTCAAACAGTTTACCTTGATTTTTAAAAATTTTCAACCTTTGTGTTTTAAATCTTGTATATAATTCTTGAATACCTGCTTCTACAGAGTTACCACCCGTATTTTCTTTTTGTCCATTTGGAGGAGGATTAGTAAAATGTTCTCTAGTCATATTTACGCCTTCTTCTCTGTATTGTTGTGTTAAGCTTTTACCAGAACCTTTATCAGCTTGTCTTCCATCCATAGGCCATACTACAGGTATGTATTTACCTCTCATTTTAATTGCAGATGCATGAATAGGTACTGCTTCTTGCCTCATAGCATAATTATCATAAACATAAGCTGTATCTGTATCTCTATCCCAAGCAACCCATACTGCTGCTGTTGGGTGATCCCATCCAAAGTCTAATCCACAAATTTTTGGCCAATGATTTGGTATTTCTATTTCATCACAAGTAATATCTTCTTCTGCAATAGGAAAAACTAAACCAGAACCTAATTGTGGTATTCCACGTTCTCTCATTTTTCTTTCGTGTGGTGGTAAAGCCGCTAAAATTTGATCTCTAACTTTTTTTGTCATATGGGGTGCGTCATCCCATCCTGCTGTTATTAATGCTTGTCCTGCTCTTAAATTATTTACAAATTGTGCAACAGTTTGTGTCATACCGTTTTCTGGAGTAAACGTCATATAAACTATTCCGCCTTTGTCAGCTGTTCTTGTAAGTGATTGTGTATAAATTGAAGTAGGTGGTTCTTCATCTAGCCAGATCACATCTACACTTTCTCCCATCCATTTTTCTTTACCCATATCATAAGATTTAAAACCTATTCTAGAATGTCCTCCAGAAACGTGTTTTATTATAACCGAGTTTATGGCATTTGGTACACCCGCTTTTCTAACAGTTTCCACAATGTACTTTCGTGGTACTGAACCTGTACCTTTTGCCGCAGGATCGTCTGGTTGACCGATAAGTTCTTTTTGGCAAACATCCCTAGTGGTTTCATTAGAAACTCCCCCAGCCCAAGCACGAATTGGTCTGTTAAACCGTTTACCTTCCCACCACGTTGGGTAAAGACCCGTCACATGGTACGCCATTTCCATAGCCCCACTAAAGGACTTACCGATTCTATTTCCAGCCATAAGCAATCTTTGTTGTGCTTCTGTATTATGAAATTTAATTTGGTAATCATATGGTTTATAATCATTCATACGATTAGTAGTTTTACGTAACTCTATTTCTTTAGCTATTTTAACAGCTTGTTCTAGATCATCACTTGTCATTTTTTAAAATATATTTCCTACGTATTTTTCGTGGTGTTGATAACTCAAAAATTTCTTCGGTGGTCATATGCGTTTTGTCGTCAAAGCCATAATGCTGTGTAGCAGTATAAGGAATTCTATCAACAAGAACATACCTATAGATATACGCACCTTTTTGATAATGCAACAAAGTTTGTGCTTTTTTTACCTGTAAAAATTTACGTGCCATAATTATCCCATATAGTTTAATTTTTTTACATATGCAAGCTATTAACTTTGGTTAATATCTAAATATACCAATCGCTGTGCGGAGGAATGCATTGATTAGTGGCAGGAAAGTCCGTTTGGGGGGTGGGGGGTCAAATCACGGGCATTGGCTCTCATGTATTCTTTGTTTATCTGTGCGTATGTAGGTGAGTAAGAGAACATAGCAGGGGTAACAT
>Ga0209815_1000940_pt1 | contig 20399 bp, 30 predicted proteins | sample CoawatmetaG00DNA_FD_187507 | JGI IMG/M metagenome (GOLD analysis project Ga0209815, IMG submission 187507) | Marine microbial communities from the West Antarctic Peninsula - Coastal water metaG002-DNA (SPAdes) (version 2) | ecosystem: Environmental > Aquatic > Marine > Coastal ...
CCACTATTTATATCTGTTTCGTAAACACAAACCCCATCATCATCCACCCTTACAGCTATGATTTCCAACGCTTGATCTAACGTGAATTGGTCGTGTGCATCCTGATTCATTACGACACGCAATGCATCTTCCAAAATTCGCATATCATCATGTTTGTCAAATTTGGTCATGTCAAAATCAATTGTTATTCTTTTCATTTCTTACCCCTTGCACCTTTGGTGCATTAACTGTTTAAACATTTGGAAAAGACCTACGAATAGGTCTTTGTCCACTCTGTAAAGATGTGTGATGCATCTGATCTTTCGAGACCATAGTTATCAACTAGATAACCAACCGCACCAAACATATTCATTTCGCCTGATTCCCTAAGATCATCAAGCAATTTATTCCATTGGATTTGCCTTTTCTCATGTGAATTTTCTGTTCTCATAATTTTTCCTTATTGTTTATTATTTTTACTACCTTCACTAACGTTCAGGTAGTTAAAAATATTAATATCTTTCCTTTAATCCCTGATAATGCTTCCATCCCAATCTTTTCCATTGGCTTGTTCTTCATAAGCATCAACAGACATTTGAACACCATGCTCAATAGAAATCGGCATCATCCTGTTTACACTAGGGAAGTAAACCTTTCCAGTTCTCATATGTATCGGAAGATCTCTCACTCTGCCATATCCATGTTTTTGATAAGAGTCTTGAGCGCCCATATCCTTTTCAAGATTCCTAAAGAGGATTTTTCTAAGTAGAGCCGGATGAGTCAGAATAAATGCACATCTATCTATATCCATAGGTTGTCCGGCACGTTTGATCATAAACTGTACGTATCTTTTAGCACCATTGTTGCCATGAGCATAGTCGCAAGCAGTAAGTTCACATGATATTCCTTGATCTTCAAGCTTATCGACAAGGGATAATATTGATGCACCTCGCCACATTATTTTATCAGCATCTGTGCCACAAGATGCACCGACATTTACCAAGATCTCTATTGTTTTCTTAGAGGATTTTTCATTGCCTAGTGAGGACATCATATGAGTAGGTGAACCGGCTACATACAAAGGTATGTTTGGCATACTTCCGGCAACGTCATACTCATAGTCTGGTAGACGTTCAAACTTCGTTGACCTATTGGCAAGTTCTAGATTATCAGACATATTATCTCTGCCTTCCTTCCATCCATTCAATCCCATTTCTACTGCATCTTCTAAGCTTGCACCATATGACCATGAGTGATCTTTTCTTTCTTTACTAACACTTGATTTATAGCCATCCCATACTGGTAGGTCATCATCAATAACTTTATTTAAAAGTTCGTCAAAGCTTTCGTAAACTTCGCTTACTATGTACTTTTTAGATTTAGTCATTATTTATTCTCCTCGTTTAAACGTTCTGTTTTACCTTCAAGGGTATCTTTTAGTCTACTAATACCACCAGACTCCTCGATTATTCTTCTGCATGTGTCTTTATCTAAGCCACTCAGTACATACTCATTAATAACTTCGTTAAAGTTGACACCATCATTGATTGCACCACCACCGGATATGCTTGCTCTAGGTGATATGATGTGCCTTATCTTCATTGAATCCTTTGCATGACGTAGCATTTGCACTACCTTCGTAAAGTTTTCATTAGGGGTTATTGCTAACTCAAGGTTTTCATCGTAGTCAACATCAATTATAGGTTTGAACCTATCAAGCGTCGCACCATCCAGTTGATTCCTTCCTACGTATTCTCTGTCTGCACCTTTTCCGTAAGTGTTAGCACAAGCAATCATACGGAAGTTCTTATGACGTTGGACTACTCCGCAAGGAAAGTCTGCAATTTCATTCTCTAACGATGCGTTGAGAGCCACAAGTGCTTGTGGATTCGAGCCATCGATTTCATCGAAGAGGAATAAACCGCCATCCCTAAAACATCTTACAAAGGACGATTCAACGTAGTTGCCAGTAGCATCCATATATCCTCTGACCTCATGTGCTTGATACATAGCACCAGACATACCGAACACATAATCTTCTTGCTCGAATGTTTCCGCCAGTATCTTATGCATCTGTTGAGCCATGAATGTTTTACCACTTCCCGCACCGCCAACAATCATAACCTTTGCACCTCTTATGAGAGCCTTTAATATTTTAGGCAAATCCTTGTGGACTATACCTTCTGGTATAATCTTTTTCGTTGGTGTTTTAACCTCAATCTTCACCGGCTGACGATTTTTTACGTGTTTTTTCATTAACGTAGTTATACCTGAGATTGTTTTCTTCGATTGCTCATCAATCATAGATTGCACTTTGTCGGTATCCATGCTGTCCTCATGCTGTATATCCATATGCACTCTTCGGATAAGATCTGCAAGTTCAGACTCCATTGGATTAGCCGGTTCAAAGCTAGGTTTCGGTTGAGAGCCTTCACCCTCGCCTTCGCCTTCACCCTCACCTTCACCCTCGCCCTCAGTTCCATCAAGAGGTGTTCCAGTTCCGTTTCCTTCGCCTTCACCTTCGGTATCACCTTCACCAAAACCTTCACCATTCCCTTCGGGTTGTGGATTGTCTGGTTGATGTTTGGATAGATCAAAACTGTTCCACATGTCAATCAAATCCGCATCAGTCATTCGACTGGCACGTTGACCTAATGATATGCCTAACTGCTTGAGTGTTTTACGCTCCATGTCAGTAAGTTCTTCCTTTGAACATGGAAATTCTAGTAGACTATTAGCTGTCTCTGCTATCGTAGATATACTCATCGTATACTCCCTATTTTGTTGATAATAATTAACTGTTTAAACCTTGTTTAAGCTACTCGTACATAACCTCGCCACACTTGCCACAGATCAGTCCTAAATTCTCGTATGATGATCGTGATTGCCTTGCAATATTTTTACATGGTTCACAATAAACCCTCACAAGTCTTGTAGACTGTTTCTTAGTTTTCTCAATGTTAACTGAGCCATGTGGATATTCACCAAGCACTTCGTCGATAGAGCGTAGTTTCTTGGCGAGACTATTACCGGCATATGTCTCTGTAAGCTTGCCTTCCAGACCTATACCTCTGGCGAGTCTGGCAAACCTACCTCTATGTCCGGATTCCATTTTGTCTACGACATGGCACAATTCGTGAGCCAGTACCTCTAATGCATCAAAGCCTTTGGCTACTGATGGATTGATATACACCTCGAAGTGGTTATCATCGGATGCCGATGCATTTATGCATGCTCCAATCGCCTTGCCACCTCTGCTACGTGGTGGAAACCCACAAGCTACCCTGTATTTCGGCACTTCTTGTTTAGGCATACATTCAGATAAAATCTGATCAGCGCCTTCAATCAGCCATGTTTCTCGTTCTGTAAAATTCGTCATAATATTTTCCTCGATTTGTTGAATTTTGGTTTATGTTAAGTTTAAACCCTCTTCACTAAGAGTTCAGAGGGTTTAAACATAACTGTTAGTCGTTGCTTAGTAATGCAACGTAGTTGCCATTTGGCAAAGTACCGATACCCATTATTCCTACGTTCCACTTTGCTTGAGCAAAGTCATTCGCAAGAGCCTCTACTTGTACGTCAGGATTGAATGCGTATTCATAAGGTTCGGTTATACTTCCTACTCCATCCGCCCACACTTTCCAACGTGAGCCTAGCGTATCAGTAGGGGGTAAGTATTTGATTTGTATTGCGTTCATTTTCATTCTCCTTGCACCTTCGGTGCATTGTTATTAAATTTATGCAGTCTTAACTGCATCCCATATCTTCATGCCTATCAGCACAAAGACAAAGACTTCAAAGCAACCGGCAGTTATGCCGATTACCTCATCCCGCATTGATGAATCCATCAATGCTCCTACGCAGTCGCTTAGTGTATTACCCAGTAATCCACCATACAGACCACCATGAACACCTGTTCCACCAAGTTTCTTGTCTATATCAATACCAAACAAAGCACAAAGTGCTAAGATGCCATTGTCAAAAAGTCCAAAGACTTCACCCTCTAATCCAAACATAATAAGTTCCTCTTATTGTTAGTGCCTAGTAGGTAAAACCTACATAGACTGTTGTTGTACCCTTTAGGTACATGATTTTGCTGATGTCAGAGCAATCCTCAACGATAAATCGTTTAGACGCTCGGTCATACTCGGCACGCTCATAAACTGCTTTAGCAGTAGGTGTTCGTTTCAAGTAAGTACCGGTAGGTACATCCTTTAATTGCATAGCTTCTATGCCTAAGTAGTCAATCAAAAGCGGTCTTGCCGATTTATCTTTTTCTAACAACACAAGCAATTCGTAGATAGCTGTCCAGTCTCCATTTAAAATATCGTTTTTCATTTGTTCAATAACATTGTTTGTTATTGGTTCATTCATTTCCATAATAAGTTCCTCTTATTGTTATTAAATTATAAGTTTCCATAAGGGTTGGTTTGTCTAAACCAAGCCTTGTATTCGTCATCTGCCAACACATCCAAACGCTTGTTAACCATATCCGATATGGTTCGTAGTGATCGTCTGTACTCGGTACTGTGTAGCAATCCCGCTTCGTACTGTGCTGTGATGTTCTCCAAAATTGATTCGATTGTGTTTTCTCTACGCATTTTTTGTTGTGATGCATCTTTCATCATATATTCCATTCCGTTTTCTCCGGTTGTCAATAGGTTTGTTAGAGAGGTTGTTTAAAACCCCTTCACTAAGGTTCAGGGGGTTTAAACTACCCTCTCAAACACCCTCTAGTTTAGATGCATTAACATATATGTCAACATATATTTTAATAAGGGGTTGCGGAAGGTAGCATAAGGAGAGACATTTAGGTATACTTTGCCTATGGCAAAAGATACTAAAAATAAGACACTTAAGCATAACAGTACATATAGGAAAGAACACACCGAACTGTCCGTTAAACATAGGCTGTTCGCTAGGTATAAGGCTCAAGGTATGTCCAATGGCAAGAGTGCAGAACTAGCCGGCTATAAAGCCGGAATAAACGCAAGCAAACAAGGATCGCTCTTAGCGAATAAACCGGCAATAATAGCCTTGATCTCCGAACTTCTTGCAGAGCAAGACACTAGATCGTTGGTTGATAGAGAGTCTCACCTTATGGAACTAGCAAAGCTACGAGACAAGGCAGTAGATAGTGGTCAAATAGGCTCTGCTGTCACAGCAGAACACTACAGAGGGAAGGTTGCCAACTTGTACAAGGATAGGATAGAGGTAGAGGACTCTACCTCAGAGACATCCTCAGAGATCATGGACAGAATCAAAGGTTTATTAGGCAAATCTATCCTTGATAGCGATGACATAATACATTAGAACTGTTTAAACGGCTCTAATTGGTCATAGGAAGCCTTCTTCGGGAAAGTGGCTACACGCGCCAATTCGTACCCCCACCCCCGTGTCACAGGAGTGACTCCCGCGCATACGCTCTATACATACTGTTTCAAATTTTGACGCACTAACTTTTGACCTTTTTTTAACATAAGCATTGACATACCCCCTACCCCCTGTTTTAATGTTAGGGGAGGTAAGTAATTCTATAGATATTTTTTTTATATATTGCCTATGAGCATTTTAAGACACCTGCCGGTGTTATCTATATGCAATTCGTTACCTTCGGAAGCGTAAAGAGCCAATCCGCGCATGGATTGACTCTTAAAAGGGTGGAACTAGATTCGAGGTATGTAAGACAGTTCCTAATTGGAGATACCCTTAAACGCATTATATTGTGGTTTAACATGGTTGACAATACTATATATGGTTATGAGAGTTGATGAGAAACAAGTAAAACAAGTGATGTCTTTGATGACACCTGAACGTTTATCACGTTTAAACACCTTACAGCGTAAGGAGTTGGATAAATTAGTTAAACATTTAGAATCTTCTGTTATTCGTGAAAAAGGTCAAGAAAATTTTTTAGATTTTTGCGCTTCAGTTTGGTCTGAATTTATTTGTGGTGCGCATCATACTAAGATGGCACAAGCTTTTGAACGTGTTGCTACAGGTGAATGCAAGCGTCTAATGATTAATATGCCTCCTCGTTTTGGTAAGTCTCAGTTAACGTCTTGGTTACTACCTTCTTGGATCGTAGGTAACTCTCCTGATAAGAAAATCATCATGGCATCACATACAGGAGAACTGTCTTTACGTTTTGGTCGTATGGTTAGAAACTTAATAGATAGCGATGATTATCAGAGAATCTTTCCAGACGTTAGTTTAAATCTCGACAGTAAAGCTGCTGGTCGTTTTGACATATCGGGTGGTGGTGAATATTTCTCAATTGGTGTGGGTGGTGCGGTTACAGGTCGTGGTGCTGATCTATTAATTATTGATGATCCTCATTCTGAGCAACAAGGTCAGTCTGCTGATCCAAAAATCTTTGAAAGCACTTACGATTGGTATCTGAGTGGTCCTAGACAGCGTTTACAGCCGGGTGGAGCGATTATAATAGTAATGACTAGATGGGGTAAGAAAGACTTATGTGGATCTATTTTACACGACAGCATTACAAGGGATGGTAGTGATGAATGGGAAGTAATTGAATTACCAGCAATATTGCCATCTGGAAGAAGTTTATGGGAAGAGTATTGGAAATTAGAAGAACTAGAAAAGATTAGGGCAACATTACCTGTTGCTCATTGGGAAGCACAGTATCAACAAAATCCTGTATCAGAAGAAGGTGCTTTAGTTAAAAGAGAATGGTGGCAGACTTGGGAAAAGAAAGATCCGCCTCCTTGTGAATTTTTAATTCAATCTTGGGATACTGCATTTCTAAAAACAGAACGAGCCGACTTTTCAGCTTGCACTACATGGGGTGTTTTCTATAGAGAGAGCGATGAAGGTTATATGGCTCCAAATGTTATATTGTTAGATGCTTTTCAAGAACGTTTAGAATTTCCAGAATTAAAACGTAGAGCCTATGATCAATACAAACAATGGATGCCAGATGCTTGTATTGTAGAGGCGAAAGCTGCTGGATCTCCTTTAATTTTTGAATTAAGAGCAATGGGAATACCAGTACAAGAATTTACTCCTTCACGTGGTAATGATAAGATTGCACGTGTAAATGCAGTTGCAGATTTATTTGCATCAGGTACAGTATGGTGTCCTGCTAAAAGATGGGCAGAAGAGGTTATGGAACAATTTGCATCTTTTCCTGTAGGAGATCACGATGACTTGGTTGACTCTTCAACACAAGCATTACTAAGATATAGGCAAGGTGGATTTATTTCATTGAGCCATGATGAAGAAGAACAAGAACTAGTAGAAAGGTTTGCTGATTATTATTAATTAGTTTAAAATTTATATAATGGCAGAAGAATTAAATATAAGTGTTGTCAATCCTGAAGCGGTTTCAATAGAAACTGAAGATGGTGGAATGATTATTGATTTTGATCCAAGTGCTGATCAAGAAGTAGCTTTTGATGCTAATTTAGCTGAGAGCATTGATGAGCGTGATCTTAAATCATTATCTATTGAATTAGTTGGTGCTTTTGAATCCGATAAAGAATCACGTTCTGATTGGGAAAAAACTTATATTGAAGGTTTAGATAATCTAGGATTAAAGATTGAAGAACGAACTGAGCCGTGGGCTGGTGCTTGTGGCGTTTATCATCCATTACTTTCAGAAGCTGTTATAAGATTTCAATCACAAGCGGTAGGAGAAATGCTACCTGCAAGCGGTCCAGTTAGAACAAACATTGTGGGCAAGGTAACTCCAGAAAAAGAAGAACAGTCAAGACGTGTAGAAGACTACATGAATTATCTTATAACTGATCGTATGACTGAATATCGTAATGAAGTTGAAAGAATGTTGTTTAGTTTACCATTGGCAGGTTCTGCATTTAAGAAGATTTATTGGGATGTTAATATGCAACGTCCATGTTCTATGTTTATTCCTGCAGAAGATTTTGTTGTTAGTTATGGCGCATCAGATTTAAGAACTGCTGTACGTGCAACACATATTATGCGTATGACTCTTAATGATATTACTAAACTGCAATACGCTGATTTTTATCGCGATGTTGATATTCCTCAATCGCATTCTTTGTCAGACAAGATTAAAGAAAAGTATGGTGAACTAACAGGAGACTCACCAAACTACGAATTTGAAATGAATACTTATAGCAAAGATGGAATGCATACTTTGTTAGAAATGCATGTTGATTTAGATCTTATAGGGTTTGAAGATATTATTGATGGAGAAGAAACAGGAATAGCATTACCTTATGTTGTTACGATAGATCAAGGTTCTGGAAATATTTTATCCATTAGACGAAACTATATTGAAGATGATCCTAAGAAAATGCGTAGACAACATTTTGTTCATTACCAATATATGCCCGGATTAGGGTTTTATGGTTTTGGTTTAATACATATGGTCGGTGGATTAGCTAAATCAGCTACATCAATACTAAGACAATTGGTTGATGCAGGTACTTTATCTAACCTTCCGGGTGGTTTAAAGACTAGAGGACTAAGAATTAAGGGTGATGATACTCCAATATATCCGGGTGAGTTCAGAGACGTGGACGTTCCGGGCGGAAGCATAAGAGATAACATAACTTTCTTACCTTATAAAGAACCTTCAGGCACTTTATACCAGTTATTAGGCAATATTGTAGAAGAAGGACGAAGATTTGCTTCCATTACAGATTTAAAAGTGTCTGATATGAACAATCAAGCGCCTGTTGGTACTACATTAGCGCTATTAGAGCGTAACATGAAGGTAATGACTGCTATTCAGTCTAGATTACATGCCTCTATGAGACATGAATTGGCTATTTTGTCCGAAATTATTAAAGATTACATGCCAGAAGCCTATGAATACGAAATAGATGGGGATCAAAGCATAAAACCTAGTGATTTTGACAATAGAGTGGATATAATTCCTGTTTCAGATCCAAATGCAGCTACAATGGCACAAAGAATTATGCAATATCAAGCTGCTTTGCAATTAGCACAGACTGCACCTCAAATGTATGATCTACCAAAGCTACATAGGCAGATGTTAGAAGTACTCGGTATACGTGATCCACAAGATATTATACCTCTTGAGGATGATCTTAAACCAACAGATCCAGTTTCAGAAAATATGAATATATTGAATGGAAAACCAGCAAAAGCTTTCCAATATCAAGAACATGCTTCTCATATAACAGTACATATGTCTATGATACAAGATCCTAAGATACAAGAGTTAGCTGGACAAGCACCAAATGCAGATGCAATGCAAGGCGCTTTGAGTGCGCATATTATTGAGCATTTAGGTTTTGAATATAGAAAACAAATAGAAAAAGAACTAGGTACACAGTTACCACCAGTAGGCGATCCTTTACCACCAGAGATAGAAGAAAGACTTTCTGTATTAGTAGCTGCTGCTGCTGAACAATTGCTAGGTAAAAACCAACAAGAAGCACAACAACAGCAAGCGCAAGAACAAATGCAAGATCCTGTTATTCAAATGCAACAACAAGAACTTCAAATAAAACAACAAGCTGCAGAGAATAAAGCAACTATGGATGAAGCTAAGATAACTGCTGATTTACAAAAAGCTACAATGAAAGATCAATTAGAAAGAATTAAAATAGAAGCTGATGCTAAAGCAAAAGATGATCGCATTGATCTAGATATATCTAAGATAGAATCAGATGAAAGAATGAAAGGTGCTGAATTAGGAAAACAAATGGCTGAAGATATATTCGATAAGAGTTCAGAATAGATGGAACCTAGTGATTATACTTTTACAGAGTTCTTGACAGATCGTTTAAACAATGAGATAACAAGAATTACAGATATTATTATTGATGGCGATATTAAGGATTTATCAGAATACAGTCGCTTAAAAGGTAAAATTGAGGGTTTACGTATTGCCCTAAGAGAAATAACAGATGTCATGGACAAAGTTATGGAGTCTTAAAATAATATGCACGTCTTATAGTAAGACGATGGGTAACATCATAACCCTTAATAATATTGATGCATCATAAGGATACTTATGACAATTAAAGCAGTAAAGAAAGAAGAAGATGAGGCTATTCAGCCAGAGTCAGCTTCACAATTACCTAAACCAACAGGATATAAAATCCTTATAGCATTACCAGAAGCAGAAGAAAAAACATCAGGTGGAATCATTAAAGCTGAAGAAACCATACGTATTGAAGAAACTGCAGCGGTAACAGGATTTGTTTTAGATATGGGATCAGATTGTTACAAAGACGATAAAAAATTTCCTAACGGAGCATGGTGTTCCAAAGGGGATTGGATTGTAATGAGAGCCTTTAGTGGTACTCGTATTAGCATTCATGGCAAAGAGTTTAGATTAATTAATGATGATACTGTTGAAGCAGTCGTACTAGATCCTAGAGGAATACAAAGAGCATGAGTGAAACAGCACAAAATGTAGAAGATTTTGAAACGCCTATAGCACAAAAAATTGAATCCCCAAAACCAGACAAAGATTTAGAAATAGAAGTCATTGATGACAGACCTCAAGCAGACCAAAAGGTTTCAAGGGTTTCAAATGATGATGATGTTGATAATGAAATAGAAGGAATTGGTGATCGAACCAAGAAACGTATTGATAAACTGAAATATGATTATCACGAAGAAAGACGTTCAAAAGAACAAGCATCACGTACACGTGATGAGGCAATACAATACGCACAATCTTTACAGCAAGAGAATGAAAAGTTAAAGAATACAGTATCTAGAAGTGAAGGTGCATTAATAAATAGCCTTAAAACACGTAGCACAACTGCTATAGATGCTGCAAAAGCTGAATATAGAACAGCCTACGATGCAGGTGATACTGATAAACTACTAGATGCACAAGAAAAGCTTAATTCAGCATTTGCTGATAAAAACTATGTAGAGAATTATGTGCCTCAATCATCGCCACAACCTCAAAATAATCAGCAACAACAAATATCTCAACAGCAATTTGCACAACAACAGCAATTTGCACAACAACAACAGACTCAAACAGATCAATCATATGATCCTAAAGCTATTGAATATATTAGGAATAATGAATGGTTTGAAAAAGAGGGTAATGAGGATATGACTGCATTAGCTTATGGAATGCATGCTAAACTTATTAGAAAAGGTATTGATCCTATAAGAGATGCAGATCAATATTATGATGAGATAGATACGGCTGTAAGAAATAGATTTCCAGAAAAATTTGAGACGAATACTGCAACGTCTCAGCGACCTTCGACTGTGGTTGCACCTGCTAATAGGTCAGGTACGAAACAGCGCATAGTGCAGTTAACTAGAACACAAGTTGACCTCGCCAGAAGGCTTGGACTTACACCAGAACAATATGCAACTCAATTTTCAAAGGAGTTAAATAAAAATGGATAAGTTAGAAGAAAAGCGCACTCCACGCTCGTTGGAGACTAGAGAAAAAAATGAGCGAAGTAAACCTTGGACACCTCCAAACTTGCTTCCAGATCCTACACCTCAACCGGGATATGTTTATCGTTGGGTTCGTACTGCTGCGGCAGGACAATCTGATAACTTAAATGTATCTACGCGTATTAGGGAAGGATGGGAACCAGTTAGATCAGAGGATCATCCAGAAATGCGAATCACTACAGATGAGAATACTAGGTATCCTGACTGTATTGAAGTAGGTGGACTTTTATTATGTAAAGCACTAGAAGAAGAAGTAGCTAAAAGGCGAGACTATTATCAAGAGTTAGCTGAACGTCAGATGAGTGCTGTCGATTCTAATTACATGAAAGAAGAAAACCCTGCGATGCCAATGTTCAATGAGAGGAAAACTAAGGTTACTTTTGGACGAGGTGGGCAATAATTATATTGCTTATCTTATAATATTAATTATTGTATTTAAGGATATATAACAATGAGTAGTACAGCGACACCTTATGGTGCGAGACCAATTGGCACAACAAGTGCTAGTGGTTCTTTTACTGGAAAAGTACGACACTATCAAATTGCTAGTGCGTACGCTACATCAATATTCTTTGGAGACTTTGTTAAACTTGTAACTGCTGGAACAGTAGAGAAAGACACAGGTACGACAGCTTGTACTCCAATAGGAATATTTATGGGAGTTACATATACCGACCCAAATACAAATCAGAAAACGTTTAGTCAAATGTGGACTGCCTCTGTGGTAGCAACAGATGCTTATGCATATGTTATTGATGATCCAGACGTTCTTTTCGAGATGCAATGTGATGGTTCTGCCGCACAAGCAACACTTGGATCGAACTGTGCTGTGGCTCTAACTGCAGGTTCAACCACAATTGGTACTAGCAAGAACGTAGTGGATATTTCTACTACCGCTACAACAGCAACACTTCCTGTAAGGATTGTTGATGTTGTGCAAACACCAAATAATGCATGGGCTGATTCCTATACAGATGTTGTTGTTAAGTTCAATGTTGGACACCAACTGATTAATACGACTGGCATATAAACTACGGAGAATAAATAATGGCTATTTCAAGAGCGCAGCTACTTAAAGAACTTCTACCCGGTTTAAACGCACTGTTTGGGTTGGAATATGATAAGTACGAGAATGAGCATACTGAAATCTATGAAACTGAATCTTCTGACAGATCTTTTGAAGAAGAAGTTAAGTTAAGTGGTTTTGGTCAGGCTCCGGTTAAAGATGAAGGTTCGGCTATCAGTTATGATAACGCACAAGAATCTTTTACTGCACGATATAACCATGAAACCATCGGTATGGGCTTTTCTATAACAGAAGAAGCAATGGAAGATAATCTTTATGATTCTCTTTCTGCTCGTTATACGAAAGCACTAGCGAGAAGCATGGCTTATACAAAACAAGTAAAAGCTGTAAACCCTTTTAATCAAGGGTTCTCAGGTGGATCTTTTAATTCTGGCGATGGAGTTGATTTCTTTTCAACAGCACACCCTTTGGTGTCTGGCGGAACGAATGCAAACACCCCTAGTACACAAGCAGACCTTAACGAAACTTCGTTAGAGAATGCTGTTATTAGTATTGCTGGATGGACTGATGATCGAGGATTGCTAATTGCAGCAAGACCACGAAAGTTAATCGTACCACCTAACAGCATGTTTACTGCTACACGTATCTTAGAATCTGATCTCAGAGTCAGCACGGCTGACAATGATGTGAATGCTATGAAAATGAATGGCACTATCCCTGAGGGATATTCTGTCAATCATTTCTTGACAGACACAAATGCATGGTTTCTAATTACTGATGTGCCAAATGGATTAAAACATTTTACACGTACAGCATTAGAGACTAGTATGGATGGAGACTTTGATACTGGTAATGTTAGGTATAAGGCGCGAGAAAGATATTCCTTTGGAGTATCTGATCCGTTGGGAGCCTATGGCTCCTCTGGCTCGTCTTAGACTAAGTTAGCAAAATATGGAACCATTTATGGGAGGGTTTCTTCCTCAACTCCCATTAAACTTTTCTAGGGTTAAATTGTCCTATCGACTGACCTAGCAGACAATGCCAAGACAATAGGACTTATTTTTTCGGGAGAAAGAATTATGGCAAATACAACATTTAGTGGACCAGTTCGGTCCGAAAACGGCTTTGAAGTAATTTCAGAAAATTCAACTACAGGTGTTATAACAACTATATTGGATATAGATTCAAGTGGTAATATAGATACTGATGGTGATGTAACAATTGACGATCAACTGTATGTTAAAGATGGTGCTGATATTCGTTATACCGCGACCACAGGATATGGTCCAGCAGGTGTAATTATTGGTAAAGGCGGTTCTTTAGCAGCAACAGCCGATCCTTATGCAGAAAGTTCTACTGAACTATTCCCATTAGGAACAACCATGCAGTATGGAAACAACATACTGAGATATATGCAGAATGGCGGAACAGCAGTAACTGCTGGTAAGCTAACACAACATGCAGCAATCATTGCTCATCATACAAATATGGCAGCAACCGCAGCAGTAGCAGCAGGTGAAACTGCAATTTCTGTTGAAACTAATGGTACTGACATTACACTTAATCAATACGCAGATGGTTATCTGTGGGTTAATGATGTTAATGGTGAAGGTCAAATGCTTAGAGTAAAATCTAATCCAGCACACGATCACTCAGCCGATCCATCAATCGTGATTACTTGTTATGATGATCTAGCAACTGCTTTAACAACCAATTCAGAATTATCGTTAATCGCTAATCCAAACACAGGCTTAATTGTTGCACCAGCAGCAGAAACAGGTGCTATTATGGGTGCTACTGTTATTGATACAACAGCCAGTTACTATGCTTGGTTTACGATTAAAGGTCCAGCATCACTATTGACTGTAGGAACTTTAGTTGTAGGTAATGTAGCAGTTCGTTCAGGCGGTACAGCAGGTGGAGTTGCACCAGCAACCGATAATGTCCTAACGGAAATTGGCGATGTTATGGCTGTGAGAGCAACCGGTGAGTATTCATTAATTAACATGAACATAGGCTAACTAGGAGTATATTATGGCTGATGCAGTTACATCACAGACTATACTAGATGATGGCGGTAAAAATCTTATAATGAAGTTCACCAATATTAGCGATGGCTCTGGAGAAAGTGCTGTCGCTAAAATTGATGTATCCGGATTAGAATCAAGTGCTATTACAGGTCAAGCTTGTAATAGAGTTGTTTTAAACAAGATATGGTTTAGTAATATAGGAATGGGATTTCAATTACTTTGGAACGCAAGTACAAATGTTTTTATATGCCAAGCACCTAAAGATTGGACTGATACTTGGGATTTCACAGATAGCAGCCAAGTTTTGCCCGGAATACCTAATAATGCAGGATCAGGAATTAATGGTGATCTATTGTTAACTACTAATGATCACACGGATGGTGATACTTATAGTATTCTTGTTTGGGCAAGCAAAGGCTACGCTAATCCTAGCTAATGGACGATCAATATCCATCTGGTAGATTTGGTGGAGACATGGACAGAAATGAGGTCGAAATGGATCTCAATAAGTTCATGGCTATGGTGGAAGAAATTGGTGCTTTAAAAGATAAGGTAAGGAATTTAGAAGATGTTAAGAATAATAACCCTTATCAAAAGGTTATCTTTGTAGCACAAGCAGTAGATTCATGGCGAATTTTTCCAAGAGCATTCCTATCGGTCTATATGTATTTATTATATTTTACGACCTTTTGGTTTATGGATTTACCAGAGCCAAGTTTTGAACAGTCTGCATTAATATCTATAGTAGTGGGTGCAGGAGCAGCATGGTTTGGACTCTATGCGGGTACAAGTGGTTCGTCTAAAAGTTTTAAAGGCGAAAAATAATGCCTTTAAAAAAGAAAAGAAACTACAGAAAGGAATATGATAATTACCAAAGTAAGTCTAAACAAAAAAAGAATAGAGCATCTAGGAATGCAAGTAGAACAATTCTTAAAAAGAAAAGAAAGGTAAGGAAAGGTGATGGGAAAGATGTTCATCATAGAGATGGCAACCCAAAAAATAAAAAAAGAAGTAATTTAAAAGTTACATCTAAATCTAAAAATAGATCATTTAAAAGAACTAAAACTGCTAGAAAGAAAAGGTAATATAAAATGTATGAATATAGTTGCAAGGTTAAAAGAGTCGTTGATGGCGATACTGTTGATGTCGTTATTGATCTCGGTTTTGACATTCATTTTGCCACTCGTGTTCGCCTATATGGTATGGACACGCCTGAGAGCAGGACTAGGAATAAAGACGAGAAGGTTAGAGGATACATGAGCAAGGATTTCTTAGAAGAATGGATGGAAAAGGATGATGTTATTATTAGAACTCGTAGAGATAAAAAAGGTAAGTTTGGTCGTGTTTTAGGGGAGATGATTGTTCGTGGCGAGAATGTCAATAAGTTAATGGTTAAAGAATGTCTTGCTGTTGAATACTATGGTCAGAGTAAAGATGATATTGAAAAGCAACATATGTTGAATCGTCAAGTGTTGATTGAAAAGAGACTTTTTAATCCAGATAAACTATTATAATAATATAAATGGGAGAATAAAATGCCAAAAGTTGGAAAAAAACATTTTGCATATTCAAAAGCAGGTAAAAAGAAAGCTAAGAATTATGCTAAGAAAACAGGAAAGAAGATGTCTTATAATATGGGTGGATTAGCGGAAATGCCTAGACGAAGACCAAGAATGCCAGTAATAGCAGATAAAGCTGTTGCCGGTGGTCAAGGAGCGATTCCTAGAAGTGCTAATGCTTATAGTGAGGGTGGTAAAGTGGAGATGTACCAAGAACAAGTAAGGCGCAAATTTCATGGTAAATAGTTATGACTACAGCTACCACAAACAACTTCAATCTAGATATAGCTGAAGCTGCAGAAGAGGCTTTTGAATTAGCTGGTCTTGAAATGAGAACCGGCTATGACTTACGTACTGCAAGAAGAAGTATAAATCTAATGATGCTTGAATGGGCTAATAGAGGATTAAATCTTTGGCAAGTTGAATCAGGATCTACTACATTAGTAGCTGGTACTGCTACCTATACACTAGATCCAGATACTATAGATTTACTAGAACATCATCTTAGAACAGATGATGGGGATTCTTCATCACAAAGCGATACTGAATTAACAAGAGTATCTTTTTCTACTTATTCTGGAATACCAAATAAATTAGATGAAGGCAGACCTAATGAAATTTTAATCAATAGAAATGCAGGTTCTACTACTTTTACTTTATATCCAATACCTGATAATTCCGAAACTTATAAAGTTATGTGGTATAGATTAAGGCAGATATATGATGCAGGAACACCTGCTAGTAATACTATAGATATACCTAAACTTTTTCTTCCTTGCTTGGTTTCTGGTTTAGCTTTTTATATTGCACAAAAAAATCCAGAAGCTATGCAAAGAGTGCCTTTTTTAAAACAACAATACGAAGAACAATGGAAACTTGCAGCAGATGAAAATAGAGTAAAAACATCTATTAGGTTTGTTCCGGGCGGATATAACTAATGAGTAATTATGCTAAAGGAAAATATGCATATGGAATATGCGATAGAACTGGTTTTAGATATAAATTAAATGATTTAAAAAATCAGATTGTAGATCAAAGAAGAAGTGGAATAATGGTTGGTAAAGATGTTATGGATAAAGATCAGCCACAATATCAAATAGGAAGATTACGTATTAATGATCCACAAGCTATAAGACATCCAAGACCACAAACAGATTTAAAAGCTAGTAGAGGTTTATACGCTTGGAATCCTATTGGTGGTTGGAATTCTGCTTATGGTTCTTCAAATTTAAACAATATGGTATTAAAAGGTAATATCGGTAAATTAACTATAACAACAAGCTAATGTCATTTACTTACACAACATTAAAATCAGCTATACAAGATTATACAGAGAATACAGAAACTACATTCGTTGATGATTTATCAATTATAATTAAACAAGCAGAACAGAGAATATTAGATTCAGTACAGTTACCTGTATTTAGAAAAAATCAAACTGGAACTCTAACAGCCTCTAATTCTTATTTAGCAACACCAACTGATTTTCTTTATCCTTATTCTTTAGCTGTATTAAATTCAGATAGTGAATATGTTTATCTTTTGAATAAAGATGTAAACTTTATAAGAGAAGCTTATCCTTCTTCTTCTTCTACAGGATTGCCTGTTCATTATTCACAATTTGATAATAGTTTTTTTCTTGTTGGACCAACACCAGATTCAGCTTATACAGTTGAAGTTCATTATTTTTATAGACCACAATCCATTACAGAAACAAGTGATGGAACAAGTTGGCTAGGTACTAATGCTCCTGACTGTTTATTATATGGATCTTTACTTGAAGCATATACCTTTATGAAAGGAGAGCCTGATGTAATTAATTTATACGATAAAAGATATAAAGAGTCTTTACAACAATTAATGATTCAGGGCGATGGCAGAGATAGAAAAGATGCTTATCGTAGTGGTCAAACTAGAATAGAAGGCGTTTAAACATTATGAAAGAACCTATAAAAGAATTAGAAGGAAAATCAATAGCTATTGTAGCTATGGGCAAGAGTCAAATAGATTTTCATTTATCACAAATACATAGTGTATCTTTTGATGAAGTATGGGCAATTAATGCAATGGTTGGTGTTTTACCTAATATAGACAAGGCTTTTATTCTTGATCCCATGAGTCGTTTTTTAGATACAGAAGATGCTGGATCTATGACTCAAATGATGAGGTTAGTTTTGCCAAGTGCTTATTATCCTATTTATTCTTGTGAATTAGATAGCAGAGTACCTGCTGTTGAAGAATATCCATTAGAGCATGTTGTAAAAGATCTTAGTTGTTCTTATTTTAATAATACAATAGCTTATGCAGTAGCTTTTGCTTTGTGGTCAAAAGTTAGTTCTATTTCTATATTTGGTGTAGACTTTACCTATAAAACAAATATGCACTTCGCTGAATCAGGCAGGGGATGTGTAGAGTTTTGGATTTCTAAGTGTATAGATTCTGAAATAGATATAGCAATTGCTCCAAGATCTTCTTTATTAGATACTGATGTAGAAATTCAAGATAAGTTGTATGGTTATCATAGATTAAATGATCCAAAAGTTACTTATCAGAATGGTGCTGGAATGAAGGTTTGTAATTTTTCAGATATACAAATTGAAGAAAATGGGAAACCTGTGGGTATAATAGGTAGGAAAGATATAGATTTAGAAATACCAGAACCAGAGAAATATTGATGCAAACAGAAGAATTTAAAATTTCGATAGGAAATTTAGGTGTAAAAACAACACACAATAGAGGACATAGTATTGAAGAGATAGCTGAAATGGCGACTAAAAGATTAATTTCGGTGGCAGATACTGCTCCGAATGAAATAAAAGCACAGGCACACGCTTTTAAAAATATGTGTCATCAGGTCATTGTTTATTATATGCAAGAGGCGATTAAAAACCACATGTGTACGATAGGCAATCAATTAGAACAGCAAGGTCATAAAGACCTAGCTAATATTATTAGGAGGCTATAATGGCTATAACACAGGCAATGTGTACTTCTTTTAAGAAAGAACTCTTAGAAGCAAAGCACGATTTTTTACTTTCAGGAGGAGACACCTTCAAGTTAGCCTTGTATACCAGTTCAGCTACTATGAGTGCTGCTACAACAGCTTATTCTACTAACCAAGAGGCATCAGGAACAAACTACACCGCTAAAGGTGGAACTTTGACCAGAGTTAATCCGACTACATCGGGAACAACTGCTTTCACTGATTTTGCTGACCTAACTTTTGGTACAGCAACAATCACTGCAAGAGGATGTATGATTTTCAACGACACAGCTACTGGTGATCCAGCGGTTGCGGTTTTTGATTTTGGTGGAGATAAGACAAGTACAGCAGGTAGTTTTACGATTACATTCCCAACCGCAGACGCAAGTAACGCTGTTATTAGAATAGCGTAAGGGTAGCTAATGGCTGCTATTACGGGCTGGGGTCGAGGGACTTGGGGTCAACTCACTTGGGGTGAGCCAATCCCTGTTGAACTTACTGGTTTAGCGGGAACAGGTGCGGTAAGTTCCTTAACTATTACTTGTGATGCCAATGTTGCAGAAACAGGAGTGGCAGCTACTGGTGCGATAAGTTCGCTTACGATTACTGGTGTTGCTAATATTTCGGTTACAGGACTAGCGGGAACTACTGCTTTAGGTACTGAGACAGTTAGTGGTGACGCTAATGTTGTAGAAACAGGACTAGCGGGAACAGGAGCAGTTGGAACTATAATTGCTGCTGGTTTTGCAGTACAAGGAGTTAGCGGTAACGCATCAACAGTTGGACTCGGTGATGAGACTGTAACAGGTGATGCAAATGTTTATCCGACTAATGTGGTTGGAACAACGGCATTAGGAAGTATAAGTCTAGTAACTAATAATATTATTGCAGTTACAATGGACGCAGCGACAGGTGCTGTTGGATCTCTTGCAACAATTTCTGCTGCAAATGTTTATCCAACAGGATTAGATGCAACAGGTGCTGTAGGTATTTTGGTTCTTTGGAGTGATGTAATTCCGGGACAAACAACTACTTATAGTGGAGTAAGTCCTTCTCAAACACCAAATTGGGTAGATAAAGTAGCTTAAAAATGATTTAATTAACAGAGGAATTTTAAAATGGCAAGTACATACGTAAATGATTTAAGACTCAACGAGATGGCTACAGGCGATGGTAGTGGAACGTGGGGTACAACAACCAACACAAATTTAGAATTAATTGCAGAAGCATGGGGTAGTGGTTCAGAAACAATCACAGGAACTTCGCACACAATTACAATGGCAGATGGTGCAGCAGATGCAGCCAGAGCCTATTCCCTTACTCTTGCAGGATCAATTACTGCTTTAAACACAGTAACCCTTGCTCCTAATACAGTTAATAAAACATGGGTGATTCAGAACTCT